>Ga0180301_10000489_pt1 | contig 30459 bp, 33 predicted proteins | sample GuaBasSediGuay16_FD_121797 | JGI IMG/M metagenome (GOLD analysis project Ga0180301, IMG submission 121797) | Subseafloor sediment microbial communities from Guaymas Basin, Gulf of California, Mexico - Guay16, Core 4569-2, 12-15 cm | ecosystem: Environmental > Aquatic > Marine > Hydrothermal... | reverse complement strand
GACTTCACACTGTCTTCTCAAAGAATCAATTATTTGACGCGGAGCGAAAAATCCTCTAAGCAGTTCTCGAGTACGCTTCGACACAACTTCTTCAACTAAGTCTTCTCTACTAACACAATAGCACACTGAATTCCCAATAAATACAGTTGAAACACCTTTCTCTCTAAGAAACTCTGCAACTATCTTCGCCATCTGGTTAATAGCCTTCTTCCTCACTTCTCTAGCCTTCTTCCTAAACCTCCCTGCTTTCTCCAGAAACTTCCTGTATTTCATGTAACACTCTTTCTCCTTCTCCTTATCATTGCTTTCAGCATGTTTAACTGCCTCCCAGAAATATTGGCTGGCGATTTTCTGCCTTTTACGTGCAAGCTTCTCATTTTTAAGCCAATAAGCCCTCAACGTTCCACTCTTAAAAAGCATTGAAAAAGCTTCTCCACTATCGCTTACACCACACAAAGCAATGAGATTCCTAGCACCAATGTCTACAGCGGCTACACCATTTCCTTCTATCAATGGAATCTTTAAAGAAACACTAAAAGCAAAATACCATTTACCGTTTCTCCGAAAAATCTCTGCCTTATTTTTATTAGTACAGTATTCTCCTAAAATCAAGAAATTGTCTACAAGACAATGTCTTAGTTCTACAATAGGATATCTTAATCCATTAATATAAAATACTAGTCCGCTCTCTAGTACTGGAGTCCACTTAACTTTCCCTCTAGCTCTTATTGACATCCATTTTCTACTCAACCTCACTTGAATTTTCTCAACAACCCAATTACCCTCCCTTCTAACTGCATGAACTCTGTACTGTTGATTATGAAGAATCACTGGAATGTTTCTAAATTCTGGAGGACTTGTCTTAAACCCCTTTTTCTCAAGCTCAATATAGCTTTTCCATGCCTCAAGAACCTTCTTAGATACCTCATTAGCAATAGTACTAGAAGCTCCATTCTCCCTAAGAATCCTGTAAACATTTACTGCGCTAGGAAACTTACGCTTACCCCTATAATATCCTCCAATATACTTGTTCGCCATATCAAAGTACTTCTTAAACTCTCTCTGAAGACACTTCAACAACTCTTCTGTTTTCTCATCTACCTCTATCCTAAGAATATTAGTTCGAATTATCTCAACAAACTCCTCCCGCCCCACAGAACACCCCCCATCTCCCTCCCAAAACAGTCATAGTGGAGGGGGGCGTCCTGCAGGGCGGGAGGATTTCTGAAACACTTTAACGTCAATTACTCTAATTAAGCCTATATCTCACCAGAATATTTCTGATAAAACACTGTATTTTACTAGATTGATGTTTACTTAATACCCTGAAAGGGTAACCCGCCTGACCCCCCGAGGGGGTCGTAACACTTGTCGCACTCGTAGCCCCCCGCCCTCTCACGGGTCAAGGGCATTCTCTCCCCCGAGACTCATCGCGCCCGCTCGTCTCAGGGAACCCCTCATCGCCTAAGGGGGCTCGGGACACCCCCCTACCCCCATCGCAGTTAGCGGGGGTAGGGGGATAGGAGAGAGTAAAAAAGAGAAAGTAAACTGTTTGGGGGCTCCCTTAATATCTTGGGACTTGAGACATTCCCTCTAAAAGCCTCATCCCTCCTATTCTTCACAGGTCGGCGTCACCGAAGGTAGCCATTAAGCTACCCTCAGGTCATCCAACTAAATAATTATATTTCTCGAAAAATATATATTTATGTGTACTTAGTCGTACAAATTCCTTTAATAAGAAAAATTGGGGCACTCGGATACCAGCATAAACCCTACGCTGTCTTCTTTATGGGTGAAAAACCAGTAGCTCTTTTCCACCTAGAAAGAAATCTTTCACTCAAAAATACTCTACTCTTAACTGAAGTAAAGTACCTTGACTTAAATAGAGCTGTAAAAGTATCTGAAATAATCGTTCCCTGCGGGCTAAAGCCAAGTAAATCCAAGCGCTTTAACTTAGTCTACAGGAAATTCGGTAAAGCAGTACCAGTACCAGAACACTTAATCAAAACCACTTTCCCGCTCAAAGTCTACGAGAAAAAAGAACTAGACTTCGCCTACAGAACACTAAAAACATACCTACTGCTCAAAAGAGACTCTGAGCTATTCATAAGAAAGAAAATAGTAGCAGTAAAATATAAGCCAAGAAAAGGCAAAACAAAATATCATATATATGTAAAAGGAAAAGGATTAATCAAAGTAACACAAAAACCAGTACAACCATACTGCACAAACTACCCATACCGAGAACCAGACCACATATGCATTCAAGGAACATTAAAAACAATAGCAAAACAATACTGGAACACACTAGAAACACTACACAAATACACAACAAAAACGATAACACAAATCCAATAAAACTAAACAAATTTTACTTTTAGTCGAACGTGTCTCTGAGCAGACGTACTTGTTCTTCTTTCACACTTCTGAGTTAAACAAGTTACTTTTATTCAAGTAAAATAAGCCTTAAATAATTAAGCATAGAGTAGTATACTGGGAATGAAGGGGCTGGCAGCAGACCCGGGTGGGGGAATGAAGCGCCAAAAAGAAACCCCTGACCCGATGAACCCCCCGAAGCCCGTGAAGCCCGCTCAGGCGCGCTTCACGGGGGGCACGGGTCCAAGACCTGCCCGTGTCCCATTAAATGAGGGGGTGATTAAGTACTCGTTCTTTTTAACTTTACTTAGTTCAACTATTTCTCTAATATATTTCTCTAAGTTCTTTTCTTTCTTTAGGTCTGAGAGAAACATATTAAATGAAATTGGAGAAACATCAGTAGCGTCAAAAACACAGACATATTTTCTAAAACAAGGCTTTAGTCCAAGAAGCCACGTCTTGAATCCATAAGTTCTAGCTACTTCAAGAAAACGTGTAAGCGAATAGTCTCTAAGCTCGCTGCGGTTCGGGAACCCTAAGTAAAGCTCAACTACATCACTAAGCCTAAGCACAAAACCGAGTTCGCTTAAAGAATGTAAAGGATAAATCCATATAACATCAAGGCACTTAACAAAACTAGGAATCCTGTAAAAGTAGTCTGGATAAACAGCAATTTTAACCCTCTTTCTAAGCCTCAAAAGCTTTCTAAAATACTTCCTATACTCTCCTCCCATCAATAAGCTCTTATCATCAAAGAAAGAAGGATAAATAATGACATCATAGCCCCTGAGCCTCTCCTCAAGAACTCTAAGCACAAACCTCGGGTGCTCACCTAAACCCACCTTCATCAATTCTCTCTGCAAAACTCTGCTTCATCAACTCCACGCTAGAGTACACCGAAACTTCTCGTAAAAAACCGAAACTATCCCATATTAGACTAAAAACAAATATATATCTCAAGAAAAACAAAACTTAAATACTCCCTTGCACACAAAACAAAATGTGGGAAAATGGAGAAGGCAAGCCCCTGCATAGTCTTTTACGAAATAGAGAGTTTCAGAGAAAATATTGATGAAAGAAAGTATATTATGTTTGAAGTAAAATACTGGCTACACGAAATAAGACTAACAATAACATACAGAATTTACGGATTCGATAAAAACGACTATGTAATAGTCTTCGAAAAAACAGAAAAAATAGACATAAACGATATTCTCGAAAAATACCCTAACGAAACCTTCAATCAAGCACTAGTAAAAACAATAAAAGAAAAAGTCAAAGAATTCCAACAATTAGTCAAAATATATTTCCCTAAAGCAGAACCCGGAAGAATATGCTACCTTAAAGAACTAAAATAAAACTCTAGTTTAATTCTTTACCTCAACTATTTTCGGCATCTTTCTAGACTTTTTCATTAAATAATCTAATTCAATAATCTTGTACGATAAAACAAATGAAAAAAGCAGTATAGGAAAAACCATCCACATCTTAAATAAAATAATAGCGGAAAGAGTAGTAGAAGACAAAAAACACGTGGCAAGAAACAAGAAAACAAGAAAGCTTTCTTCATGAAAACGCTTCAAAACATAGTATAGAAGAAACGGAACAACATAGCCTAGTAAAACTAAAAGAGAGTAAACATAGTAGGAAAGAAAACAGCACAAGATACAGAGAGTACATGCAGTTGATTCGACTAAAGCAAGCCAATTAATCTTCACAACATAGAAACCTCACTGAAAGCAAATAAGCATTAAAAAGAACTCTGAAACTATCTACTAAATACCATATTTCTCAAACACTCTCTTAATAGCATGCTCCAATACCTCTCTCGGCACATTCTCATCTAAAGCCCTCTTAGCCAAAAGAATACTCTCGCATATAGCGTCCTGAAGCTGCAAGTAGTCTCTATTCAATTTAAGCACATCAATTAGCTCCTCTCTAGCACTAAGGAGAACACTCACAATAACCCCGACTATTTCCTTAAACTCGCTTTCACTAAGCCTATTATGGTTTTCACATAGATAGTCAAGTAAAGAACCAAGTTTACGTCCAATATCTTCATTTAAACTAGGTTCTACAAATTGTTTAAAGTCTTCTCTAGCACTACTAAGCTCCCACTCCACATCCTCTCCGAAAAAGCTGCTTCGAGAGCAGCCACAACATCTCTAATAGCACCTACAGCCTCGATAAATCTATCATAGTCCTCGTAGTGAACACACGTCCTAGTCATATTAAGAAGATATGTCAAGTACTTAGCATAGTACTTCTCTCTCTTCTTAACACAATTCTCGATTCTTTTAAGAACTTCTTTTTCAACACTAGAAGCCTTCTCCTTAAGCCTACTAATAGTCTCTAAGACAAAATCCTCGGAAACTCTGCTATCAAAGAAATCGACAAGAACCTTAGCCAAAGAATTAACATCACTGATATCTAGTCCCGAAAAACAACTCTGTACTTACAAATCAACATACCACAAAAATCATTCCACAAAAACAAATAAACATTAAAAAGAAAAACGAAACTATTTACCCATACACTTGCGTATCTTCCTCATACACTAATGTCTCTTCTCCGTCTTCCTCGCCTTCCTTGACTTCAACTATCATAGGCCTATACTCCTGTTCTTTTACGCTCTCTTTACGGTACTCTTCCTCAATTATACTAAGACTTTGCTTTACTTCACTTAAAGTTTTCTGAGGAAATAGTGAAGCGTAGCCCGGTATAGAAAGCATGAACTTAATTAGCGCTGGAGAAGCTAAAAGGTATAAAGCAAAAAAACAAACACACCAAAGAATTCGCAATAGACGTTGCTTATGCATACTCACCACAAAAGAAAACAGAAACTATTTACTTCCACGTTTATCTTCTTTAGTGTCTTCTTTAGTTTTCTTTTCAGCAGAGTTCAGTAGCTCGGTTACAACAATAATCTGTCCTATGAGCGTTAGCACGTCAAAGTATGGATTAAGCATAAGGTCGCGCCACCAGTACACTGGAACCCATTTGTTCTTTATGCCATCCCACATGTAGGGCAGGTATTTTTGTCGGCGTTTCATAGGAGTATGGGTAAATGAAGAACTATACGAAAATTTATTAGACTTAGTTCGCGAAAAAGTTTGCAGACTTATCGGATGCTGTTAAATATATTTTAAGACTTTATTTTGAGCAAGAACCTTTTCTCGAAAGACTAGAAGAAGAATTAGCTGAAATAAAAAAGAACTAAAGGACATAAAGAGGCTTCTCGAAGAAAAATAATTTAAAGTTTAGTGAATGAAAATATATGTATGTATGATGTAGTTGTTGTCGGAGCCGGGCCAGCTGGCTCAACTGCTTCTTTTCTCTTAGCCAAAAAGGGTTTCCGCATACTTCTCTTAGAGAAATACAGTTTTCCTAGAAGAAAGCCGTGTGCTGCTGGGCTATCAAAGTATTCTCTAAAACTTCTTAGAGAACTCGAACTCTACTCTAAAGAATATATTGTCCACGAGGTAAGTAAATCAAAAGTAGTCTTCCATGTTATAGGAGAAGAATTCGCTTTAAGCGCTGGAGGAGAAATGACTACTAGAGAACTATTCGACACATATCTAGCTAGGAGAGCGCAGAATACTGGAGTAAAATTACATGAAAAAGAGTCTGTGCAAAAAATACTTGTTAAAGAAGACTACGCTGAGGTACACACGAATAAAGCAGCTTACCGCTGCAAAGCAGTAGTCTTGGCGTGTGGTCAGCCAAATAGACTGGGAGTAGGTATAGGAGTAAAGCCGGAGTACAATAAAGCAGTAGCATTCGAGTTCGATGCTCCTCTTCCAGAAAACTACGACCCTGAAATGACTTCATTTTACTTCGCTTTAGACAAAGACTTCTACGGATACTTCTGGATATTCCCTAAAGGAGAATACGCCAACTATGGTGTAGGCACGTGGATAAGTACAGTTGAGAGAATGAAAAGAAAGTACGGAAATCTCTACAAGTGGATAGAGCATATTGTGGAGGAAACAGGGCTGAAAATACCTGAGTTAAAGCACTGCTTCAAGAACATTAAGGGAGGTATTGTACCTGTTTACTGGGGAGCCAGGCCAGAAGATCTAGTAGCTGACCGTGTCTTAGCGGTAGGTGATGCTGCTACACTAGTATCTTATACTGGGGAAGGAATATGTTATGCACTTAAGTCTGCTCAAATAGCTGCCAGTGCGCTTGAAAAACTACTTGAGGAAAATAGGCTGGAGAAAAGCGATTTGCTGAGAGAGTACGGGGCGGTGCTGAAGAAAGAAATCTTAGATGAGCTGAGCGTGACTCCTCAAATAGATTTGGCTATGCGGAAATTGCTGAAAACTACAGTAAAGCTTCTTAAAGAAGACTCTGAGGCTAGAGAACTTTTAGCTAAAATGATAGAACACTCAATAAGTCATAAAGAGTACTACAGTAAAATGAAGAAAAAACTGCTGAAAATAAAGTTTATTGGCTCCGCAGTACTGGAATACTTGCACCCAAGTACTCCCTAAGAAACTTAGCGCTGTCCTCTAAACTCACTGTTTTGAAAAACCAAGGAGCGTTTTTCTCTATTACCTCTACAGCTTTCTCTACAGGTACTCTGCGCCAAACATAGAACCCTATCAAGCCTTCTTCTCCTTCTAGAGGACGCCACACGCTCCACCACAGATTATCGATATTGAGCATTTTGAATCCCATTTGTGCCGCTGCTTCGTAAGCCCCCGACGTAAAGTAGAATAAATTAACGCCTTTCATTGACACAACTCCCTTGATAAAGTAGTCTTTCTCCGGGTCTGGTTTAAGCACACCCTTAATTAATACACCTTTCTCTGCCTCAATAATCTCTGTCTCTAAAGTAGGTAAGTGTCCTGCAAAAAGATACCAAGCTAGCCTGCCGTATAAAGACATGCCTCTAGCTACTTTGCAGGGCTCTTGGTTTCGTGGATGTATTTTCTCGAGATCCTCGGGCTTCGCTAGCTGAGCCATGCATCTGCTACCGATCCATGCACCATATTTATGTAGCTCTTTGTTAATTTCGTCTGGTGAAGAAAGTCTTCCCTGGACTTCCGCAAGAAACATTGTGAAAAGAAGTTTTGCTATAAGAACGTGTACTGTCGGAGCAAATTTCTTTTGAAGCTTCGCTGCGAGCTCGACAACAAGTTCCTTCATATCACCACCTCTTTAAGTTCCTTAAGATACTTCTCTGAAAAAAGCTTCTCGAGAATCGCTTTAACCTGACCATAGCTTACACCTAGTGCTTCCGCGATTTCTCTTGCTGAAGTCTCTCCATCACATCTCGAAAGCACAGCTAATTCTTCGTTTGATAGCTTATTCAGAGAAGGCATTTTATCCCTCGAATTAGGCACAGGCACAATATCGAATTTAAGGAAAAGCGGTTTATCGCTCTTAAAGAGAGGTGTAGTCTCGATACCTCGTATATCTCCGCTCTCATCTATGTAAACTAACAGTACGTGGTCTTCGTGGTGAAAAGCAAGACTATATATTCCAGAAAACCTCGCTTTTTTCTTAGCTACTTCTACTGCCTCTCTATCTATAATAATCTTGCTCCTGCATTCGGGGCAAACGATTTTCTTTGCAGTCAACATACACTAGACATCCCACTCGAAAGTATAAATAATTTATTTACATCGGGAACGCAAACAGAAAATAATATAGTTTTCTCGAACAAAAATAATATGATGAATAGAATTACACTCGCATTCATACTAGCTGCAACATCTCCTTTCATATTAGTATTTTCGGCTGAAGCCTTTTACTTAACGCTTCTAGTTGCATACATTCTAGCATTCCCGTTCCTATACACGCTACTTAAAGAAAAACTAGTTGGGTACGAAATACCAGACTACAAGTACGTAGACTATATTTTCATGAGAAAAATACCTAGAGGAAAAACGATTGATTATGAGGTAGGAATAGTACTTAAACTCACTACAACTGCTGGCGCACTTGAGAGAGTAAGCCACCTCAATTTTGCTGAAGAAGCCAATACAGTACTAGACGTTATTACATCTAAGAGCCCTACTATTGTCATTAAAGGCGGGACTCTAGACTACTACATAGTACTAACTCATAGAAGCAATAATCTACAAGAAGCAGTAGAGGCTCTCAAAAAGAAAGTAGCTTCGTTGAAAAGAGAACTACTCACATCATCATTCGAAGTAATACCCATTCGCTTCGAAGAATACTTGGAAATTTTTCCGTTTAAAGAAAAGAAAAAGGACTGGAAAAAAGCTGCACTAGCTGCACTACTGCCCCCCGTACTCTGGTTCATTAAGCTCTACTTCTTCTCAATACTAGCTTTCCTGCTAACGTACCCCGTCCTAGTAGAATTCATTAAGAAAAGAAATGAGAAGCTATACGATTTCCCGGGAACATGGTACTCTGTCGAAGAAATACACAGTGTAAAGTACACGCGTGCCGGACTATACATGTACACTCAAGTCATAAGAAATGCTATTTCATCTACTACAGCTGAAAACACGTTCATTGTAATCAAAGTAGAGCCAGCTCAAACAAAAGAACAAGCTGCACTAGAGAAAAGTGCTCAAAGAAAATACATCATAGGAGATATGTTCAATAAGCCCAAGACAATACTCGAGGCTTTAAGGGAACTAGAGAGAACACAAAGAAGATACGGGGACATTGAAGAAGCATTACTCAAAGTAAGCATATACACGAACAATAAGACAATAGCGAGGAAAATGAGCTCACTATTAGGCTTCTCTGTATCACTGCTACCAGTCAAAAGCCCTGTACTAAGCAAACTCTTCTATAAGAAAAGCGTACTAGAATACGACACAGGGCTAAGGTACTGCTACACACTAGATCTAGCATTCTTCTCACCATACCTCTGCAAGAGATACATGTGGGAAAAAGGTATCGTGTTGGGGACAGATGAGGGAGGAAACGTCGTACGCTTAAACTTAGCTGCACTACCTAATGCGCATGGAATATATGTTGGCGGCTCTGGTACAGGGAAATCGATAATGTTCAAGAATATTATCACTCAGCTATCACTGTACTATAATGCCAATTTCTGCATATTAGATATTACTGGAGAGTACCGTGATTTCATAGAGCTTTTCGGCGGAATAGTAGTAGACTGCACTAAACCATTCTTCTGCTTCAGGCACCTCTTGCTAAATCCCATTAAAAGAGAATATTTATTGGATGTGATAGCGGAAGTCTACAGGCTATCAGACATGCACAAAGCTATTTTACGCAAAATACTGAGCGAATCAAAGTCATTCACAGAAGCTGCGCAGAAACTCCCGCTTATTCTCAATGAGCTTGAAGCACCACTAAGAAGACTCGACGGTAACGTGCATGTAAGCGAGCTACTATCAAAAAACATTCCCTTCGTGATGTACTTCCGTAGAGAAGAAAGGAGAATAGCTGCACTACAGCTAATGCTACTACTAGATGAAATAGAAGACTATTTCATGGCGAAAGGAATAGTACACGAGCCCCGCTTCTTCGTATTCATAGACGAGGCACACAACATACTAGATCGAGTACCCGACAGAGTCTTACAGAAAATCAAAGAAAGCAGAAAATGGGGGTTAGCCGTAATCTGCTGTAGCCAAGAAGTAACGGCATTCAAAGAAAGGTTCTATGAAACAGTATACCACGTTGTAGCCCTGTCCCCGATGGCTAGAGCTCAGTTAAACTTACTTAAATCAAAATTCGACATAAGTTCACACGACGAAATATTCATCACTACTGCTAGTCCCCGCGAAAAATGGTTCCCTGAAAAAGCATTGCTATTCATCGTAGGCTTTCTTTACCCTATTAGAGTCTACGTAAAGTTTACTGAGCTGGCGCTGAGAGAAAACTACACTAGAGCAATAGCAGCTGCACAAAAATACGGTGTTCCAGCTAAACTGCTGGCCGCAAAAATACTTGAAGTAGATGAAAGAAAGCTTGAAGAAATGTTAGAGAAATGTCAGTTAAGTGAGCTAGAGAAACACGGGCTATTTATTAAAGAAAAACTAACATTTACTCCGCTAGGCGCCGCGCTAATAGAGTATCGAAAAATTAGACCTAAGATTCTTCACGCATTCCTAAACTCTCTTCAAGTATCTTCAAGTACTCCTCGACACGCGAAATAGCTTCCTCTATATCGCTTAAAACCTCGTGGAGCTCCTCTAACTTAATTTTCCTGTGTTCTGCTTCTCTAATCAAGCTCTGTACTTCGCTCTTCGCGTCCCTATACTTCCTCAAGGCGCCTGAGAGAAGCTCCATTTTATCACTAATACTCTTTTTCTCGAGCGCTTCTTCGACAAGCCTATCCGCTTCCTCTGTGAAGCGTGCCGTTGCATTCAATCTGTGCTCTACGCTACTCAAGAACTCTATTTTATCGCTGAGGTACTCGAAGTTAAGCATACTGAATGCTAAAGAAGCTACTTCTCTAACGAAAACATCTCTCTCATTAATGTATGCGTAGAGGTAGCTGTACTCGCTTTCACTCTGCATAAAGTAGTCTTCAGCTACAATAGAGTTAAGGAACTTTAATGCTTTCTCGAAGTCTTCCTCACTGTACTTATGTTTGTAGAGAAGCTCGACTACTTCCTCTAGCTTCGGGGGCTCAGAGAAAAGTGATGCCGTCGCCACAACTGCCTTAAAGTCCCTTAAATCAATATTGAGCATTTTCATAACAGTCTCCGCGAAATCAGTTACTTTCTCTCTGTCTTCAAGGTACTTTGCTGGAAGCAAGTGTATTCTATCGAGTGAGAGGTCTAGTTCATCAAGCATTCTAGCGGATCGGGCTATAGCGTTTATTAGTAAGAGTTCTTCGTCAAGTTCGACTCTATTAGCTTCGCTCCACTCTAGTACCGCTCTAGCGAACTCCCGTTTATCAGATATCATGTACAAGTATCTGGGAGGCTCTACTTCACGAATTAAAAGCGTTGCTGAAACAATATTCAAGTACGATAAAGCGTACTGGTAAGCTAACTCTACGTCCCCTAGCTTCAGTGCAGCTCTAATAGCCTCTCTACTCGGTTCATCAGAGTAAGTTGAGGCAATAAACGCTACGAGGGCTTCTCCGCCACGCTCGAGAAAAACTCTAGCGTAGCTAACTCCACTCAAAACCATTTCTGCCGCGAGAACTTGCGAGGCTTTCAAGATATTCCTGTCTCCTGTCTGCAGAAACGCCCTATACAGCTCACTTGGATTCACTCCACTTAAACCAGCTTTCTTCAAGTACTTCCGCGCAAGCCTATCCGCCACCACACGCAAATACGGTAGATCATACTCGACTCTAGAGTAAGGGTCGTGGATAACCTTAAGCAATGCTTTTTTCGCAAAGTAAAGCGCAGACTTCTCCTCTATCTTCGATACAATAAGACCATAAGTCTTTCTCCTAACTCCGTAGGGGTATTTTTGCATAAAGTCCGCTAGTTTCTCGAGTTTTCTCGATCGAGTAACATCAGCTATAAGGTAGTAGAGTCCCGCTCTCTTAGAATACCTCGCTATCTTGTCTATTGTGAGCATCGAGAGTGCAGCTAGCTTAGCTAGTCTACGTGAAGGAAGCTTCTTCTCGTAGAAGTCTTTAAGGAGCTCGTACTTACGCCTAATATCTGCGTAAAGAATGTCACGCAAAGTAGTCTGTGTTGTCTCAGCTACTTTGCTATAGAACTTTAATCTAATTTTCGCTTTAATTGCTCTAAATAGGAGAGCAATAGGAGAGAGCCTCCGCGTAACTGCTCTAGCAGAAAAACTAGGTAGTGAAAGAATACTGTAGAAAAGCGTCGATGAGAAAAGACTACTAGTAAAACTCGGCGACCCCAGCATCCCCAGAATAAATATTACCGCTAGACTCCAGCCAATAAACATCAGCAAGACATTATAGAGTAGCTTGAATATACTGCCGAAAAACTCAATAAATCCTCTATACTGCATAATTTCACTAAAGTACTGCCAGTAGTAATTGTAGTAGTACCATGCTGTGGCATTCCAAGGAATCTTCGCTCTAGGCACGATAGTCACTTCAACAACTACAAAATCTGTAGAGTTCACAGTACCGTTCTGCGTCAACACAATATGTACTAGGTGACCGGGCGGCTGCACGCAAAAGAACTTAGGCTTATGTGCGTCAAGGAAATCTAGTAGCTCTTCATAGGACTCTGGTAGCTTAAAGCAAGTACGGTTCAAGTAAGCGTACGAAAAAGTACGGTTAAACCAAAGAACATAGTTCTTGTAGAGTTCTCTAAAGAAGCTTTCACCTGTCTGAGTAATATTTGTTGCAGACTCTACCCTAACTATATTATATGATATAGTTAAATTGCAGCTACTTGAACTATACTTCACTTTAATCAAACAGTCGCCGAAAACCCATATCTTTGCTTCAGTTTCCTCATACACTCTCATAGTAAACCTGTATTTTGCTCGAAGCGGCTTCTTTACTATAAGCGGATCTATACACGTACAAAGACCCATACGCTTAACTTTACCGAAAGTAAACGCGTACACACCTGTCTCATTGTATAGTATATGAATACTTCTCACAACTACGCGGACACGCGTATACGGTCCACGATACACCAAGTCTCCATCCGTAACAGCATTAATGCCTGGTGAAGCCCCGGGTAGAATTAAGCCTAAGCCTCCTCTTACCCTAAAACAACGCTTTTTAACAGTAAAGTTATACCACATGAAGACAACTCTCTCGACACAGTAGCTACCTTCGGGCAAGACGACAAGACGCTTACCGTAGCCATTAAGCTGCACAACAAAGTAGCCCGTGTGATTCGCTATTATAGGCGGACAATAGTAACATGAAGTATTGCAACACGAAGTATTAAAACACGGCATACATACACTCGTATTGAATTTCAAAACGACCAAAGCGTAAGGTAGAGGCTCTCCGCTTTCTGACACAACTTCAATTAAAGCCACGCCCCACGTCTGCGGAACCTCTATTTTAGGAACTCTGAGCTTGTATTCAGTTAAACTGTAGTTTATTGTATAAGGTAAAATGTACACGAATATTATTGTAAGCGAGAGAAACAGAAGACCCATACTTCTAGTTTTTCGGAAAGGCATGGTACACGACATGCCTGCAATAAGCAGAGGAGAGTACTTGAGCGCGAGGCGCACTATAATAAGCAGTGTAATCAAGATAGCAAGAACTTTGCCGAGTACTATAGTTAGTGTTTCGAGAATCTGGCTAATTACAGAAGCTACAATAGAGAACGCTACAAGAGCTGCAGCTAATTTAGGGCTAATATGTGAAAAACTCGCAAGTATACTCGCCACTATTTCTGAAACAGTTAAACCAAAACTAGCTGTCGCAGAGCTACTAACCCAGTCCTGAAGACCCTTAACTGACGCCGACAAAGTCTCGTTAGCGTACTCTAAGCTAAAGTACTTGACTGGCACACCAGTATACTCGCTCACTAGAATAGCATTGCTGAAGATAAAAGCGATAAGCGTGAAGAATAGAGCTGCCACAATAGCTGTTAGACTCATGAAGGCTCTAGCTCTATCGTACATTAAGTAGAATATAAGTAAAATTAGCTCAATAACAATACTCGCTACACAAGCATAGACTAGTAGACTCACAAGTAAAAAACACTAAACAATAATTTATTTTTATATACCAAGTCTAGCGCCGGGCCCACCGAGAGCACGGGCAACCGCTATACACAGTGCTCCCGCTACACTAAATCCAAGTATGGTGCCGACAGAAACGAAGTATACTTCGAAAGTAGCTCTAGCCATTTTACCCGCTATATCCGTTATGAAAGCCCCTGTATTAAGTGGATTCGATAAAAGGTTTTTTAGAGTATCGAGACTCAAGCGTAGCTGAGGAACATTAGCTACATCTGGATTAGCTAAAGCCCTGCCAGCGTAGTAGCTCCAAATATATAATGCTGGACCATAGACAAGAACAATAGAGTAGAGTACTGCCCCGATACTCCTTAAGCGCATAAAGTCAATAGGCACTAGTGCCGAGCCAATGATAAGGCATATTTCATAGTACTGTGCAAGAATAACTGCTACTACATATGCTGTAAACAAAATCCAGTAAGAGTATCTCAGGATTGTTTCCCACGGCGAACAAGCCGCGTCAACAACGTTTCCCAAAGGACTAGCTATTATTGAAGCATACAAGGTTGCAGTAACGCTTGCTTTCCACAACATCCAGTCTGCGCACTTCTGCATGAGTTTAAGAAAGTTCTTGGATACTTCAGTGAGTCTTTGCCACGCAAAAACAATCGATGACTCGAAACTATATGCAGAGCGTTCTGTAGCATTCACTAAGTATTTCTTAACATTCGGTAAAGTAGCATTAGATACAGGAACTTTAAGTTCTCTGCAAAGTGATGTAAAAATTTTATCTGCAATATTTAACGCGATAGTGGGTACTGCTACAGCACCAGCAGTCTTTACCGCATTCACCAAGTACTCTTGCGCCCTAGTATAGTTCCCGAGGATATAGTATGCGATAGCTCCCGCAAGCCAGATGGTGATAACTGCTACAGCGAGCGTTACTATCATCCCTTACCACCTGTAATTTGCTGTATCTGTTGCCAAGCGTATGCTAGTGCTCCGTTAACAGTATTCTTTACTCCCACTGCTATTATCTTGAAAAATTGGGAGACTGGGTCAGTATTCTGAATGTTTTCCGCGAAATATCCTGCCGCGTATAAGGCGAGTGCAACGATTCCAAGTATGAAGAAAAGCTTCTCTAGAGCACTCATCGCAAATGAATGCTGTCCTCCTATTATTCTCCATATAAAAATGCAGAGCTTGTATATAGCGAAAGCAGCCAGTATTATTATGATGATGCCAAATATATGTTGGCCAGTTATTATCAACTCTTTTATGAAATTCACTATTACATCGATTATTCCCTGCACATTAATTATTCCACTAAAGTATATTATATTATTTTCTTTAAGAGAAGTCAAGAAAAAATATAATTTATGCCGACACTAAGATACTGTGAAATCCGCGCTACTACCATCGAAAAAGATATTCGAGTACATAGTATTTCAAATAGTAGCTTCCGTTTTTTCATTCATGTCGCTCATTTCACTAGCATTAGCTAAGCCACTTATGATCATACTAGCTTTCACACTAGCCTTAATCTACATTAAATTAAACCATAAACTAAACATACTCAAGCTAATAGCGCTAGTAGCACTAGCACTAATCTTCGCCATCACCTGCGGGCCAGAACTAGTCTTCATAGTATTTGCTTACGCTGCTTTAGCATTCACAGTACTCAACTGCGAGTACTTTACTAAAAGAAGCTTCACTATAGCACTTGCACTATCACTTCTATTCTTTACGCAAACTTACTTCAACATAAAAGAAACTGCTCCGCAAACACCTCTAGGAGTTCAAGAAAATACAGCAATAGCAGTAGCAGCAATATTCGCGACAATAGTCTTTTCACTAGCACTACTAGCAAAAATAGAGCTATTCACAGAGAAAAAATAAACTATATTTTACAAGCTAATTCTTTTCCTTTTTCTGTTATGACTATAAAGGATATGTAGTCTGTATGCTTATGCTGAACTGTTCTAACTAGCCCTTTTCTGCAAGGACTCTCTATTCTCGCGAGAGGCTTGCTTGGTAATGCTTTAATTAGTGTTAGTAGAGGCAAGAGAAGTATTAGCAGTATTATGGATAAGAGAATTTTCCTATACTTCACATTAATCTTATATTCCATGAGATAAATATATCTCAAAAATAATTTAAATATAGCGTTAATAGAATGTTTTGGAAAACTATAGAGTTGACTCAATGATTTCAGAAACTATTTCTTCTACTGTTTTGCCTTCTTTTTCAGCCTTTTCCTCTAACTTAATGTAAGTTGCTTTAGTAATTTTTACTTTTAATTCAACCGTACTATATCTCTCTTTCAAGAAACTATCTACTGTTTGCTTCCAGTCTTTTCCTTCTCTAATAGCTTCTCTAACACGCTTAGCCATTTCACGGACCTCCGTTTGTCTAAGCGAGTGCTCGTGGACGACTTTAAGCAGATCTCTTAGTACACTGTTTCTTTCGCTTCTATCAATAACATTTCTCTTAACCATCGAGTCTACTAAACTATAAACTATCATCAAGTGAGAAAACGGTATCTTGCTTCTCAGCTCCTCTAGCTCTCTTTCAAGTTCTTCTTCCTCTATTTCAACACTAACTTCTTTCTCTTCTACAACTTTCTTGGCTACAGGAACTTCCTCGACTTTCTTTTCAGCTACTCCCTTTCTTTCTACAGAAACTTCAGGAACTTTTTCCTCGATAGTCTTTTCAACAACCTTTTGACGCCATCTACCAGCCTTTTTCTCTAAAGTTAAGCCTAATTCCTTAGCAGCCAAATATATGTCTATCAGTCTCTTAATCTCCATTACTGCAACAGCTATCTCCTCTGCTATCTCTTCCTCAGACATCCCAAATACTTCTTTTAATAGCTTCACGCCGTCAGCTTGTTCTTCAGGCGATATCGATTTCCTGTGAATATTTTCTACTAGTGAAAGTAGAGCTGCTTCACGGTCATCTACTTCAACAACAAGACACGGTGCCTTGCCAAATCTAACTGGGTCTTCTTTAGCTAATTCAGATAAAGCTTTTCTTCGCCTTTCACCCACAATAACCTCATACCTATTACCTATCTTCCTAACAATGAGCGGCTGGAGTAAGCCTCTGCGTCTAATGCTTTCTTTTAAACTCTCTAGGTCACCATAGTCTTTCCTAATATTAAATTTCGATTTAATGAGCCTGCCTACTGGAATAAGCTCTAGCCTCCCCCCTCTGCTCAAAATTTTTTCCCACAAACTCATACGCTTATAACTCAATTTCCACAGTAATATTATTTTCGCTACTCAATAAAACTAATTAAATTATTTTAATAAAAGATATAAAGAAACAATTTCTATTATTCTTTATTTTGAGTATTCTTTCTTAATAAATTTTTTCCTTTTTTCGTCAATACTATATACGGTTTATAATCTGTATACTTATGTGATATAATTCTTACTAACCCTTTACTAGTAAGTTTTCTTAAGATACTCGTATTTAAAGACGTTTTTGCGGGTACTACTTGTTTCCATGCAATGTATTTTAAAAACTCTACTTCTTCATTAGACATGCTATATAATTTATTTACGAGAATTAAGTAAGTATCGTGTAAGATGCCTGAAAGTGAGAAATTAGGAAGAATTCTACTCTGCTACATAAATTCTTTAAAAGAAAAATACCAAATAGAATTATTTGCCTATAATTGAAATATATTTTAAAGAATAAAAATATTTGTTTAAGCCAGTTTTTGCAATGTGTCTAAAATAAAAATTAGTGAGGAAGAGTTTCTTCTCTTTAAGAGAAAAACTCTGGCTAAGGCGCTGATCAGTATTTGTAAGGGAGAGAGGCCGAAGTGTAGGCTAAGTATACTATTTACGTTGATAAATATTGGTTTATTGGATAAGGAGTTTAAAGCTACGGTAAAGGGAAGAAAAGTTGCTGAATGTTTTGAAAAAATATTTTCTATAATAGATTCAAATAAGTTTTATGAAGTTTTTTCAGCAAAGTCTACTATAGAATTTATTTTAAGTCTTTATATTAAATACTATGTTATACTGGAAAAATATTATGGGGTATTCTTGTATAGGAGGTTATATGAGAGACTGGTGTCTGAAGGAATAGTGAATAGAGTGCGTATTAAAAATGGTGTCTACGCGGTAATTCTCTCGGATAAAGGAGAGAGTATAGCTGAGCTAATAGCTGAAATAATCTCAGTAATACGCGGCAGACCTTTACAGTAACTCTAATAACTACCACTATTATATATTAGATGGAATGCTCGACTTGTCTAAGCTTGAAGTAAAGGCTCTTGTGTCTCTAGCTCTAAGAGGAGAAGTACTTCCAATATCAGAGCTCAAGAAAATTTGTAGATCGGGAAGAGACTACTATATTAGGAAACTTGAGTTAAAGGGTCTTGTAAAAATAGTGAGGCATGAGTACACGGGAGGGTATACTTTTGTAGCTTTATCTAGAAACGGGAAAAAATTTGCTAAAGCACTCTTAAATATCGTATCGTATAGTGCGATGTAGCTGTGCACACTAGGGGTTTTTCCCTCGTGACTCTAAGCAATTTAAGTTTCCGTTTCACATAGAGTAAATAACAGTTAAACAAATACAAATTATTTAAGAATTTTTTCAATAGCTTTCTTTATTTCTTCTTCTACTTCTTTTGGATTCCATTCTATTTTGATTTTTCTTGAGTACTTTCTACCACTCCATCCTAAGATTAAATAGGCTTCTGGTGAAACAGAAAAGCATTTGTGGCATAGCCATGCGTATATCTGTGTTTGGGTGATGCTGTATTTGTCTGCTATAGAATAGGACTTGAATTCATAGACTTCAACTGGTGTGCTCCTGACAAATTTAATGAGGTCTGGTACACCGTAGACAATGTATTTCTTTGAATTAACTACGATTTCGGCTGCTAGTGGAAAAGGTAAAGCTACTTCATCTTCCTGGAAAACAACATAAGGGTCCAGACTCCATAAGACTTCGTGAGCCTCTCTTCCTACCTTAGCTCCATTAAGTCTTCCATGACTTCTAGGACTGGCAATTATCCTAGCTACTTCTGTGACATGAAAAGCTTTCTTAAGTCTACGGAGCAATTGTGCTTCACTATATAGCTCTAGTATTTCTTTTATCTTAGTGTATTTACTTAAGTTCTGCATCATGTAACCCGTCTTCTTTTATTACAAAAGCCACAGGAGTAGGGGGGATTCTCGGGGAGTCAAAGCACTCTAGTATCCTTAAGTTTCCTTTACTTTTTCTAATAAAGAATCTGTGGTTAAAGTGGTGTGCGACTATGTGTCCTCCACAGGCTTTCACAGTCGGCCCGAAGAAAACCCCGGGGTTTGCGAGAACCTGATTTGTCGCCACAATAGCTACTCCAAATGTTTTCTGGATCTTATCTAGTTCATTTAAAATAAAGTTAAGGTCTTGTTGTCTCTCGGCAAGCTTTCCTCGACCCCTATACTCGGCTCTATGAAGCTTAATAACTGAGTCAAGTACCACTAGCTTGACTTTTTCTCTCAAAACTATGTCGGGTAGCTCGTTTTGAACAAAGAAACGCAAATCTGATACCTTAATTGGCTTAACTAAAATAATGTTCTTTAGTGCTTCTTTAGGCTCTAAGCCAAAACGCTCAGCAATTCTCGCTACTCTACTGGGCGTAAATGTTCCTTCAGTATCAATATACACTGCTTTAGCCTGCAGACCTCCTCTATCGAGCGGAAGCTGCACTGTTACACATAGCTGGTGACATATCTGAGTCTTACCTGCACCATACTCGCCTACAAGCTCATGCGACTCAGAAACTTTTACCCCTCCTCCCAAAAGCTCGTCTAAAGCCTTAACTCCTGTCGTAAAACACTCTAGCTCATCGAATACTTGACTATACTCTAGTGCCGACTGAATATGGCTATAGCCATGCTCATACATCATCTTCCTTGCCAACGCCACTAGTCTAGCAGCTGTATCTTCACCGAACCCTAAGTCTACGAGGTCATGTTCGTTAAAGAGGAAAAGCTTTCTAATATCATAGATGCCTGCTTTCTTTAACCTAGTTATAGTAGTAGACTTTACCCCGTATTCTTTAAGCACTTCAACAGGAATTTCTTCCATCAAAAATAATTCAATAAACAAATATAATAGTTTTATGGAAAGACTTGAACGAATTCTCTTCTCTCTTTAAGTTCTTCGTAGAGTCTCTTGTCTTCTGTAACTAGTATTATAGGAATCTTATACGTATACGCTATTCTAATGAGAATGTAGAGAGAGTATTCTAGTCCCTCGACTTCATTTCTAGTAAAGCGGTCGGGCTCGCCTATTAGCACTGGCTTCCTCACTTTATCGAGTTTCCTTGGAACTTCGAGTAGAAGATACTTTAAGTACTCTTCATCAAGTAGCTCTGGAATCTCCACAGGCTTAGGCTCAACTATGGGTTCGACTAGAGAATATATGAGGTTTAAGCCGTGTGGAAGATAAATTTCTTCTACGCCTATACTACATACAGCTATAAGAGGCAAAGACTTGTCCTCGAAGTCTTCTACACGCTTCTTAAGCCTATATGCTTCTTCGAGAGAAACATTGAATAATGATGCTATTTCTTCTACTGCGAGAACCTTAATGTGTCTTTTACTGAGCTTTTCTAATTCAAGTCTAAGACTCATTCTCTCCCCCTCTTAGCCAGAACACTTAACCAAGGATTGCCTTTAAGGAAATCAGGTAAAGATTCACTATGCTCGGCTACAGCTACTTTTCTCCTACTTTCACCTAGCTCTATTTCTCTGCCGTATATGAGCTTGTATGCTTCTTTAACAAGATTCAGCAGTTTCTCGCCCTTCTCTGTCAAGAAGTAGTCTCTGCGAATTCTACTACGCTTATACTCTTTAATAAGACCTCTCTTAACAGCAGACTCTACGATTTTCTTAACGAACTTACTACGGCTACCGAAAGTCACGTAGAAGTCTGTTAATGTAACATACGGTACTTCTCTTCCCTCGAATGTCGCGACAATCTTCATATACTGAAATATCTCCTCTAGCCGCACAAATAAAACATATTTTTCACATATATGTGAATTACTTCACATACACAGGACTGACACTCCTATGCAAGTGAGTTTTTTCACATATATGTGAATGGCAGTCCTATACATGTGACTGTCAGTCCTATACGTGTGAATAAACTCACATATATGTGAATAAATTCACAATTTACTTAGAACCTGTTTTCATGATTTAGTGAGAAAGTACTACCATAGCTTTCATTAAGTCACTCCACTTCACTATACGGTATCTCTTTCTTTTCTTAATTAGCACCAATCTAGTGGTTTCTGATGCTTTACCCTTGAAAATGCTGAGAGTTCCTGAAATAATGCTGTATTTTTCTGTAAAGCATTTACTGAAGTTTTTGATTAAAATAATGTTGTTTTCTTTGAAAAATATTCTGGCTACTAGAAAAGCTTCGTTTCTATTTAAGCCATAGTAGTAGATTTTCATTCCTTTATCACCTTTAGTCTCTTCTTGAATTGACGGTACAAAATTACTGCAGCTATATGGGTGCATACTCTTTTTTTACGTAGATAGCCGTAGGCTCTGAAAAAACAGTCACAAATATACCTGTTTTCATGTTCATCGTAGACAACAATGTAGGAGTCGTAGAAGTCTCCTAATTCAGGTAGTCCTATGATTATCCACTTATTTTCACTAACCTGTTTTACTCCAAATAAGAAGCGATACACTGCTCTAGTATACCATGATATACTTTTGTATGGAAACTTTCTTTTCAGGTATTCTACTGCCTCATATATAACTAATGCTTCCTCGAAACTTATTCCTACTTCTTCAATTACTTCTGATACTATTTTTCCTCGAGCAAGTATTCGAGCAGCTTTAAGAAGTCTCCTACGTTTAGGCTTGAGAAGAAACTTCACTTAATCACCTTTAAGCCTTTGAGAGTTAGAGTAATGCATACTTCTGTTGGTGTAGGTATTTCTTTAATGAAACCGTACTTCACTAACTTAATGTAGGCTTCAATAGGGTTTTTACATATTTCTGCAAGAGTTCTTAGAACAAATTCTTTCCTAAAGCCAATGCTTCTCTCCGCGAGAAAATCAAGTTTCTCTTTAATACCGTCAGCCTTGTCACCAAAAATAACCTTGAGATAATCTATTTTCTTTGGTTGAGCTGGTATAGGCTTGACTTTCTCTGGCTTAATATCCCACTCTACTTTATTAGAATGCCCTAGTAGCTTCGAGTACTTTAAGCCTAAAGAAAGCTTCTGTGAAGGCGGTATGTTTAGTTCTCTGCGTATAAGCTGCATTAGTGGGGCTACATCTAAGCCTATGTAAACTGCATTAGCTGAATTAAGCAAAAATCTAGTCGTGTTGTCTATTGAAGAAATAGAGACCACTACATTGAAGCCTGAGCGCTCAAGTACATCAACTACTTTGAGTAGTAGCTTGTAGTCGAATGTCTGATTATACTCTACGACAACGCTTAAGCCCGACTTAATTTCTTCTTTTTGTGTTTCTTTAAGTGTAATTAGGCTGAGTAACGCTACTAGACTGACGTTACTGTACATTGGTATGATAGCGAATGCGGGGTTTTCGGCGCTAAAAAAGCATGCAATATTCTCTAAAATAGAGGAAACAGGGTCTGGGTAGAAGGCCGCGTACTCTAGTACACTACAGTACTTTTTAGGTACTTCGATTGCGTGAAGCTGCTGTGCTGTAGTCTGTGTGATAATCTTGTCTGCAAGAAGGGCTTCTATAAAAAGCGAGGAATAAGCGGAGGGAATATTGAAGAAGGTGTGTTCAAACTGTTCCCCCACGTAGAGCATATCTCTAGGATAATATCTCTTGGATATCGAGACTTCCACAAAAATAAATTATTTAGAAAATATTTATTGCTTACCCTCTCTCAACGAAAGCAGTAGGCGTATTGATTACGACTTCTACCTTCATCAAGGTATTGTTTCCTAGTATTCTAAATGTGTAAGCGTAGCCTAGCCTCAGTTTAATAGGATTACCTATAGTATATGTTCTAGTAATAGTTCCATTAGGGAGAATTAATGTAACTCTGATGAACGCGTTTGTTCTAATGGACTCGCCAGCTGCCAGTAGATCTGCGGCTTGTTCCGCCAACACCCACGCATGTATACTGTAGTTTTCGACACGAGCCTTAGCGTTAGCGTAAACATACATTGTCGCTAAGAAAAAGAGACAGAAGGCGATTATTACTGCAAGCATATCGAATTTCATAGCCTACACCTTCAATTTGGGTATTAGCTGTGGAGCAATATAGTTCAGCGTAATATTGTATATGAGTGCTGATACCAGTAAGAACAATGGTAAGTACATGAGTATATAGGAGGGATTGGCGTCTCTGAAACAAGTTGCTATAAGTGCGAGTGAAGCCGAAATAGTCGTTAGCGAGAAATCGATAATAGTTCTTATAGTAGCTAAATTTTCTCGGGTAGGGAACTCGAAGCCGGAGCGCTTCATAATATCTCCGAGCGAGTACCCTAGCTCACTAAGATTCTCTAGAGTAGCATAGGATATAGCGTACATTGATGCAGCTAAAGCAGTCATAAAGAGACAGGCACACAGGATCACTAGTCCTCTTTTCCTCATACTGAGGAAAAGTCTCCTGTACTCTTTAACGAAGTTCGTTAACTTGGACACGCAGTCAAAGTACTTTTCGCCACCGCTCTTCAGTAGAATAAAGAGTGCCGCTAAGGCGTATCTTATGAAGCCCCAGAATTCATTTGAGAGCAGTTTACGGGGATTCCTTATACCCGCCAACGTAATATCCTTTGTCGTACACATTACTGAGAGAATGTCTTCTCCTTTCTTGAGAGAATCAAGTAGTTTCTCCTGATACCTGAACAATATTAATGCTGACGGAATAGTAGCGATGAACAGTGCTACTGTAGCGCTGTGTAGAATAAAGTAGAGAGGTACGGCTAGAGCGAGAGGTGCTAAAGCATATGCTAGGATTCTATTTTCTACTGGGAGATGTAGGTGTTGTGGTATAAGAATTACTGTGATAAGAGAACCTATAGCGGCGAAGAGCATTGAGAGAACTGTAACTATAATTCCTGACTCCGGTGCAGTAAACGCGTAGATAAGATTCAGTACTAGCGGAAACAGAATAGCTACTGTGACAACAGCAGTTAAAACAAAGCCAGCTGTCCACGAAGTACTCTCAACTTTTTCTCTTAAGTCGTCGAGAAACCTTGACGCAAGAAAATTCAAGTTCTCTCTGCTACCCGTACTAGTGCTAATCCACGCCTCCTTATATAACTCAATAAACTCCTTCGAGCAACCCTTGCGTTTCAAAACTGTATCCACAGTGCTTGGCCTTATAGGGTGGTCTGGTATCCACTTTAGGCCAAGAAGATTTCTTAGCTCAATGAGCGTGGAAAGAGGCGGTAAGGGAGACGAGGAAATGGCTATGCTTAAGAAGTACGCTGATATCTTACTCTCAGACCCTACCTTAAACTTCTCGAATACCACAAAAAAATATAAAAGAAGAATATTAAATTATTTATCCCCGCTCAACAGTAGCACTGAAAGAAATCGCTTCATGGCCCGGTAATGTTATCTGACCTTTGACAACGTTAGCGTTCCCTGGGTCATATCCGCCGCCGAGAGTCAATTCTATGGTCGCCGTACCGCCGTTTGCTGGTATTGTTATGTTTGTTGGATCAACATCGGTAATTGTTACGATGCCTTTATTGAAAATTGTGAGATGAATATTTCCTGTTGTAAGTGTTGTAGTATAAGCACCACCTCCCGAGTTTTGTATGTTGATAGTTAAGTGCCATGTTCCAGTATCGTCCGCCCACAGCCACGCTTGTACTACTGATAACCGCGGCTTTTTTATGCTAGAGTTAATGAAGCCAAAAACCCACCAGAAGAGAATAAATGTTGCCGCAATACCTAAGATTATTATTAAAATTAGTACTAGTACTGTAGAAACTCCTTTATTGTTGAGCGCTAGTTTTTTAATTATTTTCTTTCTCATCAAGTGTTATTTCCATGAGAAACTATATAAGGTTTACGTAAATGATTTAGCGTAAAAGATATATCATAAGTTTCGATAAATAAAGTGATTGAAATGACTAAAGTTATTGGATTAACAAGTGGTCCTAGAGGAGGAGTTGGCAAGACACTTATTTCTAGTGTGGTTTCTGTATTGATGAATCTTCGTGAAATTCCTACGCTTCTTGTTGACGTGGGAGGAGGAGCGACAACTGTATTTCAAGTGACATTCAGAAAAAAGACTATTACACCGCCATATATCCACGATTTCGCTGTAAAAGAAAAAGTCGACCTCGGAGACTATATTTGTTCAGGGAATATTAGCGAAATTTTTGGGCAGAAGAAAGAAGAAAAGAAAAGGAGATTCTTTGGTAGAAAGAAAAGAGAAGAAAAGAAGGAGAAAGAAATAATGACGTACCTAATGCCGTGTCAATTCGGGCGACCACTGCAGCCTAATGAAATACCTCTTTTTGTAAGTAAAATGCCTCTACTTTACCAGTTCTTTGAAGCACTTATAATAGATTTTCCAGCAATGGCTCACATAGAGCCGTGGAAACCACTAATAGATTCCCTCGACTTGCAGCTAATAGTAGTTACTCCAGACTTGTCGACAGTATATGATGTACTTAACGGCAGCATTCTAACCGACAACACAGTGTTTATAGTAAATAAGTTTAATGAAAGCGACGAGCATATTAGCATTTTAAAGCTACTTCGCGAAGAATTCGGTAGAGAAATTTTCGTTATTCCAGCTGACCCATATTTAGCTAATTTTGCTCAATACGGACTCTTTGCTGTCCCAGAGCCAAAAGGAAAAAGTGTTTCATTTAATGAAATAGTGAATAAGAGAAAGAAGCCTGATGCCGGGCGGGCATTATTCGACTTAACTTTCTTTATTATAGACTTTATCTCCAGTGAGTAATTTTATTAACTAGAGAATAATTTAATATTATCGTGGAGAGAGGAAAATTACCTTTATCTATCTTAAAGAAAAAGAAGGAAGAAGCAAAACAAGTATGGCCTGAAGTAAAGTTTCCTACTCCTTTAAAACCACCCGAGGAAAAACCCTCACCTCCTCCACCACCTTTATCTCCTCCACCCGAAGTAGCTACTCCGCCCACTACGCCTCCTTCTATGCTTACAGCAGAAGACGTGGTCGCAGTTATTAAAGACCTAGGTGTAGCAGACCAAGTTAAGAAGAGATATGATGAACTTTCAGCAGAAGTCGCTCAGCTTCAGAAAGAAATAGACGAACTGAAAAAACAGTTAGCTGAGAGGGAAGAGAGATTAAAAGAGCTTTTAGATAAGAAAAATAGATTTGAAGCAGTAATGCGCCACCTATAACTATGACGAGGTTTTTCGAAGAATTTTTGAGAGAAGCAGAGAAGAGGGAAAGTAGGAGAAAGAAAGAGCAGAAAAAGAAAACGGAGACAAGAGAAGAGAAAGTAAAGAAGGTGAGGAGGAAAATTAAGAAAAAGCCTATAGCTTCAAGAAAACTTGAAGTAAAGCTTCCAGCTAAACCTAAGCTAAGTTTTCTTAAAAGAAAAAAGTCTGTACCTAAGCCTCAGCTAATACAGCAGCAGTATAAGTACGACTATGTTGAGCGCTGCAATGGATACACGTATGCTTTCGATCTCATGAATAGATTACTCTACGTGTGGATAGGGAAAGATAGAAGAGAAATAGAGGAGAGCACATGGGGTTGTCTAGAAGCATTAAGAAAGTTAGCGACTATAAGCGAGATTCATGTAGTCGGAGACTACGTCTCAGTTCTCGACGACCGTTTCGGGCAGTTTACAGTACGCTTTGCTGACTACAAGTTCACTAAAGAGGAAGCAGACTTTACTGTAAACAACATAGCTATAGCAGCTAAACTACACTTAACTGAAAGAACCCCCGTTGTAGTAGGAGACCTTGAGGGTTTCCGTGTTCAGTGTAAGAAAGACCTTGTAGGCAAGACTACGCAGCTAGTAGCAGTGCGTTTGAGAAAAATACCAGACTTAGTCGAGCTTCTGAGAGAAAGAGTTGCAGCTAAACTACTTACATGTGTACTTACACGCCTTCCTACTGTCTTTATTGGTGAGCCGGGTAGCGGTAAAACTACTGCGCTTAACTCTACTTTACTGAAACTTCTAGCCATATTCCCTAAGCTAAATATCAGTGTTGTTGAAACTAGCGCAGAGCTAAGATTCCCTACAGGTTTCTCAGTACACCGTACTGTATGCACTGGCTACATTTCTACTGAAGAAGCATTGAGAAAAGCGTTCACTACTGAGCGCCCAGATATCCTTGTGCTAGGAGAGCTGACAGACGAAGTCGACATATGGATGAACTTTGTTAGATCTGGCCAAGCCTGCCTAACTACTTTTCATAGCCCTGACCCCCCGACATTTGTCCGCCACATTTCAATGAAAATGAATGCCTACGCGCTTGACTTCTTCAAGTTGATAGTGCATTGTTCTAGAACAACTGACAGCCTTGGAAGAAGATACTACCGCATTAATGCAGCATACATTATTGACTCACAGAATAAGCCACATTTACTAACAGAGCTAAGTGAAGAAGAGTTCCTTAAAATACTTGAAGAAGACTACGGAGAAAGAACACCAGTAGTCTCTAGCGGAAACAGATTATTCGATAAGAAGTCACTATACATGTATATTAAAGCAAATATAAGTAAAACAATAAGTATCTAAATAACAGTATAGTATACTAGCACAAGAAAATAATTAAATTAAATAAAATTTATTTAAAACCAATATTTTTTATTTAAATGCATTTAAATTCATTAAAGAAACGCTAAACTTAAATTATTTACCAGAAAATATACTCACATGAGATACATATCTCTAAGGAAAATTCCTCTACTCATCATTATTCTAATACTTCTCATAAACTTTACAGTAGTTGTCGAGGCTCAGCCCAGCGAACCTCTCGCCCGCATTGAGAGTCCTTGGGCTGTAAGGGAACTGTACTACGTGAATGGTTCGCTTTGGTGGAGGCATGTTTTGAAAAAGTACTTAGTGTGGCATGGTACACTTGAATTATGGTATCCTGTCTACGCTAATGTAAGCGACACAATAACAATATACGTTACATACAATTGTATGCATTTACATAAAGATAGAATATGGATTGGGTATTCTTATCATGCTTTTAGAAACCGTGTAATGGAGAATACTGTATGCAGTATTTGCTCACTAGAACTAGTCAGTACACTTGGCATACATAAAGGAAAATTCACAGTACAGTTAAATGAATCAGGAATATTAGTACTACATATAGGCATAGGTGTAGTAGAGGAAGGTAAACTATATGCAGATACTTTCTTAAGAATATTCGCTACTATTGTAGGTTATTCACCCGACCTCAGTTTCGGTTTACAGAACTATACGAGTATTGTTTTAGGGTTTAGGAGGGTTGAGAGGCTTTTAGCTGAGAAAGAGGAGCTTCAATTGAAGCTTAGTGAGCTTAATGCTTCTAGAGAAAAGCTTCTCAAGGAAATTGCTGGGCTTGAAGAGAAGGTTAAGCAGCTTAACTCTACTCTAGTTGAGCTTAAAGCGAATTTAAGTAAGTTGAAGGAAGTTTACTTTAATAAGAGTAGTGAAGTAAGTAAGCTGGAAAGTAAGGTAAATGAAGTTAGTGAAGAAAATAAGACGCTTGCAGCTGAAATAGAGAGAACGCGTTTCACAGCAATACTACTTTACGTGGCTTCAGCAATAGTCGTCGTATTAACACTTGTCTACAGGAAACGTAAACTAGGCTACATAATCTCACTAATGTTGATTCTACTAACACCCATTATAATGTATTCTACTACAGAGTCGAAAGAAACTATTACTTTCGTGTACTATAGTAATGGGCTTAAAGTACAGGTAATTTATCCCAAAGAATTCAAGCTACCATTAAAAATTACAGTAAAGTTTCCTTACCCAATTAAAGAATGGTGGAAAGGAGCAGATAAGTTATGTAGAATGGATAAGACTGGAGTAATGTTAGAGCACTGGAGGACGTACGATGAGTTTGAGTTTGAGAGTAATGATGCTGAAGTAACTGATACAGTTTACTCTATATACAGTAAGACTGATGCATTTGACTACAGAATACCTTTGACAAGAGAATGCTCATACTTAGTTAAAATCTTCCATAATAAAGGTACGCTTAAGTCATATAAGTATAATAAAGTTTACTGGGTTTTTGAGGGCTCTCACGTAGACTTACTTTTGCTCTACAGTTTCTCTGGAGACTTTTTCCACGTATTTAAAGAGATATTTGCGAGTGATTTAGTTGGTGTAAAGCAGTATGAGAGCGATGTGAGTGTTTTAGAGAAGACATTAAGTTCTCTTAATGCTAGTGTACAGCAGCTTTTAATGCGTAAACAGCAGCTTAGTACCTTAGTCAAGAGTCTTGAGAACCAGATAGTTGATGGTGAAGGCAAGATAAGCGAGTATAAGGCTCTTATTGATGACTTAGACTCAAAGAAAGCTGAGCTTAATCAACAACTCAAAAGTCTTATTGAAGAAAATTCTAGGCTTAAGGCTGAGGAAGGTTTCTGGAGTACTGTTTACCAGGTTTCAGTAGTAGTGTTAGTATTGTCTATTATTATTTCAGTACTTATAGCCTATAGGACAGCTAGATACGCAGTCCTCCTATTAATCCTACTACTCTCACTAGTAACGCTTCCCATTAAAGTAAATGCAGGAGAAGTAGTCTTAGCTGATAAAAAAGACCCATTCAACATAACAAAAACCATAGAAATCAAATCAGACTCTACTAATCCGAGTGGTAATGCTAGTGTTAGTGTTAGTGTTGATGTTTTGGCTGGTGCTTGTCTTGCTGAAAACTATACTAGTGTTCTTTCGGGAGTTCTGGTTAAAGGCTTCGCATGGTGTAAAATTGAGTGCGGTTTGTTTGATTTACAGGGTTCTCGGGAAATTCTTTACCATGGTGTTGACGTGGATAGTGTTCCCAAGTATCCGTTCTATGGGATTCACAGCTGTCTTACTCTAGGTGAGTCTAGTGTTTCGGCAGCTGCGTTAGGTAAAATGTGGTACAGGAAGTCTAATAGTATCTATGAGCTGTGCTACAGGAATAGTAGCGGAGAGTATAGAGTAGTCTACGATAAGGAGGCTTTCTACGAGACTACTAGCTCGTATTTTGAGGCAAGTGTCTATGTTTATAGAGAATATAAAGCTATCTATGGTAGAGTTTATTGGTGTGGTGTAGCTGAAATAGTTAATAGTTTCTACAATAAGCCAATTAGAATTAAAATAACTGTCAAAACAGACTCCTACTATAGGGGAGAGTGGACTGTAAGTGGCTTTGCTTGGCTAAAAGTATGGTACGAGACAAGTGGCGGCGGTTCAGTAGAGAAACTTCGTTTTTATGCGATATTGGCTGATAGTGGTAGGAGTCTTTCGGTTCCAGTGGTTTATCGTTGGCTTACTGTTCCTGAGTGGTTTAGTGGTGTAACGCCTTTCACTACTGTAAAAGAAGCT
>Ga0180301_10000487_pt1 | contig 30519 bp, 43 predicted proteins | sample GuaBasSediGuay16_FD_121797 | JGI IMG/M metagenome (GOLD analysis project Ga0180301, IMG submission 121797) | Subseafloor sediment microbial communities from Guaymas Basin, Gulf of California, Mexico - Guay16, Core 4569-2, 12-15 cm | ecosystem: Environmental > Aquatic > Marine > Hydrothermal... | reverse complement strand
GAACCTATTCAAATAAAATAACCCCCAATTTACAAAGGCCTCGACACTACAAAAATTATCGAATGCCACGAACACAACACAATATGTTTCTGCCCCCCTTCCAGTCTCCTCGGCTACCTGTCTCCACCTCTTCTTAATACTCTCATATCGCCATTTAGCCAAGGCATCGAGGGCTTCTTCTCCGTACAGCTCCGTCAAGATGCGGCCCATAATGGCTATTTAACATATCCCTATACACCCTACCTCCTTATCTGACATTTTAACCCCCAGACATTTTCAAGTCAACACCCTTATATTTAATTACAATTTCAGTTACAGAAGCAAGTAATTTTTGGTAAACGCCTGAAAATGGGATCCTATACGTTTTGATTCATAAAATATGTCAGATCGGGGATCTTCAGATTCCATTGTTCCTGAGACTACGAAAATAGCTGGAGTATAGCTACCATCAACTCCAAATCACTAGTCATCTATATAAAAGCATGTAGACCGTGATCTACGCCGGAGTTAGAATATAGCAGGCTAATTTTTTAGAATAATTCTTAGCCTCGGTTCAACTTTCTGAATTACTAGGAAATCTTTATCTTTTGTTAATAGAGCCTCGCCTCTGTTGATACAGGCAGCAGCTATCAGTAGATCTCCTACGCTCATCGGAAAGCCGATTTCCCTAAGTCTCGCCTGTAACATAACAGCCTGTATCTGGTCTTCTTTATTGATAAAGAAAATCTTTCCCCTAAATTTCTTATAATCCTTCAATGGCGGATATTCTATCAGGGATACCGAAGTAACATTTTCGTTTATCTCCTCTTTTCTCCTAACTTTTTCGAGCACAATTGAGGTGTCCAGTATCATGACTCCTCTAGCCTCTTCAGATACCTAATTCTCCTCTCCTCCCTCTCCTTAATCTTTCTTAAGAAATCTAATTCCTTAGCATAATCATAGCTTTCAGTGATAAACCTCCTGCCTGTAACATCTAGTAGTATGACAAGCTCTTCTCTTGTCAATCCTTCTTCTACAGCCTTTAAGGCAAGCAATTTTTCAATTATAGCTTTACGAGCTATTTCAGACCAGTTCACTTCCTTATATTTCCTCATAAGCTTATAGAGATCCTCCGGTATGCTAAGTGTAATATGTGCCATATGTATTTTACATAAATTACATACTATTAAGCTTAACTACACACGGTTCCGCCTTCAGCGTTAATGTACTCCCGTTCTGGTTATCCGTAAAGTATTCCCATCCAACTTAACCTCCAGAGATGTTCACAGATGTTGGTAGGTTTCGTTCTTAGGATTAGCTTCACTACAGCTGAAGGTTTCTCGTAGTCTGTTGTCTTTAGGTCGTTAAACAATTCTTCGACATCCTTGTGATACTTCTTCAACACGTTTCCACGCTTCTCTAGGAACTGTAGGAATAGGCCTGCCCGCCTCAACATAGCGGTACATGGTGCTCGTTCCACGAGGCGTCCTACCGAAAGCCTCATAGCCATGTAAGCATTCATGAATAAAATTCAGTGTCCGAGACAGTGGCTGAGGCAGGGCATGTTCTAAATAATGTCTTGAGATCTCCCATGTTTTCTTGAAACTGGCTTGTAGTCGTGTCTGAAAACGCTTTTAACAATGTTCTCCAGTTCTCTTACTTCAAGTGGCGGTCTGTTCCTATAGTTCCATTCGATAAGCTGTTGTAGTACTTCGTGCGAGGTTTTGCCTTGTGCTTTAAGCCAGGTCGCTAGAATAAATGCGGCATTATTCCTGTAGCCCTCATCCACATCGTTTTCAAGAATAAATTTAACATAATCTGGAAGGCCTAAAGCAATATTATTTAACTGATTTCTCTCAGCACTTATAATCGTTCTGTAGACTTTAGCCTTCTGTAGAAGGAACCTAGTTTTAGCCCTATTAACCGTTTTGTCGAGGACCCTACTTGGGAATGCTTAACATGCTCCTCAAGCCTTAGAGATTCAATAGGCTTAAAATCTTCGTCTAGCGGAAAAACGATGTAACCGCTTTTCTTGTGAACAGTATAGGGTATTCTAGCTATTCTCGCGGCCTCCAGAACAGAAGAATCCAAGAATTGTATTTTCCCAGCTAGTTGAGGGATGCCCATGAGGACTAAAATTTCATTATATGGTATCTTTAGAAATTTCGGCTCCCCTACACTATTCTGGGTAGCCAAATGTAATTATGGAAGCCTTTCCTCCCACTAAAAATCGTTAACGGTTTACCGTACTGAGAAAGGGTGTTCATACACTTTTTAGCTCTGCCTTAATAGCATCCTTCAGCCTTTGGAATTCACCATTAGTTCACCTAGATAGGAATAAAGGGCTCTGAAAAACGCTATTTATATACAGTCCTTCTGTGATCTATCTTGAAGACGAGCACTACTTTCTCCTCCCAGAACACTTTATAGAGAACCCTATAGTCCCCGATTCTCAGCCTGTACACGTCTTTTTCTCCTCTAAGCTTTACAACTCCTCTTGGTAGAGGCTCCCCCTTTAAAACCTCAAGTTTCTTAAGAATTCTATGTCTAATCCTCGGCTCTAGTTTCTTTAGAGCCTTAAAAGCTCTTGACGAAAGTTCAACCCTGAACATGCTATTCCTCTAGGTGTTTAAGAGCTTCATTTAAGGGTATTGTTTCACCTTTCCTATACTCCTCTAAGGCTTCTCTTAAGGCTTCATAGTCTTCTTCACTCATCTCCTCTTCTGGTAGGAATCTTTCAATAATAACTTCTAGCATTTTCTCAATTCTATTAATTCTCTCCTTAAGCAACTTAAGCTCCTGCAAAATAGCAGACTCGGACATAAAACTCCTCTAGAAAAGAAGGCAGAAAGAGGGTTATAAACATATGGCTCCGCCTAGCCAGCTACGAGAAAACTAATACCTATGCTTCCCTATTTCCGTTACCACAAAACCACTACTTTCCCTACGGATAGATATCCTATCAAGCCACGGTACGCCTTGATCCCCCTTTACCCTTTTCTTCTCAAAATTTTTCTCAAGAAGTCTGGATTCTCTTCGAGCTTTCTCGCCAGTATTTCGAAAATCCGTAATACTTCGTTATCGGCGGCTGGGAGGCTTGGCTCGGCAGGGCGTTTGAGGCTTCGTCCACATTTCCAGTAGAATAAGGTTATTTCGCTGTTCTTGGCGTTGCAGTAGGGGCATAGTATGATCCGGGTGTGTAAGGGTTTTTCGGAGGGCTCTGAGACTCTATTGTAGAGTGCCATATACTTTGCGTGAACTTCCTCCATTTTAATCCTCGCGTAAACGTCTATCATGTCACGTTTCCTCCAGCCAAACCATAACATCATCTCCTTCTCAGAGAGCTTACCATAGAGTTCTGTTGCTCTCGAATGCCTTAGGAGATGCGGATAGACGTGGGTGTTTACTCCAGCCTGTTTAGCCGCCTTCCGTAACGCATAAACTACTCTCGACCGTGTAGCCATCTTATATGGATGCTTACCATAGAAGACGAATGCTTCGGGATCGTCTCTAGCGGGACGCTCTTCAAGTCACTTTCGCAGTATATCAGCAAACGCTACGATAGGCACGGTCCTCTCAGTGCTCTTATATTCAGGAAAGAATATTTCCAAGATCCATCTGGCAGTAGCTCAAGGTTTTTATTTTAAGAGCCCTAGCCTCGCTAACTCTGCAACCTATCTTGTACATTAGCGAGTAGAAGGCCTTCCATTTTAACGGCATCTGTTCCAGCATCCTCAGGATAACTGGGCGTGGAAGAACTTCGGGAGGCTTAGGCTCTATAGAAGATATCTTAAACTTTTCGTAGAGCTTCAAGTAGCGGGTTTTATCGGCCTTCAAGTAAAGGTACTTTAAGATTAACTTGACTACAGCCAGTGGTTTCCGGTAGTCTGTTACCTTGAGATCCTTAAGCCACTCACGAATAAAATTCAAGTGTCTAGGACAGCGCTCAGGCAAAGTACGTTCCAGATGATGCCTTAAAGTTCTCTCCCACTCCTCTTGAACAGGCTCCTTAAATCCTCTCACAGGTTTTTCTTGAAAAAACACTTGAATACATGGCCTGCAATTTCAATCCATAAAACATGTCAGATCTGGTGTTATTCATCATTAGTGGTTTCAGTAATACCAGCCTTCATCTTCATGTTTGATGATAACGTTTAGGGATTTAAATGCTTCCCTTACAGGACGAATAGGGTGAATTTTCACAGGTCTTTCGGCGAATCCTATAATAATACATTCAAATAGATTTCTCGGGGATTAGGGTTTGGATGGAGTTGGTGAAAGGGAAAACGGAAGGGTGATTACCGAGTACTTGGATAGTTGCCCGTATTGTGGTAGGAGGGCGCTTACGGTTAGGATGGTTGTATGTGATGTCCCACATATAGGGGAGACTTTGATCTATTCGTGGAGTTGTTCTGGGTGTGGGTATACCCATAGAGGTGTTCAGCCTCTGGAAGCTAAGGATCCCATACGAATAAAATTTAAGGTTGAGAGGCCGGAGGACCTATATGTTAAGATTGTTAGATCCCCTTATGCGACTATTAGGATTCCGGAAATAGGGTTTGAGATGCTTCCAGGGGCTTTTACTTCTTTCTTCCTTACAAATGTTGAGGGGATGTTAGAGAAGGTTAAAGAGGCCGGAGAAATTTTTCTAGCGCTCTCTTCTTCGGAGGATGACAAAAAACGTGTATTAGGGTACCTTGATAGAGTTAAAGAAATAAGGGAAAAATTACATTTTACTATAGAGATTGAGGATCCTAAAGGATTAAGTAAAATAATAACCATTAATCAAGAACAGGCTAAAAGATTAAGGATAGAGAAAGGTGATATTGATGTCCAAAAAGAAGAAAGGGGGTAAAAAGGAGGAGAGAGCTCCTCCACCAATATCAGGTGCAGGTTTAATAACATTTTATCAAGAGGAAATACATGGAATTAAGATAAGGCCACTATACATTATTTTGGCGTCTATAGGTCTGGTGGCCGCAGTGTTGTTAGCGGATCTCGGTATCCTAGCCCCCTAATAGGTAATCTGTATATCTTAGGGTGTTTTAAATGAAGCTTAGTCTCAAGGTAAAAAATCTAATGTCGCGTAAAGTTGTTTTTGTAGAGGTTCCGGGGTCTAGAAGGCAGGCTCTGGAACTGATGCTTAAGACGGGTCACATAGGTATACCGGCTGTTAAAAAGGGGTCCATGAAGTTAGTGGGTATGATAAACCCCGAGGATCTCATCAATAAATCTGAAGAGGAGGATTTAGCCTTCATAGTTAATAGAGATTACCCTACAGTGAAGCCGGACGATAGTTTAAGAAACGTTGTTGAAATAATGTTGGACAAGGATTATAGGAAGATACCTGTGGTGGACGAGGATAGACAGCTAGTAGGTATAATATCGGTATACGATGTACTGGCAAAAGTTGTTTCGAGGATAAGTATACCTGACATAATCGAAGAATATGTTCATGGGAGGGTGCCAACCGCTTGGGAGGAAACCCCTCTTCGAGTAGCATTCATGGTGATGAAGCATTTCAAAAGCAGTGTATTAATAGCGTTGGACTCGAGATGCAACATAACAGGTATCATAACTTTAGATGATTTAATGAAAGAGGCAGAGGTTATTATAAGGGAGATGAAATCCAGTCTAACAGCCCCCTCCGAGGGTATGGCCTGGTCATGGGATCCTATAACTATAGTCTATGTCACACGAAGCGTGCTGTTCTTCCCTGAGACGCTTAAACTAAAGGATATAATGACCAAGAATATTGTCACTGTTAACGAATATGCTTCTGTATCCCATTGCGCTAAATTGATGGTTGAGAAAGATATAGATCAACTTCCAGTAGTGGATTTAAACGGCGAGTTAAAAGGGATAATATATGACATAGATCTTTTAAAGGCTATTACCAAATACTTAAAATGAGTTATTAAAACACTTGGTCCTATTGATTTTTAGTTCTGTCTTTCACACCGGATTGTATACCTTCCAGAATTTCCTTTAAAATGGATTCTAGGTTCTGTGATTCCTCTATCACTGTGCCGGTTACAATTCCATCAGCTCCTGCCCGTGCAGCATTATATGCAAGTTGGCGGGTCTTAATTCCCCCTCCAACTATTACAGGCATTTCCGAGATCTTCTTTACTAAACGTATGACGGCTGGTGGAACGGGATCGCCGCCGGATCCACCCTCCAGGTACACGAATTTAAAGCCCATATATTTTGCTGCTAGGGCATAGGCGGCGGCTAGTTCAGGGTGATCGAAGGGAATGGGTCTACTATAGCTGACATATCCGGCGGCGCCTCCTTTACCGAGAATTAGGTATGCGAGTGATATTGCTTCAAGACCGTATTTTTTGACTATAATAGCACCCTGCATTTGTGCGCCTATTATATGGTAGATGGAAGACGTGTTTAGAACGGATAAAAACCATATGGCGTCAGCATACTTCGAGATCCCGCTTATTCCTCCTGGAAACAGGATGACTGGAATTCCAACGCCTGAACGTTTAATTGCGAGAACCACTTCATCCGTCATTTTCTCCGATACTCCAAGGCTTCCTCCCACCATTATGGCGGTGCTTCCAGCATTTTCCGCGGTTAAAGCTATCTTGGAGGCTTCGCTAGGCGATGTTTTCTCAGGGTCTATAAGTACAAAGTGTATGCAACCTTTTTTCTTAATGGATTCTAGAAGGTAACTGTATACTTTAGATTTCTCCCGCGACATATTTATCAACTAAACGGTGATAGTAGTCTACCGGTTGAAATATTTCGTTGTATTGGAAGGTCGACTTGAGCCCGCAGAATCCACACTTAACAAGTACAAGTTTTTTGGGTTCTTCATCTTCACTGCTCTTAGGCATGTTTAGAACCGTTACTTTTACTGTTTGTTGGCCGCATTGGGGACATGTGAAAATTTTTGGAATAGTTTTCCTAGGTTTTAGCAGGATCTTTTTTCTACTTCTTCTCCTTCTCCCCACCTAAGCCACCTAGTACTTTATAGTAGGGTTACTTAAAATACTTGCTTCGCTTCAGTGTAGATCTAGCTGATAAACGTTAATTCAATGGGTATTAACAGTAGCCTGCGAGCGCCTTCAAGTAGTATACCGTTTATTGAAAGCTTTTTTCCGGAGGCTTTAGCTTCATTTAGAATATACTCTACTATGGATGTAGGATCTTCGTTTTCAAGGAAGAATTCCTCGAGGTAGCTTAAACCCATGTTTAAAAGTTTTTCATAAAACTTGTTTATAGGCGGTACTGGAACTACAAATTGCTGGTTTTCTTTGGTCAAAAATAGTCTAAAATATGGGATGGCATGGACTTTTACTTCTCTTTCTGCGAAACAGTCATGCTCTACTGAAAATATCTTTTGAAAGCAGTAGCTACAATAGTACGCTGTTCCGAATGAATAGTCCTTAATTGGACTCTCTATGAGAATCTGTTCTCCCTTTTCTATGTCCTTTATCTCCCTGGAAGGTTTGCTTTTCTTAAGAAAACGGTTTTGAAATTGAAAGACGGTCCATAGGGTTGTTCTATAAGAGAGCTTTCTCGAATGAATATTTTCAATGTATTTTACAGTTAAGTATCTACCATAGTTTCTTTCGAAGAGGTCTGCCATAACTTGTTCTTTACTTTTCTCATGTATTAGATTCAGTGAAGCCAAGTGTTTTCCATCGCTCAAGAGAAGGGTTAAGGTATTTCCCCTTCCAGGGGTAAGTCCCGCGATGAAACCTTCTAGGTTGAAGAATAAGCGGTTGGGGGAATGCCGATAGTCCTTTACGGTAACTTCTTTTTCAACCTCAATTGTGTTTAGAAGTTTTATCGAAAAATATTTGCCTACGTGGTACTCGGGGGTTTGCTCTTCACCTCCCCTTACTTCGCGGAGACACCCTTTAACGAGTATCACATGTCCCGGTTCCAGATAACGGGCCCAATATGCCTTGGAACCCCATAAAAATATTTTTACATGTATATTGCCTGGTGTTTTTGCTTCAATACATGCGACTCGGCGCGTACCCCACCTTGTACGGGTTTCCACAGGCGGGCATACTGAGAGAATTTTTAGGTCTGTAAAGGTGGTTATGTCTTCTTCTATAAAGTGTTCCAGTGGAGGTATATCTGGAGGAGGTTCATCGATTATCTGGAGCTGGGATCCTTCTCCCACATTCAGTTCAAGTCTTTCCCTGAATTTTTTGCTTCTAGCATTATATATTTTTACAACATCTCCTATGCTTAAGCCAAGCCGCTCAACTATCTGAGTATGAGGGGGCCATAAACTTACCGGGATGGTTCCAGTTTTATCTCCCAAAAGTATCTTAGAGACTTTAATGGTTCTGCCCTTCCTGTAAAATACAAGCGGGGGATCTACATTTATCACTCGTCCAGTAATCTCTAGTCTCCTTAAACCCTCCACGATGTCCGTAATGTAGAGCCGCTCAAGACTATACAGATCTCTCCTTGCCGGAAGATCCACTCCAAGATGTTTAGCTACAATCATTGCAGCGGCATCTATATCTAGGAGGCCTCCCACCTCTTGCATTTTCTCTTCAACCATGCGAAGGAAGTCTTCTTCGTTAATCCCCTTTTTTCGAACAGCCTTCAAAATTTCCTCGAGAGTTGTGTGACTGGGTGACTTTTCTTTAACCTGCGTTCACCTCTAATAATTATAGTAGGTATATTGATAGACTTAAATTATTCGCATATTTATAGACCTGGCTCAGTAAAACTTTTAACAGATATTAATCGATAGTATAAGGGGCCCGTAGCTCAGTCAGGATAGAGCGGCGGCCTAGGCGCATACGCGCCGCCGAACCTAAGCCGCAGGTCGGGGGTTCAAATCCCCCCGGGCCCGTAATTTTAGTCTATAATAATAGTGGTGGAAATGTCGGAAGACGCTGAAAGGTATTCCAGGTTATTATCGGTAATGTCAAACCCTATACGACTCACTTTACTTTTTTTACTAAGAAAGGAAGGCATGATGAAACTGGATGATCTCTTAAAAGGTCTCGCCGGAGTGAACAAAAGATCTCTAAAATACCACTTAAAACTTCTTTGTGCAAGCGGTATCGTACTGCGTGAGGAAGGTGATGTATTTAAACTTTCAAGAGAAGGGGCAATGCTTCTGGATAGTTTAACGGAAATCTTCGCTAAAGAGGAAGACAAGCTCTCCAAGAAAATTACAATAGATTATGGAATAATCAAACTCTCTATTAACCCCCGACAACTTCCAAGAATATTATCTGAAGAATACTCTATTTCCCCTCTTCTTGCCGAGAGATTGTCCAAAGAAATAATTTCGGAGGCCTACAGTAAAGGCCAGACAGATATACCGGCCATTATTCTCCTCCATAAGGTAATTAAATCCCTAGAGGAACGAGGAAATCTTTTCATGTGGGCTAGCAGAAGAAATATCGTACTTGTAAGTAAACGGGTTATCGAAGATTTTCTTGTCAGCGCAAAATACGGAGGTATTAGGGGAATCGTCGAAGCGTCCCGTCACGTAGGATTTTTTAGATGGATCATTTCAGAAACAGATGAAAAATTAAGGAAATTGCTCAAGGATGGAGTAATTCTTCCAAATTTTTCCTATTCAATTTTAACGCATAAACCTGAATCTATGAAAATCAAGAACATAAGGGATTTTGATCTACTTGAAAGGATTTTGAGTAAACCGCTTAACCATATTTCTGGCTCTCTTCTCATAGAATTAGACGAAAAAATCCTGAAAGAAGAGGATGGGTTGAGGGGAAAATTCTTCCAGATACTTTCATCAGCAAGATATCACTCGGATATCCCAGGCCTTACAATGGGTGTTGTAGTTTCAGCGAATTTCATAGAAGAGCTTGAAGCTGCTTCAATAAGAAGATTTATTGAAGCAGCTTCATCGTTCGAAAAAATAAGTCCCATAGTTGTTTTCGTTAAAATGGATAAAAAGGTAAATTCATTACTGGTGAATTTTATTAGCTTGGCATTGTATAGAAAAGTCCCCCTAGTTGTTATTCCCCCAGGGAGTTGGGAACTAGTTGACGCCTTTGGACGTAGCGTTAATTTCTCCCCTGCAGCTAACGTATCAGCTAGTTTCACGCTTCTACTCACCAAGCTTATAGAAAGAAGAACTGCCAAAGTAAAAGAAGTATCCATGAAGATCGAGGATATCGTCGCTTCAATAATGGACTCGAAAATTATCGAAGAACTGCCCAAAGAAGATAGGCTCATAGTTTTTTCTTTAGTTGACGTCAAGAGTTTTTTGGAGAAAACAATTGGCAAAGAATTTACATTACAGGAAGCTTTAGCATATCTTGAAAACATTTTCTCTTTCATAAAAAAGGAATACTCTGATGTTCTCATTAGTTTCGTGATATCCGACCCCTATGCATTTAAACTCCATGTAGAAGATTCCTATCCCATTGAAAAAAACTCGATATTCTACGCCTCCTGTCTAACAGGTTACTTTACGGATCTAGATATAAGGAGTAGGATCAACTACGAAGAACATTTTGTTAAGAAAACAGGTATCTCATCTATTTTAAATCTAAATTTCCGTGGTATTATTCCTAAAAATAAACTTCATAGTTTACTCCAGTTGATAGCTAAGAAAAGTTTTCCAAGCCCAGTTTCGTTAATAACCGATTTTACTACATGCAGTTTCTGTGGAGCTAAAACCAGTGAACTAAGAAAAGTTTGTCCAGCCTGTATGCACAGTGGATCGACTTTAAATTGGCTTGGAAGACCAGTTAGCAGATACGAGAATTTAAAGGACGTTCCATTGGTAATTTCTCAAAGTTATTTAAATAGCAGAAGATATTATCCTATCAGAGATATACGTTGACATTCATGAATAATGTAAAGAATCGTTATCACGCAGAAGCTTGAAAGGTAAGAAAGCGGTCCTAAACTGATTTTCTTTCTCATGTATTTCGAAACTATTTTTTCATCACTAGGGGAGAGACCTAGCTGGTCACCTAATACAAAACATTTTTTCTCATCCCCTTGGATGTCTGAGCATTTAATGGGGGTTCCTTCTTCATGAAGATAGAATATATTGTAGTTCCTTAAAGAAAGGGTTCTTAAGACCTCGTTTAAATCTGCTTTAAATGCTCTTACTCCATCTATTTCGCATCCCTTCATGGATTCCAAAATTATTTTTGCAACTTCTTCCTCACTCTGAAAAATCATGTTCATTTTTTCTCCGTTAAATTCTAGTGTAATGGGAGGGTTAGGGGGGCCAGCTAATATAGAGTAGAAAATAATGTTTTTCCGTAGGCCTTTAGGGGAAGAGAATGCAGCCAGAATAGACCTTATAATTACATCGAGGCGGCCGCCTGTAGTAGCAGGTGATTTAAGAGAGAATGTAGGTGCCGTAACGGCGGTATAGGATTTAATGACGAAAGCAAGGTTGCCTATAAAAGTCCACCTGAACGTTTAGGTAGCTATGCGAGACGTGTTCTCTTTTTTCTTTCCTTCCTTGAACGTATCTTCACTATGCCATAAAATACGGCACATCTTATGCAGGCGTATCGTGTTAAGGTAGTCACTGGTATTATCGCTCCCTTCTCTCGGAGTTCTTTAGCTAGCTGGGGGTCTATTATACTGACTCTTCTTGTTATTTTTTTGGCTTTAGATCGAGGAACTAGTGCACCACAGTAGTCACATTGCACCAATGACTCCTTTCCCTTTCCTCCTTTACCTCTACCCCTATTCTTCCTTTTTTTCGGCATTAATAGCACCTAAACTTATCACTTAAACGTGGTTCTTATACTTTGTGGAAAACACTAGTTAAGTGAAGCTTTAACCTACTATAATAATTTAAGCTTCCATTCTAGATTTATAAGATGATTATGGATTGTAAAGGGGACGTGGACTTTGAGTGTCGATAACGAGGAAATTATAGTTCTTGGAATAGAGTCAACCGCACATACGTTTGGTGTAGGGCTAGCTACCTCTAAAGGTAAAATACTTGCAAATGTAAATGAAAGTTATAGGCCTAAGGAAGGCGGAATACATCCCAGGGAATCTGCAGAATATCTCTCTGCTGTGGCGCCCAAAGTTCTTTTTAAAGCGATGGAGGATGCGGGAATAACCTTCAGGGAAATTCATGGAGTTGCCGTAGCACTGGGGCCGGGTTTGGGTCCTTGTTTGAGAGTTGGGGCAAGTATAGCTAGGGCTTTGTCTATAAAATTTAAAATACCCTTAATTCCCGTGAACCATGGAGTTGCACACATTGAGATTGGAAGGTTAACGGAGAAAATGTTCGATCCATTGGTGGTGTATCTTTCTGGAGGCAATACATTAATAGCAGCTTTTTCGCAAGAACGCTACAGGATTTTCGGCGAAACATTAGATATAGCTATAGGCAATTGTATAGACGTTTTTGCACGGGAGATAGGTTTAGGTTTCCCAGGAGGAAGAGCAGTCGACGAATTGGCCAGCAGGGGGTCGAGATACGTGGAACTCCCTTATGTTGTTAAAGGCCAGGATCTCTCGTTTGCCGGCATTCTTACAGCTGCTTTAAGACTTTTTAGAGAAGGAAGATACCCGGTGGAGGATATAGCCTATAGTTTTGTAGAAACTCTTTATAGCATGGTCGCTGAGGTGGCTGAACGAGGCTTGGTTCATACAGGCAAAAGAGAATTGCTTTTAGTTGGAGGTGTTGCGCGTAGCCCGCTTCTCCGTAAGAAATTGGAGACTATTTCAAGGGACCACAATGTGAAATTTAGGTGTGTTAAACCGGAGTTTGCGGGAGATAACGGAGCCATGATAGCTTATACAGGGGCATTGGCGCTTAAAGCAGGAGTTAAAACAAAAGTCGAAGAAAGTTACATCAAGCCTAGATGGAGGGTAGATGAGGTGGATATACCTTGGTTTCATATGGTTCGAAAGATGATAATATAATTAGCATAGGTGCTGAAGCCATCCTACTGCTCGACGAATGGTTTGGTCTACCTGCTGTGAGAAAGATTAGGGTACGTAAGAAGTATCGTGAAACGACATTAGATGAACTGATAAGACGTAAACGCACGTTAATCGAAGCTAGGTTGCTTATAGCAGCCCACGAAAAGGGTGTTCCGACACCTATCGTATATGATATTGATAAAGACCATTACTCCATTTTAATGGAATACATTCCCGGCACCAAGCTACGGGATATAGTTGAAAGTCTACCCGTAAAACTAATGGAAAAAATATTCTTTGAAATAGGATACCATAGCGGTATATTACATGAAAATGAAATATGTCACGGAGATTTAACTACATCTAATGTACTTTTCGTAAGGGAGCGGGAAGCCATCTTTTTTATAGATTTCGGGCTTGGTGCATTCACCAATAGACTTGAAGATGCAGGGGTGGATGTCCATTTGTTTTTACGCTCACTAGAAAGCGCTCACACTAGTGTAACAAAGCAGGCTTTTAAAGCCTTCATAAATGGATACCGAAGAGCTAGGTCACAGAAGACCGTTAAGATGGTTTTAGATAAGGTGGAGGAGATTAGAAGTAGGGGGCGATATACTTCTAGGTAATAAAATATAAGTCGAAATTCTTAAATAAACCTCTCCATAGATAAAGCGCTAGGGATATGTAATGAGAAAGAGCAAGGAGAAAGGTAAATCGCATTCAACAAGACCCTTAAGAATGGCGGCTCCATCATGGATAAAATATACTCCAGAGGACGTGGAGAACCTTGTTGTAGAGCTTGGTCGAAAGGGATATACTCCTTCAATGATAGGAATAATTCTAAGGGACCAGTATGGTATACCGTTAGTAAAACTGGTTACAGGTAAGAAAATAACACAGATACTCAGGGAAAGGGGTATAGTTTCTCCGTTACCAGAGGATTTATCCAACCTTATAAGAAGAGCGATACGTATAAGAAGGCATCTAGAGGAGCATCCTAAAGATTATCATTCTAAAAGAGGTTTACAACTTGTTGAATCCAAAATACGGCGGTTGATGAAATATTACAAGAGAACGGGAGTTCTACCCCCCGACTGGGAATATAAGCCTGAAAAGATAAGCATTTTCGTGTAATAAAAGCAAGAATTGCCGACGGCTTCCGCTAGGCGAAGGGGATAATTTGTGGGTATTGATGAAGGATCTTTAGGTAATTTCCTTGAATATATGAGAAAGACAGCTAATAAGGTAAAGGGGGTGGTGGAGGGAGCTCATGCGGTCGTTGTGACGCACTACGATGCCGATGGGTTATCATCTGCCGCCATTATAGCTAAGATGCTTCAACGACTTGGTACAACCTTCCATATAAGGGTTGTGGAGCAGGTAGATCAAAGTATTTTAACGGATTTAAGTGAACTCGACTACGATGTTTTCATCTTTACAGATATGGGTAGTGGAGCATTCGACTTTATAAGTAAAATTATTTCACGGCAAAATATAATTATAATCGATCATCATCCTCCTTTAAAAAATAGGAATAACACTGCAGGAAGGCTCATTGAGATAAATCCCTTTATCTTTGGGATAGATGGAAGCTCGAACTCAAGTGCCTCCACTTTATCTTATCTCCTCTCTAAAAACATCGATAAAAGAAATACGAGTTTAGCGCCTCTCGCTATAGTGGGGGCGGTCGGTGATAGGCAGGATATGGGTGAATATTATTCGTTGAAGGGATTAAATAAAATAGCAGTGGAGGATGGTATAAAACGGGGATACTTGAAGGTTGAAATGGGCCTAAGGCTTTTTGGAATACGGAGCAAGCCGTTGGTAAGCTGCTTGGAAAATACTATGGATCCCTTTCTCCCAGGATTAACTGGAAATGAAGGTGCATGCCTACTCTTCTTAAAGAAAATAGGAGTCGAACCAGTAGAGGAGGGTAGATTAAAAACTTATAGCATGTTATCCGAGGAGGAAAAGAAGCGTTTGGCAACCGAACTTGTAAAATATCTTCTAAGTAAAGGTTTTTCGGCTAAGATGGCTGAAAGCATTTTCGGAACAATGTATTTTCTTACGCAAGAAGACGTGAACTCGCCTCTCTACGACGCAAGGGAATATGCGACGGTTCTAAACGCATGCGGACGGTTAGAACATTACAGTATTGCCATAGCTCTTGGTTTAGGTTATAGGGGGAAGGTTCTTCAAAAAGCTTTGGACGACTTTCTACAATACAAGAAGCTCCTAAGTACAGTGCTCAACAAGCTACGGCAAAATGAAAAGAGGATAATAAACATGGAACACGTATTAGTCGTAGATGCGAGAGGTCTTATACCACCTAAGGTTGCAGGTAGTCTGGCGTCGATTCTAGCCTCCTCTAGGATTTTCAATGCCGATAAACCTCTCCTTGTGGTTGCAGGCAAAGGTAAACTAAAGATCTCTATGAGGCAGCCTGCGAAACTTAGGAAAATATATTACGGCATACATTTAGGTGAAATATTGCATCATGCCGCTAATAAAACTGGCGGGATGGGAGGAGGACATGCTATGGCGGCTGGTGGAACGATTTTTGACGGTGGGTTCGAAAGATTCTTAAATGTACTTAATGAAGTGATAGGATGGAGGATAAAGGGATTTAAAAACGTTTAAGAAAGTACGTCTATATTTTTCAATGGGAGATATGGTTCAGATTATTGAAAAAATAGATGCAACCTTGATAATTCATACGGAAAAGGCTGGCGAGCTACTTAAAGTGTTAAAGCCGGATAACCTACATACCAGTCCAAAACTTAAGATAATCGATCTAGCTGAGGACGGTAGGTACCATGTTTTCATCGAGATAAAGGACGGTTCTATAGGCACACTTAAAAACACCATTAACGACCTGTTACGGTGTATACGTGCAGTTTCATATATCCTGACATTAAACGAGCATGAATAAGGAGGTTTATAGTGTTGACTGAAAGAAAAAGTGAATGGCTTTCAAGAGTTGCTAGTAAATATAGGGTAGTATTAGTTGAACCAACCTATCAAATTAACATAGGATACGTGGCTCGTTGCATGAAAAACTTCGGTTTCAGGGATTTAGTTCTCGTTAAACCAAGAGTGCACATGCTTTCTGAAGCGGCTATATTTTCTGCACATGCAAGGGATTTACTGCTTAAATACTGCTGGGTGGTGGACGACCTTGAGGAAGCTTTAACCGGTATAGATCTTGTGGTTGGAACAACAGGTAAAATTCCTAGAGGATATGATCCTTTACGAGCATATTTAACGCCAAGAGAGTTCGCGGAAAAAGCGAGAGACTACAATGGTAATATAGCATTGTTATTTGGCCGGGAAGACATAGGATTAAAGAACACCGAATTGGAAGTGTGCGACCTAGTAGTGCACGTTCCAGCCAACCCAAAGTATCCTATTCTAAATCTATCTCATGCGGTGGCCATTATATTATATGAAATCTTCATTGGTGAACGATCAAAGTATGGTAAGGGGGTTGATGGAAGAAAGATTCCCCGGAGAAGTGAAATGAAGATTCTTCTCCAATATTTTTCTGAAATATTAGAGAAAACAGGGTACCCAGCATCTAGACGCCGTAGAGCTGAGCTAACATTTAGAAGGGTTATAGCGAGATCGATGATCTCAAAGGAGGAGTTATATGCATTTATGGGTTTCTTTAGAAAGATTTTAGTAAGAGTACGTCAAGTCGACGAAGCATAGTAGTCGGCAACTTTAAGGGCTTGTATGGTGACATCCAGTAAACGTAAATAACTATTTGTGAGAGCACGTAACATTGTTAGGTCTCTCGCCTTTATTACGAGTTTTAGCAGGGTTCCTTTCTCCAGGTGAACTTCCACGTCTCCTCTATCAGTAAGGGTTGTTAGAGTTTCAGGTATTAATGTTCTATAAATTGTCTCAGCAGTTGACTTATCCTTGAAATATAAGGAGACAGTAAACTCGTATTTCAAGACTCCATACCCTAGTTTAAGTTGTTTTAGACTTGGCTGATTTATATGGTTTTACACTGTATGTGGATGAAACTTACCGTTGAAGAAACATGTATCTGGGCAGGAGTGGTGGTTGCCCGTGCATTATTTTTGAAACTATGGGAACTTGTGTGGGCTTCTCCTTCAGCCGCCTCACCTCTAGTTGGTGGTTCACCGGGAGCTACATTCCGTACACCACAGGGTACGGGTTACGGGGGAGCGCCGTCATCGGCTAAGCCTGATGGCATCTAAGGCGAGTAGATAAAACACCATACATAAGCTTCGAGCTCCCATAATTTCCAAAATACCCTAAATACTCAAACAAACCACTAGTCTATGGATAAGGTTTATGGAAAAACACTTTATCTACTCTAATTTTAGGACCTGCAGGGAGAAGGTTTCTAGAGTTTAAGAATTTAATCGAGTAACCTTTTGAAATTTTCTCTACGAGAATTATTATATCATATTCTCTACGGAACATCGTGGGTTTAGGTACGTTATAGAAGGGTATGTTAAGGATGGTTGATAAACCTTCCACGAGATTATTAAGTTCCCCCGAGTTCCCCCCATAAATTATACACGCGGTTTCCACCTTTTCTATAGGAGATGCGGCCGGTTCTTCTCTTAACAATTTAACGCCACTTACCCTCAGTATCAGGGGGAAGAATACATAGGAGCCTTCAAGTATCTTTATAAAAAATATTCTTCCTGGGTTCCCTGAAGAACCCCTATTGACGAGTACTATGAGGTCGGCCCCTAGTTCATATGCATGTTGAGCTAAAGCCGATATACTTAGTTTTCCCCGATTCAATTTTATTGCTTTAGGGAGCGCCCGTGCTAAGTCTTTTGCAAAGCTACGTAACCGTGGATTGGGCCGTCGACTTGTCGAAACCACTATCATTTCACGAAAAGATGTGGATTTATCTCCTAAAATGGTTATGCGTGTATTACTTTACCTTCTCCCTTATAGGCTTTCTTCAATTCCTTTATTTCTTCTGGAGCAAAACTTTTTCCTAAGATTGTCCGGGGAATCCATGCACCTCCAGCAAAGGTGTACCCACATTTTCTACATGTCCATATTCCAATACTTATCCTAGTTAATTTACCTGCTGTATTACATTTTGGACATCGGTGATGAGCAAGCCTCTTTTCTTCAATTAATTTAACTCTTTTCCTTAATGTTGATCCGTATCTTGCTCCATACCTTCCTGCTGGGCCAACTATTTTTGTTCTTCCCATTCGAAATCCCGTGCATCCCTATTACAATCCATGTTATTTAACTTTATGGTATAATATATAATATCAGACACAGGATACTTCAATGTTATATCAATGTAAATGTGTTGAGCAGCTTAGCCGAGACTGCCAACCACCGTTGATGGATGACTGTGCAAACCTGCAACCGTACAGTAAGACCTATTATACATCAAAGCATTAACGCCCAAATATGTGTCGAGAAGAAGACGAAGAATCAAAAGCGAAAAGTCTGAGTCATAGTATAAAATAAATTAGAAAGAAATGGATACCAGGATATAAGTAGCTAGATTTTGGGAGGGTTGGGTAGGGTCTTCCTAATGATCTTCGATAGATTTAATCCTACTTCAACAGCTTCAAGTATTTCCTTGTATGTAAAATATCCAGGTAAACCTTTCTGTACGGCTACAATTTCATCTTTTTCCGAGAACATTAAGGTTAAACGCGCATCTATAGCTAGCTCCTCCTTATATATAGGGTCGACCAAGATGTGTTTACCTATTTTACCAAAGGTCACAGAAACTGGGCGGTCTTGGATAGGTAGAGGCTCCTTCTCGTCCAGTACTTTTATTTCTCCATTTTCCACGATGGTCTTGGGTTTTGTCGCCGTTAAAAGTGCTGAAGTGGCTGCAAGCATGCATGCATCTATGAGGTTGCCGTCGTGGTTTAGGGCGTAAATATCTACGTAAATTACCCATGCTCTTTCGCCAGGTACAAGAACCAGTTTATCTAAGGCCAGCATCTCAGAGCTTCTTATTCCTCTATCAACTACACGTGAGATTTCAACGTCCTCTTCCCCTGGAGGACCGGGCTCAAATGTAGGTGAAGCTATGGGTATCAATTCCGCATTAACTATCAATACACCTTTGTTTGGATCATTGGCGAATGGACGGCCCATAGATATTTTGACACCGGCTATAGTCATAGTGTTCCCTAGTTCTACGAGGGCTGAACCCTCAGCTTTCTCGATTATACCTGTTTTTATTTTAAGCGACCTGTAATCTGTTAGTGTCCTTCCGTCAAGTCGTTCACCTTTCTCCAGTAGGGCTTCAATGGTCTTTCTCTGGACAATAGGTATAATTCTTTCACTTCTTGACATCTGCTCTCCCCTCCGTTAGTGTTAATAGAGATTCATACTTCTTTTTCAAGGCCTTACGTTGCTTCTTGTATATTGTATTTATACCGTTTATGGCTAAACTTATTGCCTGTTTAAATTCTTCAGGAGTGAATCTTCCATCGGCCTGAAGCAGCGTTATAGCCTTTAGACCCGGCATCATCGCTACGGGCATATCCCCTCCACCATATTGATCTTCATAGTGATTTAGGTCGAGGATTATCTTTCCATTAGCTTTTCCAACCGCTATGGCTGCTACAAGGTCTCTCATGGGTATACCTGCATCAGCTAACGCGACCGCCGCTGCAGTGATGCTTGCACAACGGGTTCCTCCATCTGCTTGCAAAACTTCTATGAAACGTCTATTGCTGTTCTGGGAAACATTTCAAGTAGTATAGCTGGTTCAAGAGCCTCCCTAATAACCTTAGACAGCTCTATTTCTCTCCTTGAGGGAGCAGGGCTTTTCCTTTCGGGGACTGAGAAGGGGGCCATATGATATTTTACTCTTATTATAGCTCTATCCGGCAACATTTGGTGTTTCGGGTGTACTTCCCTAGGGCCGTATACCGCCACTATAATCTTATTTTTACCTTGTTCTATTAGGGCGGAACCATCGGCATTACGTAGGACTCCAACCTCTATTTTTACTGGACGCAGCTCATCCGGTCGCCGGCCATCTATCCTCAATCCTTCTTCAGTTATTAATCGTATTACCTGTTCACCGGTCATTTTAATCCCCAACCTGGTTTCGAATTAAACTTATTATCTTATACATGGCTTCACGTTCAGAAGATAGGTCTTTACCTATAATAATCAACCTGTAGTTACATCCAATAAATAATTCACAATTAAATTCCTTTCTAAGGTTCTCGACGAGATTCTTGTCCGAAAAAGCTTTTCTTTTTAAGACAAGGTATTCCAGCGGCGTCAACTCGACATATATTCCTCTAGGAACTTTACCCAAGCGACTTTCTTTTATGGTTAAAATGGGGTCACGGGTCAAATCAAAGTTTATTACCTTTGCCACGATTAAATCGCCTATCTTTAGGGTTTTTGTAAGATCTATCTTTCCTACTTCCACTGGCTTAGAATAAACTTCTGTTAGAGGTAGTAACGCGACATAAGGCGAGTTTATATCAACTGTCCAATTAGTAAATCCTACATCAATTATCTTTCCTATTACAGTATCTCCGGGGGTCGGTACATAGGGGGCCTTAAAAGGGGCTATAGAAATAATTTTTTGGTGGCCTTTAGTTGTTGAAGAATACACTCCAATTCTCGTGCTCACAATTTTCCCATCGTTTAGTTTGATAATACCTCTGCCTAAGGTTTCCCCCGACGCTCCCGGCACCCTTTCTCCAGGAACAAATATTTTCCGTGTTTTTCTCCTACGTGGTGACATAATCCAACCCTATATGTACTCTTTTGAAATTACTTTAACCTCGCCTCTACCTGATGTTAATGCATTAACTTTCTCTATGACTGTTTCCTGCAAGCCGGCTGGAATCTCTATTTCCATTATTAAGCTTCCATCGGATTGATAGGTCGACCGCAATACTCTTCCAATTTTCATTAAAACTCCGTAAGCTTTGCCAACATATTGGGGCGGGATCTTCACCCCTAACCTTGCACGGGCCAATTTGAGGGGAAGTATACGCTGTATCTTCTTTAGTATTTCTTGAACCTGGTATTCGACTGGCTTAAATGGGTCTATTCCCACCCGAGCCTGTTCTAACGCGAGCTCTATTCTGGTGGGTGGATGGGGTAGACCCGTTCTAGGGTCTATACTATTCCTAGATAAAAATTCTATGATTTGCCGTCGCTTTGCCTCTATCAGTTCTCTTCTCTGCTGTGCCGTTAACTGTAGGTTTCCACGCCGTATAATTTCCGCTGCGATTTTGTATACATCATCAGTGCCAAATGTTTTTCGTAGATCCTCCGTGGATGCTTTAAGGCCTTTACGTGCATCGTAATAAATTATGTCTCCAACTAAGACATCTCTAATATTGTTTATTTTCCCCTCTTTAAATAACCATGCCTTATTGGCGTAAACAATGGCTTCGAAGCGTTTTCCACCACGTTCGAAACGGGCTATAACTTCCTTATCCTTTGTAGACATGTTTATCCCTTCGCTTTTTGAATGTACTTAATCTTCTCGTCTCCCTCTATTTTCCTAAACTTTTTCTCCTCCGCATCTATGACAGCTAGTTCTAATTTCTGGGGTGCTATGTCCTCTATGACTATGGATAGGGCTTTAATAGCCAGTAATATTGAGTCTTCAAGCGTTAAGTCTTGCCGATAATTTTTTGTTAGTGCTTCTATGATCTTCGAGTCTCCTGAGCCGATTGCATGTGCATGGTATTTCTGGTAAGCCCCGCTAGGATCTGTACCTATTAGTTGGGGGCCACCTGCATCGACGCCACCGATGAGTAACGCGACACCAAAGGGTCTTACACCACCATGTTGAGTGTATACTTGAAGTATATCACATATTCTCCGAGCTAAGGTTTCCACGTCAATTGGTTCGTCGTAGATCAATCTATGCACCTGTGTGTAAACCCGTGCTCTATCTATCAATATTCTGCCATCTGCAAAGAAACCAGAGAAGCTGACTCCTATATGTTCATCAACTGGAAGAATCTTATCCGTTATCTCTGTTAAAGGTGAGCCTATACGGCGTTCTGCCGCTAGAACAACACCATGTTTACAGCGGATACCTAGGGTTGGGGCTCCTCTTCTGACAGTTTCTAAGGCATATTCGACCTGGTATAGTCGGCCATCAGGGCTCCAAATTGTTATTGCTCTGTCGTAGCCCATGCTAGGTGGACCAAACATACACTCACCATAGTCATTTAAGTAGGAACAATATTTAAAAGCATTGGAAAGTTACATCACTTTTTATACCTTATTTAAGGTGACGACTTGCTGTAGGGATGAAAGTATCTTCTTTGCCTTTTTAATGGTGCCGGTAACCTTAACTGTATAGAACATCGTGTTTTGAAGGGAAGCTATAGGGGGGGCCCAAGATAGAGCGGCCCGTACATACGTAACGGTATTATGAGTACAGGATATTATGCCTCCTTGTCTTGATGGATCAAAATAAATTAAGGTTGGGGATGCTTCAAGCACTCCTTTTAAACCATACAACTTGAAAAGGGTTTCCTTAAGTATTTTTTCTGTTTTTTCCTTTGTCAAGGAGGGGCCAATTATCTTGAAGACTAGGTATCTTCTTCGTATCTTCTTTGCCTTCAATAATCACTCCCGGAAGAACAAAAGTTTTGGATAGTTTAAATCTATTTTCCTCTATAATTTCGGAAGGAATTTTTCTGACACAGGAGTAGTTGTCGTCTTTATGACCTAAAATATTGAGGGTTGAGCATAAATCCCTTGGAGAACGTAGGTCATAGAGTGTTGTTGCTCCGCTTACAGCCACTATTTTCAGTTTATACATTCCAGCGATGGATAATATTTTATAATATTTGTATAGTGCTGGCGGCCGATGAACAGAGGATAAAAGCTTTTTCACACAGATCTCTAGAACCTTTTCTTTCCTAGACATTATTCTAGCCTGTATGTAATCGAAGAGTCCTTCGAAATCGTCGAAATAAATTATGTCTACTCTTTCATCCTCCGCAGCTCTGCGCGCTACTTCAAGGTTTTTGGGATTGACTGCTATGATCTCAAACTTATACCTGTTTTTTGCCAGCCATTTATTGAGTTCCCCTTTTGTTTTTGGGATTATATCCAGCCGACGCACATAATCAATTTCTCTCTCTTCAGATTTCTTTTTAAATAATTTAAGTAGTTCTCCATGCCTGTTGTTTGGATTATATATAGATACGCCGTGAAAACCAAGGTGTTTAAGTGTATCTAAAAAAGATTCAACGTTATCTTCATCCAGTTTTTCCGGGTTTATCCTTAAATCATAGAACTTCATGGTTTCTCTCGTATCTTTCTTAAAGCATTAATTATTTCTTCGGTTTTCCTGATGTGGGGATAAAGCGTCACCTTAACCTTTATAACATCATCGCTTTCTTCATCGACGGTTATGTACCCTAAATATGCATCTTGTTTGTTAAAACGTAGATATAGGTTTCCTTTTCCATCGTGACGAAGATTTATGCTTGAAATTATGTGGTCGTAATCAACAGGGCTTAAGGCGGTTAAAATATGCTTCAGAGTTTTTTCTGCCACTTTTTCCTCCTCTATGTTGAGTTTAAGATAGAAGATCGGGTTTTTAAAGAACCCATGAAGAAGATTAAACGTTATCCTGTTTACATATTGTTCCCTACACTCTTGAGGTAATATGTTCAAAAGAGCTTGGCTGACTCTATCTTTACGTTCCGTTGCGTGAGAAAACGTTTCCAAGTATATTTTCCTTACAATTTTCATGACATTTTAGACCTTTACCCTATACTTCTTTATTTTAACATAACCTGAAAGCCAAGCATAGTGGGGGTCGTTTTTTATTACAGGGTGGTGGGGGTCAACAAGTATTACTTCAAACCATTTGTATACCCCATCTTCGCCAACCCAGTATGAGCCTAGAACCTCCATGTTAGGATACTTTCTTGCCGCTTTTTCTTCAGCTATTACCTGTAAGCTTTTTCTGGGCGCGTGACCGTAAACACCCATCCTTTTCGGTCTTCTACCGGAACGAGGACGAGGTTTACTTAGGGCGCCTTTCCTCACCTTTACGCGTACAACTATTATACCTTGCTTAGCTTTGTATCCGAGGGATCTAGCCCTGTTTAACCTTGTTGGTTTTTTAATTCTAACTACAGTAGGCTCTTTACGCCAGAGTATTAAACGTCTTTTCAATTCTTCTCCAATGTAACTTTCATAGGGTTTCTTCCATGCTTTAGCCAGGTACTTGTAGAGCGACATTCTCTCATGCCTACCATTATGCTTTAACACATGAATATAAATCTTTTAGCTGCCTACACGGATGTTTCATTGATCCGTTGAAAGGGTGGTGATTATTTTTTGGGCTATAATTAGCCCGGTCTTCCGCTGGCTTTCCTTGGTCATTGCCCCTATGTGAGGGGTAACTATGACACGGGGATGGGTGATCAATTTCCATTCCCAAGGTTCTCTCGGAGGCTCGTTTTCAAATACATCTAATGCTACACCGGCTATACGGTTGTTTTCAAGCGCCCGTAAAAGGCTTTTTCCATCTATAACTGCGCCACGTGATGTGTTAATTAGGTAGACGTTGGGGCGCATTAAGTTTAGTTCTCTTTCCCCTATCATGTGAAATGTCTCTTTGTTTAAAGGCACATGTATGGATATTATGTCGCTTTCAGAGAGGAGGAAATCTAGACTCGGTGCAGCGACTATCCCGAGTTCCCTAGCTTTTTCCTCTAGTTTATGTCTTCTATAGCCTAGAACTCTCATGCCAAGGGCTTTACACCTCTTTGCTACCTCGCTGCCGATGCGACCTAGACCAATTATCCCAATTGTTTTGCCAAAGGCCTCCTCTCCCAGAAATTTTTTCTTCAGCCATAGTTTTTCCTCTTTTAAACTTCTACAAGCATGGTATTCTTTACGTAGAAGCATCAGCATTAGTGCTATAGTATGTTCAGCTACTGCCACAGCCAAAGCCTCCGGCGCATTAATCACTTTAATTTTTCTTTTGTTAGCATGTTCAACATCTATGTTATCGAGTCCTGCTCCTGCACGGGCTATAATCTTGAGTTTCTCGCCTCTATCAATAACCTCTTTAGTAACCTTCGTAGCGCTCCGAACTATTATAACATCGTAGGCGGCAATTATCCGACAGAGTTCTTCGGGAGCAGGGCTTTCCACGAAATCCACTTTAAAGTTATTTTTTCGCAGCAAGTCTATTGCCTCACGGGCTATTGGATCACAAACAAGTACGCGGTACATCCTAATCAAAATCAACGTTAACTTTAAACGTTATATTTCTTCCGCTTTTCCTCAGATAAGAAGCCCTTTTAAAAGTATATTTTCCGGATTAAGGCTGTTAAGCCGTTAAGGAGAGGGTCTTCTTCAAAGGCTTTATGAAGTTTCTGCAGAATGAAACAATATGATTCCAACAGAGGTGTTTTTAATGCCATTAATGGATATAACATTGAGACGTTGAATTCGGGGGGATCCGATGAAGCTAACTGTACATTAAGGAGTAACCCCTCTTTTCGTTCACCGGTTATTTTTATTACCCCTTTTCCCTCATTGAAGGAAACCTTTGTTGATGTCAAATAATATTTATCTCTAAGTAAACTGGGGAAGGGACCTATGCTAACCAGGTGACATCGTGGAAGGGATAAGTTAATGTAGTTCAGAAAGCCTCTTGCCGGAGAAACTTTTTGAATGAAGTGCATTAACGCGGTGTAAGCCTGTTTCTCTACAATTGATGGATTCATAAAGATGAATTTTCTACCACTTACCACTTCAGGAGCTTTAACTAATTCTCCAAACATATAGATGTTTTCGTTATACTGCATGTTGAAGTTGACCTCACATTTATCTATGCCATATGAAGTTAACTCCGGTTTCTCAATTTCAATTATTATGTCAGGTTTCTCGTATGAGAAGAAAAAACCAGTGGTATTTACGTGCTCTAGGATATCTTCTTCAAAAAATTCTTTTAAAGCATCTATACTTACAGTGTACTCTACTTTCATCCTTGATAACAACTTCAAGAAAGGGGTCAGAACAGGAAGGGAGCCGCCAATCACCGGTTTTTCACTGGTTTTTCTTTTTAAAGTTCTTATCTCCTCTAGTAGACTAATCAGGTCCTCCGTTTTTTCAGGATAGAGGGTTTTCTCGGAATGACTGAAATATACTTTGAGTCTGCCTCTATTGCTTATAAAGATAGTGGAATCCTCCGTTTCCGCCTGCTCTAAAACTTCTGGTTGAAGAAATCTTACTATATTTATTCTCGCTATTTTTGAAAGGTATTTTTCGTCATAGTTTTTAAGACTACTCCATGAAACTCTACGGGAAAACTGCGGTATATTTAAAACCAGCTCCCGGATGAGTCCTATACTTTGCCAAGGAAATGGAATCAACGTTATGTTTAAACGTGGGCGTATTTTCCTCAGGAATACACACAACCTGGTTGCTATTGAATCTCCTCCAATTACAACCACATTTTTATCGGCCTTAGTCAATGTTATTTCACTAGGAAATAATACAATTAACAGTCTAGAATATAATTTACCGGCTCACAGTATATCTATTAGCCGCTGGAAGATGAAGCTATAGTTATCGAAAGCAAGCAGATGATGAATAGCGGGCTTAAGTGAAAGATGAACGAGCCCGCATCGCTGAACGACTTTAATTGGAAAAGATTATTTTACCTTGAACCATTTGAGTAAATAGTATACTCCTGAGAAGAAGAGCCATGCTACAGATAGGTTTAGTAGGGAAACCTAACGCCGGGAAGAGCACGTTTTTTTCGGCAGCCACTTTAGTAGATGTAAAGATAGCTCCATATCCATTTACAACTATAGAGGCAAACAAGGGAGTAGGATACGTTAAAATTAAATGCGTATGCAGTGAATTTAATGTTCAGGATAACCCTGTAAACTCGAAATGTATAAGAGGTTTCAGGTTCATACCCGTAGAAATAATCGATGTTGCAGGCCTGGTTCCAGATGCATGGAAGGGACGTGGTCTCGGAAACCGCTTCTTAGATGAGTTAAGGAGAGCAGATGTTTTAATACATGTTGTTGATGCTTCAGGAGGGACGGATGAAGAGGGACGTAAGCTAAGACCAGGACAGCATGATCCACTCAAAGACGTAGCTTTCCTGGAAAAAGAAGTTGACATGTGGATTTTTCAAATCCTTAAAAAGGACTGGAACACCTTAATTAAGAAAGCTACTATACTCGGTTCTGAACTCAGTAGAATTTTAGCCGAAAGGTTAAGCGGGCTGGGGGTAAAGCTGGGACATATACAGCAGGCTTTAAGTGAATCCGGCTTAGAGGATATTAAGAAAGCAAGAGATGCTGGCGACGAGAAAATATTATTTTTCGTCAAACTTCTAAGACAATACTCGAAGCCTATTCTTATAGCGGCTAACAAGTGCGATATACCTCAATCTGAAGATAACATTAAGATAATGATGAAGGAGCTAAAAGGAAAATACATTGTGATTCCCACCAGTTCTATTTCCGAACTAGTCCTTAGAAAGGCGGCTAAAGCCGGGCTAATAGAGTATCTTCCCGGAGAATCGGATTTTAAAATCTTGGATGAAAAAAAGTTGAGTAGAAAGCAGATAGACGCGCTGGAATACGTCAGAGAAAATGTTTTAAAGAAATGGGGGTCTACTGGGGTTCAAGAATCTCTAAACAGAGCGGTATTCGATATCCTTGAAACAGTAGTTGTCTTCCCTGTGGAAAACGAATATAAACTCACAGATCATCATGGAAGAGTGTTGCCGGACGCGTTTCTAGTTCCACCTGGAACAACTGCCAAGGAATTTGCCGGGTTGATTCATAGCGATTTACAGAAAAAGTTTATGCATGCTGTTGATGCCCGAACAAAACGCAAACTTCCCGCCAATTATGTTTTAAAGCATAAGGATGTAATAAAAATAGTGACGAGAAGGTGACACGCTGTGAATATTACGGGAAAAATAGGTGGGAGGCTGACAGTAGGCGTTGTTGCGAAAAAATATACACCTGAAATTTTAAGGATAACCAGTAAAATATATAATTTACTTGAGGACAGGGTGGAGAAACTTTTAGTGGAGGAAAGACTTGCATCCCTACTAAATATAAGCAATGGTGTAAGTTTGCGGGAAATTTACGCAGATGTAGATACTTTAATTATAGTTGGAGGCGATGGCAGTTTCCTAAGAACAGTTTTTGAAATGCCCTATTCCTCCAACAAAAAATTTCTTGGCGTAAAAGTTGCTACGTCCCTCGGTTTTTTAATGTCGTCTGATGAACTTCACCTCGAAGATGATCTAAAGAGTTTTATTCAAGGAAACTACTGGCTTGAAAAAAGGTCGAGACTGGAGCTTTTTATCCCGTCAACCGAAAAGAAGCTATATTTCCTGAACGAAATAGTTGTGAGAAGCGGCGACTTTCAGTCTCTGGTAAGTTTAGAGGTAGTTGATCTAGAAACCGGTGAAAAAATATATAAAGGAAAATGTGATGGATTGATACTCTCTACGACTACTGGAGCATCAGCATATGCTTTTTCCTTAAACCGTGTAGTGGTAGACTATAGGCTTGATGTACTATACGTGCTTCCCATAGCCCCTTTAAGTGTTCTTTCGTTACCTATAGTAATGCCGTCTAAGAGTAGACTTAAGGTGAAAATCAAATCGGCTCCAGGGGGTGTTAGTGTAGTAGGAGATGGTTTTCATACAATCTTACTAAAACAAGGTGAAATAGGATCCCTTTACGTAGGTCGTGGCGATGAAATAAACTTGGTCAGGTTTCGAAGCGATTTTTACAGGCGGATACGGGAACGAGTACTATATGGGTGGCAGTCATAGTGAAAAATAGAAAAAAAGTGTGTGTTTTAGATTCATCTTTTTTCATAAACATCGGTGTTTCACAGGTCTTGAAAGAAAAATGTTTTACCACACCGGAGGTAGTCGACGAGCTGAAGGACAGTAGAAGTAAAATTCTCTTCGAGGTCTATTTATCGTCGTCCAAAATAGTGATCAGGAGCGCGCCCGAGGAGCTGATTAAAGAAGTTATGGAAAAAGCGGAGAGTATGGGGCTTCAAATCTCAAAAACGGATGCTAGTGTTGTTGCATTGGCTCTTCTGCTCAAAAAAGAAGGGTACTTTTTAAAGTTGTTTTCCGACGACTTTGATTTGATGAGTGTTGCGGAGGCTTTTGGATTGGAATGTAAACCCGTGACAAAGAAGAATTTTAGAGGAGCCGCACGAAAAATACGTTATTGTCCTGTATGTGGTAGAAGCTTTTCTCCGGGTTTTAATAAATGTCCTGTCTGCGGGGTAAAGTTGAGGGTGAAGCTTAAGTTTTTCAGGAGAAAACGCGTTGATTAGTTTATGTTTAGGGGTCAGAGCTTTCTATCTTTTCTATAATATTTTTTAGGACTATTATTATCCCTGAATTATCGTATGGTTCGAGTATGGCTCCGCAAACAGGACACTTAAACATGTTATTAAACGCATCATCGAAAGTTAGACGGGGGATATCTCTGTTCGAGCAAGCATAAAAGGTGTTTTGGGTCTCGTAAATTAGTCGTTTCTTAAGTTTCTCAAGGACTTTTCTCTTTCTCTGTTTGTAAATAATTTCTGCATTCTCGTCCGTTATCCTCCAGAAGTATACGTACCATCCTATCTTTTTGTCCCGTTCACGGCGGTACTTTAATAAACGGGCATCAAAGAGCTTATGAAGTATAATTCTGACCTCGTTTATAGGGGCGTCAAGGATCTTGGCTATTTCATCATCGGTCATCTCGTTCCGTATTGCTAGAAGCTCAACTATTTTTCGTCCTGCAGGCCCTGTTAGGGTTTCAGCCATCTCTGCGATAAACCTGAGCTCCGTTGATAACAATATTAGTCAACCTCCTTCTTTAATTCCACCACTTTTTTACCTTTTTTCTGTGGAATTATCTTTTTCCTTGCATTATAAAACTCTTTCATTAATTCCTTTCCGCAGAAAAATCGGTCTAAAAATATGGCTAGCGCGGAGACTTCGCTGTGAGGCTGATTTCCGATGGCTACGTTAAAATCAGCTAGATCAAAAACTTCTCTTGGAACCTTCTCGCTTCCTACGACTATCAGAATATCCCCCGTTTTTTCTCTTATTTCCTCCAGAACATTACTGGTTGCTATATTTTCACCATACATTGTTAGATGAACCACTATGCCACCCTTCTTCTTCCACTCCTTTATAATGTTTCTCCAGTTTCCTCCGACCTTAACCTCGAAGGGGCCGCCCCAGATCTGGGTGACCTTTTTTAGGCTTTCCTGTAGCGAGTAGTCGTTAGTGTTGCTATAGATTATTCCATCAGCACCAAAAGCCCGTGCAACCAGACCGACGTGCGTACTTATACGTTTATCTCGTGAGGGTCTGTGGCCCAAGCGTAGTACGTAGATCAGCCTCTTCATAGGGTATAGCCACCTCCACGTCTACCCGATGTTTTCTACAGAACCGGCTTAGCCAGCTTTTTCTGGCCAACAGTTCTAACACTATAGATTCGCCGTCAGATTTTATGGTGGTGATACCGGTTGATGAGTAGAGTTGAGATAATATTTTAGGTAAAGTATGGGGGGTTATTTTTATTGTAGCTTTAACTAGCCCTGGAAGATGTTTTATTATATAAAATAATAAAACATCTAGATTTAAACCATTTTTAG
>Ga0180301_10000486_pt1 | contig 30522 bp, 29 predicted proteins | sample GuaBasSediGuay16_FD_121797 | JGI IMG/M metagenome (GOLD analysis project Ga0180301, IMG submission 121797) | Subseafloor sediment microbial communities from Guaymas Basin, Gulf of California, Mexico - Guay16, Core 4569-2, 12-15 cm | ecosystem: Environmental > Aquatic > Marine > Hydrothermal... | reverse complement strand
GGATAAGAGGTACGATGCGACCGACGTCGTAGAGGCCTTAGAAAGGCATGGACTAGTCCCGATCATTCCGGCTAGGACGGGGAAGCCGATGCCTAGAGGTGGATCTAGGCTCAGGGCTTGGATGAACTACGAGGCTTTCCGGGAACTGGTTGGTAATGATAGGAGACTCGTAGAGGCAGCGTTCTCCTCCCTAAAGACCGTGGTCGGGGACGTTATCCATAGTAAGTCTTGGGAAGCAAGAATTTGTGATGCCTTCATCGCAGTCTTAGCCTACAATGTGGCCAGGATCACCGCACTAAGCCCTAATTAAACGGCTGAGAGAGGCTTAGAAGGCTGAACGGGACAAGGGGCAAAAAGATAAATTTGAAACAAAGCCAAATGTTTATGCTTTAGTTAAAGACAGCAGATGTAATTTTAAAACTATTCTCAATGTTTCTAGATAGAAAAGGGGTGAAGTAGGTTGCACTTCGGGGTTTTTATCCTGATGTATACTGTAAATAGCTGGAAGCTTATTTTTTAGGTCTCTAACCAATTTTAAAATGCTTGGGGTTTTATTTGTTGCATAAGAATAAGCGAGTAGGGACCATTTGATAGCTTCCATACTATATTGGTAGGCTTTTCTATACAAGGGAGCAATGAATAAAGCTCCCATAGCTAGGAGAAAATTCATTACAAAACTTTTCAAGATATCACTTATTGAACTCTTTAAGAGATTCTTGGAGACACGTAATTCTCTAAAGGGGTCTTCCCCGTATAGTATCTTGTAATTATTCAGTATTGTATATAGGACTGCTCGTTTGGGAGCTAAGAGTCTTGATAAAATCTTATTGCTGCCAAATATATTAGGGAAGTTCCACGAAATAAAATCGCTTTCACGGCAAATAAATCCAGAAATCTTCATACCAGTGTTTCTTTTCACACTCCATAATATCTTTGACAAGAACGTAGAGTTACTAAAATTTCCAGTGAGCTTTTCTGAGAGAATAAAGAATACTTTACGAACCTTCGCGATCTCCTTATTAGGTACGTCATTAGATACAATAAAAAGAATGTCAATATCTGAGTTCTTGTTGGCTTCGTTGCGAGCAAAACTTCCAAATAGTATGATGCTTTTTATATTTTCTTTCCCGATGATTTGCTCAACAACTCTTTTACTTCAGAATAAGTATTTGTCGAGATCTATGCTGTTTTCAATGAAATTCACCTAGGGAGTCCTCTGATGACTATTGTTTATTGTTGTTTAACCCTTTAATGCTTAACTAGAAATTGGAATTAAATGTTTTGCTCTAATAGCTGGTGACGAAGATGATTAGAGCTGTACTATTTGATTTTGGTGGCGTTCTTACAGAAACTTGTTGGGATTCTCAAATGATCGCTAGAATAACATATGACACATTAGTGAGTGAAGGCGTGACTCCCCCACCAAACTTTATCGACATAATGTTACAAGTCATGGATGAGAGGCATAAACGTGTTCTTATAACAATGCGAGAGGAGACACTAGAAGAAATAGTTAGGGAGACCCTGGATAGATGTGCTCTGTCCATAACAGATGAGATAGTAGAAAAAGCTGTGGAAAACATAGAGGAGGCACCCTTTTGCAAGCTTCGAAAAGAAACCCCATGGGTGCTCCGGAGTTTAAGAGAGATGGGTCTAAAACTAGGAATTATTTCTAATGCTCCTAGTCCATTCCCTAGGAAAATACTCCAGAGACACGGGCTCCTCGAATATTTTGATGCAGTGATAATATCATGCGAAGTAGGATACAGAAAACCACACCCAAAGATCTTTGAATTAGCTCTTGAAGAATTAGGCGTAAAATCCGAAGAAGCGATCTTTGTGGGAGATGTATTAGAGATAGATATCCATGGTGCTCAAAAATTGGGAATGATAACCGTTCTAATGAGATATGGAGATCCGGATTGGAAGAGAAGAGTTCATTACCTCAAGGAAATTATTCCCTATGATGGAGACCCAGATTATGAGATAGAAAACCTAGGAGAGCTACTAGATATTGTCAAACAACTTTTGATGCGAGAAAATGCTAGAGAAAAAGTTCAGTGAATACATAAGCGTAGGTTGGAAATCATATTTGCTTATGCTTGCTACACTTTTCTTCTGATGAATATTTCCCAAAGTAATTGGTAAGAGCTATATATTAGAAGGCTTTAATCGTTCATAGGATTTTATTTTTGGTAGGAAATTGAAAAATCTTCTTTGGTGATGGTTTTGGATCTGAAATCTATTCTAACTTCTCCTAGTGGTAAGGAATACGTATTAATGGGTAATGAGGCTATTGCTAGGGGGGCTATTGAGTCAGGAATAAAATTAGCTACTGCTTATCCTGGAACCCCGAGTACAGAAATTGTGGAATCTCTCGCACTTGTTGCTGATGAATTAGGGATTCATGTCGAGTGGGCTGTTAATGAGAAGGTAGCTTTAGAGATTGCTCTTGGTGCCGCTTTTTCTGGTGTTAGGGCATTGGTAGCTATGAAAGCTCCGGGTGTTAATGTCGCACTTGATGCATTAATGAGTGCTTCGTACTCGGGAACCATTGGAGGTCTCGTCATAGTTGTTGCTGATGATCCTGGCCCTCATACTACCCAGACTGAGCAGGATAGTAGGTGGATCGCCAAAATGACTTGGCTTCCTATGATAGAGCCCTCAGATCCAAGGGATGCGAAGGATCTTGTAAAGAGAGCTTTTGAAATCTCTGAAGAACTTGAGCTTCCAGTTATTTTTAGGACAACTACTAGGATAAACCATTCCTCAGCAAATGTTGTATTAGGAGATATACCGACGATTGATAGAGAGCCTTTCTTTAAGAAAGATCCATTGAGATATGTTAGAGCATCAATGAAGGGGAACAGAGAGAGGCACTCTTGGTTATTAAAGCAATATGAGAAAGCGAAGAAATTCGCGGAGTTTTCAGAATTCTGTGAAGTTGAGGGCAATCCAGAATCTGAGTTAGGAGTGATAGTCTCCGGAGTCTCGTATACTTACCTCAGGGAACTTGTAGAGAAATATACCCTAACAGAGAAACTTAGCATTCTTAGGTTAGTAATGACTAATCCTCTTCCAGAAGAAAAAATAACCGAGTTTCTAAAGAATAAGAAGAAAGTTCTTATTCTAGAGGAACTTGATCCCTATCTGGAAACATTTGTGAAAAAGATTGCTTTCGAGAATGGCTTGAGGGTAGAGATTCTTGGAAAAGAGAATAATACGTTACCGTATGTAGGAGAATACACGCCTGGAATAGTTCTTAAGGCCCTATCAGTTCTACTAGGTGGGGAATTAGGGAAGAAAAATATCAGGGAGGAAATAATAAGGCGGGCTAAAGAAATTGTTCCACCAAGGACTCCTCCTATGTGTCCCGGGTGTCCTCACATTGGCTCCTATATGGCTTTAAAAAGAGCTATTAGAGAACTCGGATTTAAGGAAGAGGATGTAGCGGTTTTTGGGGATATTGGTTGCTACGCGCTGAGTTTTCAGCCACCTTTTAAGGCTATATGGACAGAACACTGTATGGGTGCTAGTATTGGAATGGCTGCTGGACTCAAGTATGTAGGCTCTAAGCAAAAAGCGGTCGCCACAATTGGAGATTCCACGTTTTTCCATATGGGAATACAGCCTCTTATTGATGCAGTTCAGCATGGTGCGAAAATTACTGTTCTAGTCTTAGATAATGGAACGATTGCTATGACTGGTCACCAACCTCACCCTGGAAGCGGCTACACAGCCACTGGTAAGAAATCACCTAGAATATTGATCGAGGACATAGCTAAAGCTGCGGGAGTAAAATTCGTGAGGGTCGTAGATCCTTATGATCATGACGCTGCAGTGAAGACTATAAAAGAGGCTTTGGAATACGAGGGATTGTCAGTAGTTGTTCTGAGACGATTATGCGCTATTGTTGCTCGTAGAATGGGCTTAAGAGAAACGCCTTATCATGTTGATCCTAATAAATGCGTGGGATGTAAGCAATGTATTATGCAGACAGGTTGTCCCGCTATATTCTGGCAGAAAGATACCAAGAAAGCTCGGATAGAGGAGGAACTGTGTTTTGGTTGTGGATTATGCACATATGTTTGTCCTGTAAATGCAATAGTTAGGGAGTGATGAATTATGGAGGAGTTTAATATTGTTATTGCTGGAGTAGGAGGCCAAGGAGGGCTTACACTAAGTAGAATAATAGCTTATGCTGCCCTTTTTGATGAATACATGGTCAGAGTTGGAGAGACCCTAGGAATGTCGCAGCGAGGAGGAGCAGTGACAAGTTTTGTTAGATTTGGAAAGAGAGTTTTTGCTCCCATAATCCCGGAGGGTGGAGCTCATTTAATGATTGGTCTTGAACCAGTTGAAGCGCTAAGGAATATCAATTTTGTTAGTGACGAATCGATAGTGCTACTTAATGAGTATCCAATGGAGCCTCTAAGTGTGAACATCGGTATTGCCGATTACCCCTCAAAAGATCATATTCTTGAACTATTAGAAACTGTTGCGCGGAAAGTCATTATACATAACTTCTATGAGGAGGCTAAGAAACTAGGAACAACACGGATAATGAATGTTATTATGCTGGGATATGCGATTGGTCGCGGTCTCATTCCGCTAAGCGAGGAAAGCGTCGTAAAAGCTATTAAAGCCGTTGTACCAGAGAAGTATGCTGATCTAAACATTAGAGCTTATAACCATGGTAAAAAACTTGCAGAAGGATGAAGGATAGGGGGCCATTAGATGAAGCCACTATTCATTCCTTTTTCCTCAACTTTACAGGAAAGAAGTGTTGAAATAGTCACTGCTCAATACGTAGAGAAGCTCAGGGGGCTTTATGAAAGAACTCTTCCAGTAATAACTTCTGTGGAAGATCTGAATAAGTACGAGGGAGAGATTAGGAGAGCGCCTCTTATTTTCGCCTTGGCGTGTACTGGGGGAACAAGTAGGTTAATGATAGCATTGGAAAAGTTTAGAAGACCTGTTGTTATTCTTTCACATGGGAAACAGAACTCATTACCGTCAGCTCTCGAAGCACTTCATATGCTCAGACTGAGGAAATATCCAGTTACATTGGTTCATGACTTGTCTTCTCGATCATTGAGAACTTTGAAGAAATTATCGACTATTGGAGAAGCTCTACATGATCTCTACTCTGCAAGGATTTTGTTAATAGGTGCGAGTGAAGATTGGTTAAGATCCGAAAACTATGATATAGAGCGAATTACCGAGTTGTTTGGAGTTAATATTGAATGGGAGCCACTGGAGGCTTTTGTGGAAAAAGTCTCAAAAGCAACAAAAGATGAAGACTTCATACAATACTTTAGCAGATTACCTAAAGCCGAGATCAACAATGAAGCTATAGAAGATAGCTCAAGAATATATGTAGTAACGACGGAATTGATGCGTGAAAAAAGTGCTGGAAGTATTGGCATACGGTGCTTCCCGATAATTATGAAAACGAAGATAACACCGTGTCTTACTATTTCTAGACTGATAGACGAGGGAGTACCAGCGACCTGTGAAGCTGATTTATCAGCGAATATACTAATGATTCTCCTGATGAGAATAAGTGGGGCCCCAGTCTTTATGGGTAACACTGTAGATATTAAAGAGAGCGAGGTTGTGTTTGCTCACTGTACAGTCTCCACTAAGTTTGCCAGAAATGTTGTTTTGAGAAAGCACTTTGAGACTGAATGGAGCGTTAGTATAGCAGGAATGCTTGAAGAGGGCGATACCATAACCTTTGCTAGATTTTCACATGATCTCAGGAAATTACTGGCTGGTAAGGGAAAGATAGTCAGAGGGATACCTTGGTCCGAGGAATTCTGTAGAACACAGATATTAGTTAGCGTTGATGGAGATGCGTCAAAAATTATTAGAGAACCAGTAGGAAATCATTTCGTCATTGCTAGAGGGGATTATCTAGAAGAACTAAGGATATTAGCAGAGCTTTTTGATATAAGATTCGAAAAAATATGAGTGATGGTAACGCCTGAGTTAATAACTTTTTCTCCCCAACCTTTGGTGTACGAATTAAATAGCAAATATCTACAATATTCTTCAATCATGGTGTCTACTGTGTCACGCAATAATTGCAAAGCAAGGTTTAATCCGAGGGAACATATTCAACGGATCATTAGGTTTCTCATATCAAGGAACAGAGAGGTTATCGAGGAACAATTAAGCTACCTAGGTACCTATGATCCAGCGGTTTGGGAATCGATAACAAGAGGTTTCCAGAAGGTAATAAACTTCTCAAGGCTTGCATCTCAAATCTTAGAAGATGAAACTGTGATTGACTGGGCACAGGAAACGTTATTAAGGATCTTCAGGAGCTTGTCATCGATTGTTAGAAAAGCACAGAATCCGGTGCATGAAATAAGGGGTCTTGCAAAACTAGCAAGAGGGGCTATTCTTATAATTCCCCAAGAAACTATCCTGTTATTGTCAGAGGCTGTTAAGAAGCTGGAAAGCATTGAGGATTTAGAAGAACGGGTTAGAAGCGCTAGCTACTTGTTGTTTGAGATAGGATACATGTTAAAGAAGCGTGGATCCGTATTTTCTCCCGAAAAAATACCGCATACCTATATTTCCCAGTTAGAAAAAATTGCAAAAGAGATTGCTGAAAAAGCCTTAAACTGGGTCTCATATATCTCTTCCCCAACAGTACGAGCGAGAACATTAGCCTTTTTGTCTGAAGGTATGAGAAATTTGAACATTGTCATACAACAGGGAGAATATGGGGTTAAATGGCTTGATACCAATGAAGCCGAAGCTATGGCTTCTCTTGCCCTGAAAGAAGCAGAGAATGTGGATGAAGAATATGAAAAAGCTATGATAAAGGTCTATGTTGGCTATCTCTTTGCTTCTCTTTCCTACGACCTCGCGAGTAGAGGAGAGGAACTGTTTAACGATGCCTTAAAGATAGCCCTAGAACTGATCAGAAAAGATCCTAGAAAAGCAGGAAGAATAATTGGAGAGATAGGGTACTGTAAGGCATTTCTTGGCGATGATGATACCGCAGAAACGCTGTTTGAAGAAGGGGTAGCGACATCTCTTAAATGTCCAGATTGGGAAGGAATACTAACTGCTCTTAATATTGCTGAGTCAGCAGCAAGGGCTAGGATGTATAGAGTGGCTGCGGAATTGCTTGAAGATCACATATTACAGCTAATAGACAATCTTAAAGATAGAATAGAAGCGGCGGCATTAAAAGGGGTGGCTGCAGATATTATTGCATGGATAGATTCTAATTGGGCTGCAAGGCTAGCACAAAATGGAGCAGAGGAGTTATGGACTTTTCATCCATTAAGTATCAGCAAGGGAGAACACCTATATTTAATAGGCTTAGCTTCTGCTAAATCAGCTTTTGCAGAACCAGACGCTAGCTGGCGTTATCTGGATTTTCTCCTTACACTTTTAAGAGAGGATGTTTGGTTAGATAGAGAATTCGTGGAGAGTATTTCTCCCTTTTGGCTAGGTAAGGCATATTCCGCCCTAGTACCGATTCCTAGACTACTAAGAGTGTTTAAGAAAGCATTATTAGAGACCTTAAGTAGCATGGAAAACTCCTATGGTGAGGAAGTATTAGCAAAGATATTGATTGAGGTAGCTCGTGGTATAGGAAGATCTGATACAAAATTTGCAAAAGAGTTGCTGGATAGAGGAATAATGTTGTCTCTTGATAAGCCCTCGGAGCCAACTCTTCTTGGTAAAGCTTTGAGAGTAGCTGAAGAAATTGATTCGCCACTAACTGAAGTACTGCTTAATGAAATTCAGAGAAGAGCGGAAATGAGGGAATTTCCATCGGATGTGATAGACTATTTAACCAAAGCTATAGAATCGGCAAGAACATCGAAGGGAGCTACAAAACTAGCTCAAGCTTCAGTAGACATAATATATGAAGTCAATCCACAGAAAATTTCTCCAGAGAAATTGAAACGTTTTCTTAGAGTCTTAAAACTCATTGATCCAAGCTGGGCCTCTGAAGTAGCTCTCATGATAGAAGAAGAAAGAAATACTTCTCTAAGCAGATCGGAAAATCAGACGACCGTTAAGAAGGGGGTAAAGGAGAAGAAAGCATGAACTATTTATTATTAATGATGAACTTGACATAGTAGTTATTTATTGGTTTGCTGAGTACGGGTAGTGGAGAAGTGAGTGATAAAAAAGTAGCAAATATACTAGCTAAGGCAAGAAGCATGGACAAAACGTTAGCTAGAAGGATTGAAAGGTTTCTGGATTCTATTCTGCGTATTGAAACAAATAGTTTTGATCCTTTATCAGTGCATAGATCGTGGTGGTTATTAAAGAAGTATGTTAGAGAAAATTTTTTTGATAAGAAGAGAGTTAAGGAAGGAAAAATTATCTACAAGATATTAGTAGGTTTAAATCAAGTGATGCATAGGCTTCTTGAAGATCTTCCTAAAAACAGTCCTAAAAGACGCTATATAGAAGAAATTACAGACTGTATAGAAAATTTCTTGGAGGAACTAGAGTGAGTGAATGGCTGAATGATCTTTTTCTAATAGTCAAGAACAAGACATATGAACTTTTTAAGGAGCTTAAGGATAGCCTAGGTAATAGTTGGATAGAGGATTTAGTGAAGAAGTATGGGGCCGAATCAAAAATTCCATGGATTGAACGAAGATTTTACCTTTTTAGATTAATAAGAGAGAAAGCGAAGCATTTCAAGAATAAGTTATCTGATGCGCGAGAAGCATTTGCTGCTTGGCTTCTCTTTAAGAAGGAATTGTTAGATCTTTATAATTTTACTGAAAAAGATTTGAATGAAGCTCTCGAAACATTAGGGAAGCTTCACGAAGAGAGAAAATATCCGCAAGGAATGTTTGTATGGAATCCTTCAAGAGGGGAATACAAGAGGATATTTTTGCTAAGCCAGTACGGCGTGCAGGAAGATATTGAAGCTATAGAGAGGGCTCTCGACCTCGGCTATTATATATACCCTTACCTGAAAGATATCTCCTCTCTAGTCCTTTTAGCACTCATTTTACCTTCTTTGGATGTCGAAAATAAGAAAATCTACTTAAAGGAGGCGAGATTCGCTTTAAAACTTGCTAAACTAGCTGATTTCTGGTACTCATTAGTTGAGAAACGGGAAGCGCCAGATAAAGAACATTGGAGCTTTTGGGAGAAATTTCTTCGTGAAATGGAAAAATAAATATAAAAAGGTAAAATGTTTATGAAAAAAGATTCTACGCCTCAAATTTCTTTAGAGTATCGGGAGCTAGAGTAAGGAAGTGACCTTCGCCTAAATAATAGACATGAAGAGCTTTTTTAGGGTCAAGAAGGGCTCTATCATTAATGATAATGCCTTCTCTGTACCAAGCAGTTACTATTTCACCGACAAATAATACGTGATCGCCTACTGAATATTCTTTAACTACTTTACACTCTAAAGCCGTCAGGCTTTCTTCAATTATGGGGGCTTTTACTTTTGAGGCTTTTTTCTTTGTTAAGCCGAATGCCTTAAACTTATCTATTTCAGCACCAGAAGTTAGGCCAGTTTTCCAAACTTTTTCAGCTAATTCGAATGGGAGGAAGTTTACGCAAAAATCTCCGTTCTCCTTAATTAATTGGTAAGTATATCGCCTAAGAGCTACCGAAACTCCGTAAAGAGGAGGTTCGAATGAGAGATATGTATGCCAACTTGCAGCCATAGCGTTTGCTTTTTCGTAAGTACCAGCCGTGATAATTACTGTGAGTTTTGGATATGTTAGGTGATATGAGTACCGTGGATCGTGTAGCTTTTTAAGCATAAGTTCTATTCACCTCAAATGCTCGGACAATAATTTTCCAAGCTTAATTATACCCTCTTCTATTAGGTTTTCTGGTAAGTAACTGTAACTTAGTCTCATAGCATTCTCAGGGATTTCTTTTAGTGGCACTATTTCTCGCTTATCTGGGTCATACATATAACCAAACTGAGGAAGCGGATAGAAGGCAGCTCCAGGTACATAGCTCACATCGTTGGGAATTGCTACCTTTTCTAGGAACACGCTGGCATTAAAAGTCTTATTAGCTGACTCCCACCAGACAAAGAAGCCGCCGGTGGGATCTGTCCGAAAACCTTCTGGGAAATGCTCATCCATTGTCTTTGTCATTACTTTGCATCTTCTCTCGTAACCCCTAATAGTCTCTGGCAGAACTTTATCAATGTATTTTTCGTAGTAAACCTTTAGGATTACTTGATTTATTGTTGGGGAAGTTAGATCGATGTACCCCTTAGATTTGAGGAAGTTATCAATTAATTCATCTGGTATTACGCAGTAACCTATCCTGAACACCGCAGCTTCCTTTGATGTTGTTCTTAAATACGCTACCCATCGATTCTCCTTATCAAACGATTTTATAGGTGGTAAGGGTTTCTGGAACTGTATATCTCTATAAGCAGCATCTTCGACGAGTAAAATTTTGTTCTCTTCGGCAATTTCGTATAGTCTCTTTCTCCTATTCATTGGTAAAGTTGTTCCTTTAGGATTATCAGAATCGGGAATGACGTAAACTATGTCTGGAACTCTCTTAAACGTCTCTATGCTTTTCTTGATAGCTTCCTCCACATACTCGGGAATAATACCCTTATCATCCGATGGAACGGTTACTATACGGGCACCAAAACGCATCATTGGTCCTAGGAAGCCTAGATACGCGGGAGCGGGCGTTATTACAACGTCTCCAGGATCTATTAGGATATCACCAAGAATGAATAGCGATTGTTGAGAACCCGTAGTTATGATTACTTTATTCTTAGCTTCTTCGTCATCGCTAGGTAATGGGATGTTATCTCTTTCCCTCAACCTCTTCGCAACGACTTTCCTTAATGGATCGTATCCTGCTGTTTTTTCATAGTTGTACTGATTTATTACTTCAAAATACTTTTTCTCCTGAAGAAGCTTTAATTGCTCTTGACTAACTTCTTCTAGTATCTTAGCAAAAGTTTCTAGAGGCAGAATACCGGGTTTTCCGCCTGCAAAGTAGTACTTAACGGTGAATTTTAGTAGGCGTCTGATTTCTGATTCTGGAATAAGTTCAGTCCAGGCAGAAAGTGTATACCTTACATCTTTAAGCCCCATATACATCACGAGGGAGACCTAATTTCAAAAATAAATTATTTTTCACGTTTTAAAAAGAACAGATATAGACTATGGCAAGTTTTCCCAGATTGAGAAATAATGATTTGCAATCTCCCGAAAAGTTCGTTAAAATTTATGCAGATGCGGCTTTATATTCGAAATTTCCAATAATCTCTACTGCTGGTTTAAAATATCCCTTGTCTCAAGACTTCTATATCTCTCTGGTATAGAGCACAAAATATGAAGTAATAAAAATAAGGCTTTCCAAGCGTCCTTGCTTGAATATCTAGGGCTGATGATTTTGTCGTTAGAGGATTTTCTAAATATTGAAGAAAGCGCTAAATACAGGGTATTAGAGAACCCAAATCCTTGCGAGATAGTAGATTCTCTAAAAGCTCTCAAAACGTCATACGTTATAACAATCTTCGCTGAGTGTGAAGCATTTTATAAGGGGAGGGCTCAGAGTTCCTTAGATAGAGGTGAAAGGCTGATCATTATAAAGCCGGATGGTACATTATTGATTCATGATGCGAGAAATAGAGAGCCCAGAAATTGGCAACCACCAGGTAGTCTAGTTACGTTTCATTGTGATAGGGGTTTACTCGTTATTAAAAGTAAAAGATATAATCCAAGGGAAGAAGTTCGAGTACTTTGCTTCTCTGTACACTTAGTAATTTTTGCGAGACTTGGTAGTGCTGGCTTTTCATTAAAAGGATCAGAGAAAGAAATGGCTAAAATGATTAGTCAAAATCCATCGCTGATCGAAGAGGGATTAAGAATCATTAAGAAGGAGGCCAAAACGCCTTACGGTTATGTAGATTTATTAGGAGAGGATTCTAAGGGTAGGTTAGTGGTTATAGAATTGAAGAGAGGAACGGCTCAAGTAGAGGCGGTCTATCAACTACTGCGTTACGTCGAGTTTTTCCGAGAAGTAGCAAAAAGAGAAGTGAGGGGGATATTAATAGCACCCAAAATTTCCAAGAATGCTATACTAATTCTGAGGCAACATGGATTAGAATATAAACGTGTAAGGACGAATCTCTGAATTACTACTTGACTCCATTGAAGCTTACGGGGTTTTTCTTCCGTATTCTTCGTAGTGAACAACTTCTTCTAGAGGATATCTTCCCCTAGGAGGTGGCTGCTCAGCTGGTTTTCCTAGAGGAATAATCGCCACTGGTCTTACATCAGGTGGAATATTCAATATTCTTTTTACTTCTTCTTCCCTAAATGCTCCAACCCAACAAGTCCCATATCCTAAGGCATGTGCGGCTAGGAGCATATTTTGGGTCGCTGCTGCAGTATCTTGGATACAGTAAAGTGTTTCGCCACGCTCGCCGTATCTACTAGCTGTTCTCGGAATATTAGCACAAACAACAATTACGACGGGAGCTTCTGCTATAAAACGCTGATTTAAAGCAGCTCTAGCGATTGCTTCTTTTCTTTCTGGATCTCGTACAACTATGAATTCCCAAGGTTGAAGATTACCAGCGCTAGGAGCCCATCTAGCAGCATCTAGAATCTTGTTTAAATCTTCTTCTTTAACTGGATCTGGTAAGAATTTTCTAATACTTCTTCTAGTTTTTATGCACTCAAAAACATCCATTGTCATCACCAAAACTATTGAGGATTAAATGAATATATTTAAAACTAAGGAATCACCATCAGGAGAGGTCAGCTTCGTCATCCCCGCGGATAGTGGGTCAGCTGGAGCGCCCACATCATGATACTATATTACATGATACTATATTAATTATAAGTATATTTAGAGTAAATGTCTCAAGTTCCATATCTTTAAATATTACAGATTCTGTCTAAACCATTTGTTAATACTTCCGCTAATTTGGGAATATAATACACGTTATAAGGCACATAAAGATATTTCTCACTTCTATTCTCAACCGCCTTCAAGAAAATCATTTTGTGGAATCGAGGTAATGAGTAAACATGCGTTCTGTGAACATTTTCGAGGCGTCTAAGAATTTTTCTAAGGAGAGTAACATAAATGTTTTTTTCATCTTCACTAACTTTTTCTGGGGGATAATCATAGTGAGCGGCCGGAAATAGCGTCTCTATCTGGGCTGGAACAAGAACTAGTGGTTCTGAAACGATATAAACCTGTACATATTTAGAAAGCTCTCGCTTATGCAACATTCTTCTAATCTTAAGTTGCATAAAGCTTCTACTATATGGCTTATGTTTCGAGCAGGGAAGATATAAAGCAATGGGAAATGGTATTGGACGCCAGATCTCTAATAAATATTCATGATATATCCTAATTAAGGGGTGTGTAAACAAGTTATCTCCTTTAAGCAATATATCTCCAGGCTCTGCAAATATGTAGCTACATATTTCATTATGGTCAGTACGACCCCAAAGGCGAACGAGATAGTAGCCCCGAGGAGTGAGCTCGATCCATGAATCATCATCGTTTGAGAATTCGTAAATCAAAACTAGTTTAAATAGAAGTTTTGTGATCTGCGTTACCTCGTTTTCGGAAAGACCTGTTTTCTCAGTTAATTTCTCAATAAGATTTCTTTTCGGGATGTATTTTTCTTTGACAAAAACGTGGAGAATTTCAAGGACGTTTTCATCATTAAGCAACTTACTTAATAATTCGCTCTGTTTCATGACTAATTTCCTCGATTCTCATTATTGATTAAGTATATTAGGAGATCCCTCTGTCGAATCTTATCTACATTACTCCAGATTTTTCTGATTTCTTCGGGAGAGAGCTTAGTAATATAAAGGGCAAGATCATATAATGTGCGAAAGCTTCCTGTTTTGGGAGGCATATACTTGGCCCAGTGAAGTATAACCCATATATTGAAGATAGCTCTATTCTCAAAAGTGCTGAAAACTGTTCTGTACAAAAACTCCTCTATAGTTTTTTTATCATATTTTGAAAGATGAAATGGAAAATGATCGATACCGGAAATAATATCTATTAGCCTATTTAGTTCATCCCGAGAAAGCTTCTTTTTACCAAAATTGATCTCTCTATTTGTCACGTGTCTCTCCCCACCCCATGGAAGAATTATCTTTCCATAAGCTGCTTTTATACGCCAAGACGCGGAATCGGCAGAGCCTATCCTCAAGGCTCGTAAGATAGAGATTGTAGTAGCTGACCCTACCCCCATCACGTGTATTTTTTCTCTACCAACTTTAGTAGCTACATACTGGAGAGAAAGTATACCTTTTAGGCGCGACTTCTTTGTTCCTCTGACAGACATTAAGGGAGGCACGAATCCTCCGAAAGCTATTCTTTCACAACTAAACTCCTCCATATAAGTCTTTAGAAGATAGTCATATTCGTCAAGATTGGGTGAAAAATGGATAACAGGGATTATTGTCTTATCCGGAAATTTCCGCAACAAGTATTCGAAATTTTCAATGTTTTTGCGAATCTTTTTCTTTCTAATATGTAGTGGGTCGCCTGGGAGAGTAGGATAATCCAAGGATATATAGAAATCCGCATTTATCTCCTCATATATTCTAGCAACCTTCTCGACCGGAGTATTGAGACCTTTCCGCATTATCTGATAACCACCACTATCTACCCATAATCTAATGTGAGGAGCAAGTTCAAGAAAATTTCTGATGCCTCCACGCGCCTTTATCTTAGCCATAATGCCCTTTTTCATCAATAACTCATACGAGCTGATCATCACATCTGTTACAGTATCGGGGAATACTTTCCATGGCTTGATATTTGAAAGTAAAATGTCACCTATGACAATCGTTGGATGCTCTCTAGACATTATTTTTCCCCAAGAATGCTCAGAAGAAACGTGTCTGGGATGAACACTCCCTAAATTGCATTTAAAAAGCTTTGTATCATCTGAAGCTCAATGAACTACGCATTTTTACTTTCAATGGAGTGTATTAACGTTTGTGCAATAAGGTATAGTATCGGTACAAGCGAGTGGGAAATTGGAATTCTCTGAAGAAAATGAGCTATAATCCTAGCTCTAAATAGTAAGTGTGTAAAGTTTATTAAAAGAAAAAAAGGTGTTTTGTTTCGAGCGTTGGTGAAAAAACAAATTATCGAAAGGTGAATTATTATGGCACCATTCAAGGTAAAGGTAAACCCCGAGACCTGCATCGGCTGTGGAGTATGCGTCTCTATGGCTCCAGACATCTTCGAGATGGGTGAGGAAGGAAAATCCACAATAATTGAGAAATGGAGATCTGGCGACAATCCTTACGAGGGAGAAGTAACCGATGAAGGACTAAAGGATGCCGCTAAAATGGCTGCGGACAGCTGTCCCACAAACTCCATAACAGTTGAGGAATAAAAAACTGCTGAACATTAACTGACTAGATAGAAATCGAAACTAAAAAAGAGTCTCTGTTTTCTATTTCTCCTTTTTTCTTTAGTAAACCAGCATCTTTATATTCTTGGAAAATTTTCTTCGTTCTAAGCATTAGCTAATTTTTCAACGTGGTTAGAATGTGGGAGGAGCGACATGGAGTAACAATGGCTTTTCGTGAGCAATTCAGGAGAGCTCCTGCTACATTCACTATTATGCTCCTATGCTCGATAATGCTCATAATTGATTATTTAACTGGAAGATTTTTATTAATTAGATTCGGTCTTTTCCCGTATCTTCTCTTACGGGGAGTTCAGATTGAGAGATTGGTTACTAGCATTTTTCTCCATGAAGACTTCATTCACTTATTCCTAAACATGTGGGGACTATACGTTTTTGGAATCCCAGTAGAGAGAGAGCTAGGTACAATTCGTTTTCTTTTCATATATTTCCTTTCAGGGATCCTAGGGAACATAGTTTTCTCATTCATAGCTGTCTACTGGTATCACTTACCACTCCTAACAGTGGTTATTGGGGCCTCGGGAGCTATATCTGGAATTCTAGCAACGTTTGTGGTGTTTCATCCTAGAGCGAGACTATTAGTTTTTATATTTATAGCATTCATCCCTATGACAGCAATAAAGTTTGCTATTTTCTTCCTTGCATTGCAGTTACTATACATGTTAGCTCTAGGGCCTTCAGCAGGTATAGCCTTTTCAGCCCACATAACCGGATTCATCGTAGGGTGGATTATTGGGAAATACTACTATAGGGTGTTCTGGAGAAGAAGATATGTTTACCATATTTGGTAGTCAGCTCTTCTCCTGATCTTCATTCATTCTTCCGCGAAGGGGATCGTCATCATCCTAAAAGAACTAAGTAATCATAGTTAAAAGCTTTTTAAGTCTCTTGCAAAATTTCTCCAATTCTTATGCCGAATTAAATGATAGTTACTTTATGGATACATCAAGCTTTTCCGGTTAAGTGATTCGGCTTATGCCTAAGGAACACTAAGGAGAGCGACTAGGGAACATTAGGAGAAGTAACTTGAATAATCAATAAATGTTATAAAGTAGCTTTTCTTCGAGTCTTAAGGAGTTATTTTAAGTAGTGAATAATGAATTATTGGAATTTCAAGTGAGGAGGTTATATGATTCTATAGGTGCTGAGATTTGAGAGAGGATCGTATAATAAGCTATATTTTTCACGATGGTACAGGATTACTGGTAGAGCTTCGAGAGAGAAGGATAAGAGATCCTATATACGGATATATTTACTTATCTCCAATAGAACGTGTTATTGTGGACTCTGATCTTGTACAAAGATTGAGAAGTGTTAGGCAGTTGCAGGTTGCTCACATAGTATATCCTAGCGCTACACATACGAGATTCCATCATAGTTTAGGAGTTATGCATCTTGGAGGAATGTTTGCTTTTAATTTGATAGCTAATACTGTTGCTAAGCTTGGCTTTAAATTGAAAGAGCTTGGAATAAGGGATGCGAGGGACCTTTTCTCTATTATGGAAGGAGTTCGTTTATCTGGGTTATTGCATGATCTTGGACATGGGCCTTTTTCTCACGCGTTTGATTCTGCAGTTATAAAGGAGAGCAAAAAGCTTTACGAGGCCGGAATATATAATCATGAAGTCCTAGGATATAAGCTATATCAAATATATCTCAGAGATCTTATTCGCCAAGAAACCACGAAAATAAATGATGTGTTAGATCCCGATGTTGTTATAGAGACTATGGACTATATCTTAGCTCCTCACGAGCTTATGGGAAATATGAGAGGAACTAGAGGAATTATCAAAATACTGAGAAGAGTTATTAGAGACGCTTTTTTCTCAGCCGATATTCTAGATTTCATCCTTAGAGATTCTTATTATACAGGTGTTATAGAATACGGAACTGTTGATTATAGGAGACTAATAACTAATGCGTACTTAATCCCACCAGAGTCTCCCTGGGGTGAATTTGAAATAGTTTTTTCAGATCGAGTTAGAGATACTATAAGAAACGCACTATTTTCTAGGTTCTGGCTCTACAACAGTGTGTATCTACACAAGACTGTAAGATTATTCGAGCGAGATCTAAAAGAACTTATGGGATTGCTGAGACCGGTGTTTGAGCAGATAATATTAGAAGCCGTAGAAAGGGGGCACAAGGACGATTTTCTAAGGTTAACAGATGATAATTTGTTGGAATATTTCCCAGAGAAGTATTTAGAGAAAGATAGTGATGAGAGAAAGAAGGCTGAAGAGATAATATCAGCTATAAAGAGAAGAGAGAAGAGATGGAAACTATTACATGCTGAAGAAGTCTCACTCAAACCTGAAATTAAGGATAAGGTCGATAAGGTACTACACGATAATAAAGAGAAACTAAAAGATCCCACAGAGTTAAGAGCATATTATGAGGAGAAGGAGCGAGAACTAGGGGAGTTGATAAGAGAGTTAAAGGAACGAGTAGCGAGGATTATTAAGAAGTACCATGATGAAATCAGAGAAGAGGATATCTGGATAGATCTTCCGCCAATAAAATTCGTTCCAATAATATCACATGCATTAGTAGAGGGAGAACCAGTTATTAAGTTCATTACTACTGTTCCAAAGAAGCTAAAGGAGACAAAGAAGCTGAAGGAGAATCTCCGTAACTTTATAAAAGAGGAGAGAATAGGAGAACTGCTTTACGCGTGGCCTCAAATAATAACTCCTATGAGGATTTATATAAGGAAAAGCAAAGAGCTAGAAAGGATTTTTGGGAGGTTAAAAAGGGCTATGAATCAGTTTATTCAGACAAAAGATTATGCTAATCTTCGAGATCGAATAATAGAGTTACAGTACATGATAGCAAGACTAGAGCTACCAGAAACGGCTTAAAGAGCTATTTCTTTATTTCCATCAGAATCTTTTGAGTCACCGCTGATGCCGCGGTTTCTCTCTTCTCAACTTCGCCTCGATACAAATCTTTTGCTATTTTATCAATGTCTCCTAGAGAAAAATTCTCTAGGATGTAATTCAGTATTGTTTCAACGTCTTTTAAGAATTCATTTAATGGTGTTTTCTGGTAATTGTTGAGGATCTCTAAACCCTTAACGGCTACTTGAAATCCAACATCAGTTTTCACTATTAACCTATTATTTATCATGTTAGAGATTATCCTAACAATGTCCCGAGATTTTAACCCTAGACGGGATATATTATCTACTCTAAAATCTAGATATTTATCGGCCAAGTTTCCAATATTTCTCTTAAGCACATGCTTTACTAAATACAATGTATTGCTTATGTCTTCTATCAATATCTTGTTTGTTGTGAGCGGTTGCTTTTCGTTGAAGATTTTGAGCATGAGTAAGATAGATGCTTTTATTGCGTCATAGGTCACTCTGGATCACCAGCCAAGGGAGGTTTTACCTATCATTTTTAAGGTGATGTTATCTTCGAAACACAGACTAAGAGACGTAACGGAAAGAGAGTTAAAAGTTTTGTCTCTCTTAGGATTCCTATACTCCCTCACCAAAAATGGATTAAGAGAGGTAAGCGTGAGTGAATCTAAAATTCTTGAAAAACACGAGATATGGGTTCATCTCCTATGGCGATTTCGAGTTTTAGAAAATAACCAAAGGGCGTGACGTGCACATCAAAATTCTTGTGTGAGAGCTTCTCCGCTATTCTACTGATGATAGCTTCAGCTTCTTCTGGACTCGCCTTGCTACTGGATAGGTGGGCAAATGAATGTAATACTATTCTTCGAGACTCCGTTTTTCTTGCATACCAACTGAGAATCCTTACGGCTCTCTCAACGACTTTCTTGGCTTCTTTAACATCCTTTTCTTCAACATGAATGAATGCTACTGGAACATCTTTAGCCTCCCACTGTTTACCTATAATAGATTCATTATTTCCAAAGCTCTTTCTTCCTACACGGTAGCGAAATTTTTTCGTGTACAGAAGGAGGATTCGCATCCTTCTTTCCCACTATACGAACATTTAATCCATATCTTTCACTATTTTTAGAAGATATGAATACCTCTGATCTATGAGGGCTATTCTTCATGATTGATGAAACTATTTACTATGCAAAACCGTTTGTGAGACAAGAGATCTATGAATTCTCCAAAAACAGGTGGGTTGCTATTCATTGTAAAGCCAAGGATAAAAGTGGTAGACAAGTTCTAATTAGGTATCTGAAGAATAAGCCGTTGGTAATTAATAAGCCAGAAGATATCGGAGTAATAATGAATAGGTTTAGAGCTTTAAAACCAAGAACTTTTTACGCGACAGCTAATATCTATAAAGATCTCTCAACCAAAGATAAAGTACTTGATTACTACAATAATGTGATAGCAAAAACGCCGACATGGGATATTGATAGTAGCATAGAACAGTGGGACTGGACTCTAAAGGTAGGAGAAATAATAGTCGAGGCGCTAGCCAGAGAGGGGGTAACAGAGTCGGTATATCTAAAATGGTCTGGTAATGGCTTACATATTCATATTCATGAAAAAGCTTTCTCTAATAATGTATACGCGGAAATAAAACCACTCGATTTAGCGTATGCCGTAGTAGAATATATTTTGAAGAAATTTCGAAAAGATATAGAGAAGATAAGTGAAAGAGCGCCAAAACCTATCAAAGTTGAGAATTTAATGGATCCTCAGAGAGTCTTTACAGCACCTATGAGCCTCCATAGGGAACTTGATGTAGTATGTGTAGCTTTTAAACCAGATGAGATGGGTGATTTTAATCTTTCTTGGGTAGATCCTAGAAAACCAAGGCATAATCCTAATTGGAGGAAATTTGTTGAGGGAGAAGCCGACGAATTAGCGAGAAAAGCCTTCAAAGAAATAGGACCGTACACAATTAAGTCAGAATCTGTCAAATTACGAGAGATAGAAGAGAGAATCCAAGAAGTAATAGAAAGTGCAAAGAAAGAACAGCCTAAACCAGTTCAAGCTTTAGATTTTTCTCTCGAGCAACTAAAATTCAATCCTACGCCACCTCCAATTCAGGGAGGGAGAGAATTTTCTAAAGGACCTATTGAAGCATTCCTGAAAATAGAAGATATTCTAAGTCATTTTGCTTTAGGGAATATTTCTCTGGATCACGCTATAAGAGCGCTGAATTATGCTAGATTCGCTATTATTCCTTATCAAAAATATCCAAAGGAAGCAATTGAGAAACTAGATAAGCTCTATGATGAAGCTGTGAAATTATTAGTGAAATTAAGAACACCAGAAAGAGTGAAGCAGTGGTTAGAGCAGCGAGGCTATAGGAAAGTGGTAAAAAGACTTGATGAGTTCTTTAAATAAGATAAGCAGAAATGCCTGTACGTCACTTGTTCGTCAAAACATAAATCAACTACCATATTGATTCCCTAGCACATCTTTCTCTCAGATTTTTATCGATGAGAGGATTCTTTTTCCAATGATTTCTAAGAATTTGGGGGTAATTTTATCAAAATCCATTAATGGAATTTCTACGATCGGTATGGAGCGGCTCTTTATAAGGTTTTCGAGTTTCGCTATATTGCTTCTTTGGCTTTTTAGCCGATTAACTAAGTAGCCCTTAGACTTAAGTGAGGCTTGGAGTACCATATTTAGGATTAGTCCGCCAATATGTATTTTGAAAAGGTCTAGATCCCTAATAATGCGTTTGGTTATTTCTATGCTCAGAGAATCTGGGGTCGTAATCACTAATGCTCGGTGATCAGAACTATTGAGCATCTCGAATATGTTCTCAGCAAGCTCTCTCCACTCCATAATTAACTTAAGAGGTGACTTAGTTTTCCTCTTTCTGAGAGATCTGATAAAGCCTTTTAGCCTCATATACATTTTTGCAGCATCGCCTAAGTGCGAATAAAACTGTTTCTCAAGCCATAATAGTCTTAATGCATCCCCTGCTGCTGGTAGATCCCATACAATATACTCAAAATCTTCTTCTTTGTAGAATTCGTAAAGTACGTAGAGCATGAATTCATCACTAATTCCAGGGGCTCCAGCGATATAATCGATAATCTCTCTACCTACTGGGAGAAAAGCCGATATAACTTCGTATACTTCATCACCAAAACGCTTCTTCCACAAAGTAATAACATCTTCTGGTGTAACTTCATAGATGTATAGAGAGGGGAGATTCGGGACTTGAAAAAGTCCTTGGCAATTAAGATTAAAAATTGATGAAATGGTAGGAGCAAAATCCATAGTTAGTAATAGGGTTTTATACCCATCACGAGCAAGACAATAAGTAAGAGAAGAAGCACATGTAGACTTGCCGACTCCACCCTTGCCCCAAATAGAAATTATTTGAACCACGTTATTTCCTCCTCAAACAGGTAGTTATTCCGCACTAATGTATTTTCTGAGTCAACGATATGCATTCTCGAAATCTTCTGGTTTTTAGCAATCCCGTTATTCGCATTAAAATTGATAGCAATTTTTATTTTTGCATATGTTTTTATTCATATCGGTGAAATCAATGCTCGAACAACCTTTGAGAAGACGACTGTTGTTAATAGTTAGCATCCTGATGATCGTTTCGAATATCGGTTTATCAACGGTCTCTTGGAGGGTTATTAGAGAAGCTTCAATACTAGCTTTCGGACACACTCTATTAGCTACGAGTGTTAGTTATCTCGCTCAATTCGCGATAAATCTATTACTAATAGCGGGCATTATGCTTCTTCTCTATGCTACGGTTAAAAGTTTTAGTAAGCTATTTGGGGAAGACATTGTTGGTAAGAGCTTAGTATTGGCAACCATAGGGCTGATAGCAAGTTTCTTGCTGCTCCTATTGATATCCATTACAGACCAATCTTGGATGGACTATGCCAAATACATTAGTATCCAAGTGGTGAGTTATGCTGGATTGATGACGTATAGGGCACTTACTTTCCAGCCCTAGCCACTATGTAAAAGATTTTTTCAGAATACGGATTCTCATACTCAATTACTTCCCAACCAGTTTCAGAAAGCATACTGATTAATTCTTTCAACGAGTAGATTAAAATACGTGCTTCTGCGTGACCAAGAAAAAGCATCCTATTTTCAACAGTTCTATAAAATGACCAATCAATACGAAGCCTTGACTCATCTTCTATGAAATTCATTTCTACCCTAACGGCAAAATCCCCAAAAATAAAGTGACCTGGTAAGTTCAGTGAACAGTAATCCTTGATTTTTTCACGCAGTATCAAGTCATACAACACGAGTAATCCCATAGGTTTAACGATTTTTCCTACTCTTGATAATATCTCCTTATCAGTTTCTGGTTCGTAATAACCTAGGCTTTGCCAAACTATGATGACAGCGTCAAACTTTTTGTTCACGATTTCATCGACTTGTCGAGCATCGCCTAGAATGAAAAATGTTTTAGAGGACACATTATATTTCCTAGCGTTTTCTCTAGCTTTCTTTATAAAGAATGGTGAAAAATCCACGCCAGTTACTCTATATCCTTTCTTGGCTAGAAAGATGCTTATTCTACCATCCCCACACATAAGATCTAGAATATCTCCTCGTATCACGCCGTACTTAGCGAGTAAAGAAGATATTTTCTCGGAATCTTTATTAGCATTTCTCCACTTTATCTGTGAAAGAATCCAGAAGAGATTTGCCTTATCAATAAATGTTTTAGTAGTCCATTCCATAGTGGGACCATCGTTAAGAGAGTTCTTTTAATGGTAATATCCTGTTAGATATCAATAATAATTTCTTTATGATTATGTTTCCAATAAGCGAATTCTTCGGGGACATTCTTTGGTCTACCTTTCACGAGCAAATATTTTTTCACTTTCTTCGTCACCGCAATAACTCCTCCGGGGAAATGTTCTTTTGTCCAAATATTTTTTAATAGCTTAGCGCTAGCCTTTGCACAATGTATTAACCAAGCTGGAGAATCGGGGCAGTCGAAAAAGAAAGCATTACGAGGAAGTTTTCCTTCTCCAATCTCTATAAGTGCTTTATAAGTCGCTAAACGGTAAGCTCTTACATTTAGGATTACGATAATCCATTCGAAATGATATTTGGAGAGTATTCTCTTCAAACCTATTTTGACATAATAAGCATGCTTATAGAGGTTCTCGAAGTTATTTCTAACGAATTCGATCCAACTTGGTTTTATGTCGTGGCCTTTTACTCTTATCATTTCTTCTGGAGTCGCTAGAACAACAGCTCCTAATCTTTCTTTATCGTTATTCGGGTCCTTAAAGGTTATTATAGAGTCCACTGCTGCAAACTGGATTCTTGAAAGATCTATTTTCTCGCGAGAATATATTCGGAGAATAATCTCCCAGCTTTTGCTCTCGAAGTAATTCCCATTCTTAGCGCCTGGATTACATGGTAAAATTAGGAGTGTATCGCTTTTCATAGGTCTTCGCTCCAGAGATGCTCTAGGTCTTAAAAATGAAAACTTATAAGTTGCTATAAAGACAATTCTATGCATGTGTTTTGCTAGAGACTTAAAAAAATGATCAGGAAGGTTTGAGCGGGAAATGCATAGTGATCAAGGAGTTTCCTCAAGGATGTTAAGCAAGGGGGCTATTAATGGTCGACATACGAGAATATCTAAGAGAGTTCATACGGCAAGAAAGGGATATTCTATTGGGTTTATCAGTAGATATCACAGGACTGTTTGCTGGGTTTACAGCAACGCTTCTTCTTCCATATCTCAGTAAGGTTGAGTGGATTCTTCTTGTAATACCTATTCTTCTCACAGTTAGAGGGGCCGTAAATGGCGTGTTTTCTGGGAGATTAACAACTAGTTTGCACTTAGGAGTTATCTATCCCCATCTCTATAAAAACACGATCGAGTACTACTCCTTGCTTGCAAGTGTCTTCTTCCTAGGGATTATGAACGGTTTAATAGCTTCTTTCATCATCGGTATTTATTTATGGGATCCCACAAAATTCCTAATTAGTTCTATTGTGATAGTCACTCTCTTTTTCATAGCAACAACTTTTTCATTACTAGTAACCAGTTTGGTAGGGTTTTTAGCGTTCAGATCTGGATTAGACCCAGACGTTATCGTCTATCCCATTATGTCAACAACAAATGACGTATTTGGATCTCTCTTTCTTTTAGTGGTAATTATTTTACTAGAACCGTGGAATCCTATCAATTGTTTAATTAGGGGAGCTCCCGTAATTGCCTTAGTAGCATTACTGCTCGCTATCATCCTTAAGAAATACTGGGAAATGAGTGTTTTCAGAAAAACATTGACGGAGTCGTATATGGGGGTTATTTTTTCTCTCATTCTTTCAAGCTTAGCTGGTTATGTTCTCTCGCTTCTCAAAGACAAGATAATAATTTTTCCCGGAATCTTAGTGGCTTTGCCAGCAATGATGGATACTATAGGGGATGTAGGATCAATAATAGCATCAACGATTACGACGAAACTTCATATAGGAGAAATAATGCCTGATTATACTTCTAAGAATTTTCTACGAATACTCATCCAACAGAGTCTCCCCGTGATTCTCCCTATGATATTTCTAGTCCTGCTTTATGCTGGCCTAGCGTCTTTTATGACGAGACTAAGTCTTGTAGACTTTCCTTTTCTCCTCATGATATACTCCATTACCGGTATTATTGCGTATTGTGCAATATCTGTCCTTGCCTTAGCGATAGCGATAATTACATTTAGATATGGTATAGACCCTGATAATGTCTCGATACCGATTATCACGGCAACAGCGGATTTATTAACCGTAACTACAGTATATCTGATCGTATCTGTTTAGATTTTAGATTAAATAAAATAATGGAGGATCCTTCGCTACATATTTGCTCTAAAAGTAGATATAGAAAAAGCATTTATTTCAGTGCTTCTCGATTATTTGATGAGGGGTGGAGACGATGAAGGTTGCAGTAGATTGTTTAGAGTGTTTATTTCACCGTGCTTTAGTGCTTACAAGGGACATGCTCAAGCTCTCTCCAGAAGCGACCGTTGAAGCATGTAAGAAAGTTCTTCGCCTCCTGTTAAAAGAATTTAACCTAAATCAAGTACCTGCATGGCTTGGAACAAAGAGAGAAAAAATATTGCAGAGAGTACTTAAGGATCCGGATCCTTACAAAAAGTTTAAAGAAGAAACCACTATGTTGGTTATGAGACTTTGGAAAGAGGTTAGAGACAGATTTTTGGAGGGAGATGGTTTCGATACCTTTAGAAGACTATTACTTGCAGCGGCGGCAGCAAACTCGATAGATCCTTTTATTTTAGGTTATGACTTGAACCTTGATAATTTTCTGGAACAAGTAGCTAGTGCAGAGAAAAATCTAAGAATGGATCAATCAAGGGATCTTTGGAAAGATTTGTCCACGGCTAATAATGTACTGTATATTCTTGACAATGCGGGAGAGGCAGTAATAGATCTGGATGTAGTTCGGTTTATTAAGGAAAAACTCGGTAAGAAGGTAATAGTAGCTGCTAGGGAGAAGCCCGTTCTCAACGATATTACCGTAGAAGAGGCCAAAAAACTAGGCTTTGGAGAAATCGCCGATAAGGTAGTTCCCGTGGGCTGGTTTATCGGTGTCTTCTTTAATGAGTTTGTAAATACTGAATTTCTGAAAACATTTGACGCTGCAGATCTGGTTATCGCGAAAGGAATGGCAGCATACGAGAGCATGACAGAATATACATTCGAAAAACCAGTATACATAATCCTAAAAGCCAAGTGTAATCCAGTAGCTTCTCATATAGGAGTACCTCGTGGGAGTTATGTAATAAAAAGAATATGATAGATAAATACAAGCTCATCCCCAATAGCGTTTTTCAACTTTAACCCGTAGATTTCTCCCTAATGACTCTCTTAAGGAAGGATTATTAATCAAATTTCTCAAAAGCTTTTTCTAGTTCGCTTGTGTTACTAGTGTGGAATAATTTATCGCATCTACATAGTTCCTAAGCATAGCCCTAAATTTTGGTATATTGATACAAATTTTTGAATCATTTCAGAAAGTAAATTCTCTGAGCAATTATTTTTTATAGAATTGTTTAGTAAAGAATTATCTGTTCCCTAGAGTTCGGTGGGGGCTCAATAGTGGAGATGGTGGAGAGTATTTCGGAAGGAGCGAGAATAGCGCGAGGCACTTTTTGGTTAACGATGGGCAACCTAATAGGTACAGGTATTTCAGCATTCGCCACCATCCTGATCGCTCGTTTCCTCGGCCCAAGTAACTATGGGATATACTCAGCAGCTCTAGCTCTCCTAGCAATATTCGCTGCTGCGGATCTTGGTATTAATAGAGCAGCCACTTATTATATTTCAAAAAAGAGGGGGATAGGTGAAGATTACTACAGGTATATCATTGTTTCCTTAGGAGGAGCGCTTCTTTCTGGCATCGTGTTCTTAGGGATAATTTCTCTATTGGCTCCTCAAATTGCAGAAATAATATTTCAAAAAAGCTACTTGGCGCCGCTTTTCTATGTAGTAGCAATCATAGTTTTCTCAACAGCGATCACTAGGGTAGCTCAGGGTATACTACTCGGTCTAGAAAAATTCGAATTTATGGCTATGATATCCATATTTTCATCCATTATTCGAAACATTTTTGCCATTCTCTTTATATTGATGGGTTTACAAGCTTTTGGAGCGATAACTGGACAGGGAATTGGATACTTTTCAGCCATGATACTGGCTGTCTCGTTGGTGTTTTTCTCTACGAGGAGAATTCGGCGAGAAAACAATGAATTGCTGCTTTCTGAAACTCTGCGTGAATTATACTCTTACTCCCTCCCTTTAGCCATGACAATATTCGCTACAGCAATCTTTCAACAGTTCTATAACATATTAGCGGCACGCTCACTAAGTGATTTCGTATATGGTAACTTTTCGGCAGCATGGCTAGTTTTTGGTGCTACGCTCATGTTTCCTACAGCATTAGCCTCAGCGTTGTTTCCATCTCTATCCAAGCTAGCTAGTAAAGATAAAACGGTGGTATCTAGTAGTTTCTCTATTGCGACTAAATATGCCTCATTGATTCTCCTGCCCATAGCGATAGTTTTTATAGGCGTTCCCGATGAGCTAATAATGTTCTTCTATGGTCCAGAATATTATATGGCCGGATACTTCCTCCGCATACTCTCAACAGTTCTCCTATTATGTGTAATAGGTTTCGGAGTCATTAATCCGGCTCTTTTAAGTCTTCAAAGAACGAAAACCATAGCTATTATCTCGCTTATTGCAATAGTCGTCAGCTATGCTTTCATTACGATCTTTATAGGTTCAATTTCGGCATTATCTCTGATCATTGGCATTATAATCATGTATGCGCTAACTGTAATTCTGGGGTTTATTATTCTATGGCATGATTATGGAGTTACAATTGAGGTTTCTTCTTCCGTTAAACTACTCGTTGCGGCGATAGCTGGCCTAGCAGTTATATACTTTGTGAAGAATCTTTTCAGTAATATATTGCTATCTATGGGAATCTCAGCAATAATGGGAATCTCGATCTACCTAGCTCTAGCATCTATTTTAGGATCCCTTAACGAGAAAGATTATGGAAATCTCAGAACATATTCAAGAGGAATTCCAATCCTCGCCCCAATCCTCTTACTAGCAATAAACATCATGGAGAAAACCTATCGATTAATCAGGGATCAACTATCCTAACCTTTCACCACTAACTAAGTATGAGTCTTGAAAAGAATAACCCTCCGATCGTAAAAAGATGAAGGCAGTAACATAATACTTTTAGCAACGATTAAAGCTGTGTTATTTAATTTCTAAGAGAAGACTTTTGAAGCAGGTAATTATCAGGAGGGTTCTTCGTGAATGTCTTAATAATCGATCCTCGCACAGGTATAGGGGGCGATATGCTTGCAGGAGCGTTAATTAGCTTAGGAGTAAATGTTTCTCGCGCGATACAAATATTGGAGGAATTTGGAGAGATCCATATTAAGCGACTTCCAGAAGGAATAAAAATTGAGACGGTACCGAAACTGGATCACTTAACAATGGATGAAGCTCTGGAAATAATAGAGAAGAGTTGTGAGAGATTAAACATAAAAGGAGTTTTTAGAGATTTCGCCTTGAAGGCAATCAAAATCTTATTCGAAGCGGAAGAGAATGCCCATAAGACATTTAACATAGGCACGCTAGCACATTTACACGAAGCATCGGATGTTATAATAGACACAATACTAGTTGCTTTTTCCCTCCAATACATAAATCCATCCGAGATTTATTGTCTTTACCCGGTATATTATGGAGGAGGAACAGTGAGATTTTCGCATGGAGTTTTCGAAGCTCCAGCTCCAGCCACTAGATACATTATAAGGAAATACAATATTCTAGTTGAAAAAGGCCCCGTGGCCACAGAATTATTAACGCCAACTGGTGCAGCTCTTCTAGCAGCTCTTGATCCATTGTATGTTCATCGTAAGGACTGCAGAAAGAACTTCGAGATCTGGGCTACAGGGAGAGGGCTTGGTACTAAGGAATTACCAATTCCTAATGTTCTCTCAGTATACCTGGCTAGGAAGAGAGAAGGTATATTCTTGGAGAAAATAGTTGAATTAGAAACGAATATTGATGATGTCTCACCTGAAATAATAGGAGATATCTTTAGGGATATTCCAGAAGCCTTGGATATTCATGTCATCCCAATAATCTGTAAAAAGAATAGACCAGGATACTTACTGAGAATATGGTGCTACGAAGAGGACGAAAAAACGATAGTCGAAAAGCTCTTCAAACTCATTGGAACGCTAGGAATTCGAAGATATGTTGTCGAAAGATATGTTAAGCCCCGATGGGTAAAGGTTAAGAAGATTAAAATAGGAGACAAAGAATTCAGGATACGCTTCAAGAATTCAAAACCAGAACACGAAGACCTAGTTAAAATAGCTCATGAGACGGGTCTCTCAGTTCTAGAATTGGAAAGAATGATTCTTAGTGGTGATATTGAGGTACTAGAGTAGTATCAAGTGATAGTAAATCGGGACTAAGACACTTAAGAACCCTTACTAGAAAACTAGAGACCTCGAATTTAAAATACGCCACACTAGATTTACTGGTTATTATGAGTCACTTTTCCGCGAAGAATTTCTCTGATAAATCTTTCTAATTATTAACGCCGCTAAATAGCCAGCTCCAAAACCATTGTCGATATTAACAACTGCGACACCAGGTACGCAGGAATTTAACGCTGATAACAACGCTGAAAGTCCACCAAAACTAGCTCCGTAACCCACACTAGTGGGAACAGCTATAACTGGGGCATCTACTAACCCAGCCACAACCGAGAATAGAGCAGCATCCATACCTGCGCAAACAATTACTACATCACATTTTCTGATCTCTTCCAAGTGATCAAATAATCTATGAACCCCAGCCACTCCTACATCATATACCCTAATAACATTTGCTCCAAAGAATTCAGCGGTAATAGCTGCTTCCTCAGCGACTCTAATATCGGCGGTGCCTCCTGTTACTACAGCTACGGAGCCCATCTTCTTAACTTCTCTTCCCTTTATAGTTATTACCCGAGCCTCCCGATAATATTTGACACCCTCTATATCTCTCAATGCATTATAGGTCTCCTCATTAGCCCTAGTTATCAAGATATTTCTCTCAAAATGGAGAAGCTCTAGCACTATCCTCCTAACTTGATCAGGACTCTTTCCCTCCGCTAAGATGACCTCGGGTAATCCCTTCCTAAGGGATCTTCCAGTATCAATTTTTGCAAAAAACAGATCCCTGTAAAGCAATAGCTTTAACTCAGCAATAGCTTCATCAATACTAATCGCACCATCTTTAACCTTCTCCAAAATATCGCGTAGTTTCTCCATCTGATGAAACCCCAAAGAAACCATAGCATCTCTGGATAATTATAAATCGACGAAATCTCTACTAGAAGCCCTGTATTAAAACCTACTCTAAAATATTATAAAATTATTATAAAAAGAAACAGCAATGACCAAAAAAGAAAGGAGTATCGTTCTCGATTCTCATGCGATATTAACTAGGGATATCTCTCCTAACGCATTATTGGGCTGTGGAGAGTGGTTATGGTGATCGTAGGGATCTTGATCATATTGAGGATGGTGGGCGGTTGGAGGGTGCTGATCCTAGCAAGGTGAGTGGTAAGGCTAAGAAGCGTGGCGCACCCCAG
>Ga0180301_10000485_pt1 | contig 30525 bp, 7 predicted proteins | sample GuaBasSediGuay16_FD_121797 | JGI IMG/M metagenome (GOLD analysis project Ga0180301, IMG submission 121797) | Subseafloor sediment microbial communities from Guaymas Basin, Gulf of California, Mexico - Guay16, Core 4569-2, 12-15 cm | ecosystem: Environmental > Aquatic > Marine > Hydrothermal... | reverse complement strand
GTACCCCCGCCATTTTAAGGGTCAGGGAACTCTATCCGCTCTCACTCATTTTCGGTACAGGGGGAGCATTACTCGTTTTAAGAAAGAAGTGGAATGAAAAGCCCGTCTTTATTGGCTATTACGCCTATTTCATTATCCTCCTGCTCTATTTAGGCAGTCATCCGCATCTCTTAAACTTTGGAAGATGAAAATACTCTTGATTAAGCCAAAATGGTTTGTGGATGGAGACCCGTATAATAGATATCATGATTTAACCCGGGTCCCGCCCCTGGGACTGGGAATTATTGCCGCCTTATCTGAAGGACACGAGGTGAAGATTGTTGATGAAGATGTGGAAGAGATAGAGTATTCTCCAGACTGGGACCTGGCAGGACTTACTGTTGTAACGTTCACCGCGAAAAGTGCTTACAGGATTTCAGAGCGTTTTAGAAGCTATGGAGTGAAGACGGTTCTGGGGGGACCCCATCCTTCCCTTGTACCGGAGGAAGCAGGAGCGTACTGCGATTCCGTCCTCATAGAGGAGGCGGAGACAGTGTGGAAAAAGATATTGAAGGATGCGGAAAGGGGGTTCTTGCAGAAAGTTTATTACGGGGGATATTTGAAGAATTTAGACGAAGTACCACTCCCCAGAAGAGACCTGTTTGCCAGAAGTTATTTTCACAGCGCCATACAGTTTACCCGGGGATGCAGGAATCACTGTACTTTCTGCTATCTGCAGTCTGTTCCGTGGAAAGAGTACAGAAAGAGGAGTCCGGAACATATCTCCCGGGAGATGAGTCAAATTAAGGGTAAATATCTCTTTATTATTGACGACAATCTTTTTATAGACAGAACATATGTGAAGGAGGTGCTGAAGGCGATATCTTCCTCAGGGAAGAGATGGTGGATACAGGCCAGTACGTCTGTGGCAGAGGATGAAGAGGTTCTGGATTTAATGGTTCAGTCCGGGTGTTATGCTGTATCCATCGGCTTTCAGTCAGTAGACCATGATAGCTTAAGTTCTGCAAAGGCGATTCATAACATAGGCAAGGAGTATAAAAGGGTTGTAAAGAATTTGCATAGAAGAGAGATATTCGTAGCAGGGTATTTTATGTTTGGGTTTGACAGCGAAAATGCAAATATTTTCAGGCGCACCATAGAGACCATTAAAGAGATGGAACTGGATGATGCGCTCTTATACATCCTCACACCTTATCCGGGCACAGAACTGTTTAAGAGACTTCAGATGGAAAGCAGGATTATAGACTGTGACTGGTCAAAGTATTCCTGGTACAGGTGTCATTTCAAACCCAAATATATGTCTCAGGAAGAACTGGAAGAGGGACTGAAAAGAGCTTACCTTGAACTGAACAGGTATTTCAGGGGAGAAGTTTTTAAAAAGATATGGAAGAACAGGGGCTTCCTGTTCAGGGATATACGGTTAGCGAACAGAATTTTAAGGAACCATATGAATAAGGTGGTGCTGGAGAAAATACCCTGACCTATTTTTGCAATGGAATTGCAGAAAATGCCCTTCAAGGATACCCGTAAAAGAGCGGACCAATTTTTTCTTCATTTGAAAAAAGATAGACTTTAGTTTAACCAACAAATACCCGGTTTAAAAGCAAGAGGTTTTTATGAGGTCTCATCGAATCATTCTCCTTTTCTTCTTCCTTTCAGGAGCATGTAGTTTGGTTTATGAGACTGTCTGGATAAGGATGCTATCTCTCATATTTGGAGGAACAGTCTGGGCGATTTCTACGGTTTTATCTGCTTTTATGGCTGGATTGGCTATAGGTAGCTGGTGGTTTGGAAAAGAGATAGATGGTAGATGGCAGGTGGCAGATGGCAAAAAGATTTTTGCTTATTTAATGGCAGGAATTGGAATCTACTGTGCCTTTACTCCAATTTTGTTCAATGGAATTGAGAAATTATACATTTCACTTTTCACATTAAACATTTCACAATATTTCTTACACATTACACGATTTATTCTGGGCTTCCTTGTGATTCTCATTCCAACTGCTCTAATGGGTGGTACTTTGCCTGTGCTTGCAAAGCATTTTTCCATTTCACATTTCACATTTAACATTTCACAGAATGTTGGTATTCTTTATTCAGTAAACACCTGGGGTGCTGTATTTGGGGCATTTGCTACTGGATATATCCTCATTATGTTTTTAGGTGTAAAAGGGACACTGTATCTTGCTGCAGCAATAAATCTTTTAATCGCTGGTGTGATGTTTCTTTCATCCAGAAATGTAGGGGTGAACCGCCATGTTCACCCAAAGGACGACACAGCGGTCGTCCACTACAGCCCGATAAATCGGGCAACTACAACCAAACCCTCGCTACTCGCTACTCGCTACTCGCTACTTATTTTAATTGCTATTGCCCTCTCGGGCTTCACCGCCCTTTCATATGAAATTGTCTGGACAAGGGTTTTGTCAATGATTCTCGGTTCCTCAGTCTATGCTATTACTATTATACTTTGCACATTTCTTGCTGGCATTGCTCTGGGTAGTATGATTTATGCTAAATTTTCAAAGAATGCAGGGATAAACTGTCCTAACTCAGGGGACACTACATCATCTCTCCCTTGCAATTCAATAGAGAGGGCAACTATATTGTTTGGGTTTTTGGAAGCAGGGATTGGTGTCTCAGTTTTACTGTTAATCCCGGTGTTCGGTGTTTTACCTTTGCTCTTTCTCGGAATATTTAAAACAGTTGGTTCATACTACAGTATGTTCACCTTTTCCCAATTTTTGCTTTCTTTTAGTGTAATGCTTATTCCCACTGTATTGTTTGGTGCAACATTACCATTGGCATGCAAGGTTTATTCTGTAGGGGCGTACGGCTCTGTCCGCCCGAAAAGGGACGACACAGCGGTCGTCCCCTACAATGTTGGAACCTCTGTTGGCAATATATATGCAGCTAATACAATAGGAGCAATACTTGGTTCACTCTTAACAGGTTTTTTGTTCATTAATTTATTCGGATTACAAAGGACAATCTTCTATATCTCTATGGTAAACATGCTCATTGGACTCTTCTTTCTTTCATGCAACATTACACCTCGCAGGCTGAAGTCTGCCTGTCCGTCGCACATAGCGTGCTATGGAAGGCGGGCGGCTACCATTGTTATTTCTTATTTGCTACTCTTTTTCTTCCTCCCTCCCTGGAATAAATTTATCTTAAATAGCGGGGTCTTTGCTTATGCTAAAATCTATGCTGAAGAGAGTAACAGATTTACTGAATGGAAGAAGATGATGCAGGAGGGAAAAATCCTCTATTACAAGGAAGGCCTTCATTCTACAGTTATGGTCAGACAAGACCCTGAGACAGATATAATATCTCTCTCAATTGATGGAAAGGTTGATGCATCAAACAATATAGATGGTGATATGTATACGGAACTTTTAGTAGGGCATCTTCCTCTTATGCTCCATTCAAATCCTGAACGGGTATTACTGATTGGACTGGCAAGTGGAATAACCCTTGGTGCAGTACAGAAGCACAAAGTTAAAGAGATAATCTGTGTAGAAATAGAACCAGCCATGAAACAGGCATGCAAATTTTTTAATAAATGGAACCAGAATTGTTTGCAAGATACACGTACAAAACTCATAATTAATGATGCGCGTAATTATCTTCTTTCCGTTAAAGAGAAGTATGACATAATTATCTCTGAACCATCCAATCCATGGATTTCCAGTTGTTCAAAGCTTTTTACTAGAGAATATTTTGAGATTTGTAAAAAGAGATTAACAAAGAATGGAATATTCTGCCAATGGTTTCAACATTATAAGATGTCTCTAAGAGATTTTAAGATTGGGATAAAAACCTTTCAATCAGTCTTTCCCCACACATCTCTCTGGCTGAGCGGCGGGGGCGATACAATTTTAATTGGCACAGGGCAGGCGTTAAAGATAAAATATGAAGTGTTAAAAGAGAGATTCAAAAATTCCAATATCAAGTCAGATCTAAAGAAAATGGTTTTAGATAAGCCCGCCTCCTTTCTAACGAACTTCTTGATGGGCGAAAAAAGAGTTATAAAATATACAGGGGATGTTCTGCCCCTTAATACAGATAACCGTCCAATAATTGAATTTTCTGCCCCCCGGAGTTTATATAACTCTGATGCCCAGCAAAAGAATTATTTGAGCATGGTAAATGCAAGAGAAAGTGTATCCCCGTTCTTAAGCTACAAGAAGGAAGACTCAATTAAATTGCACTTTAGACTTGCCAATGCGTATATAAAAAGAGAATTTTATAACCAGGCACTACAGGAACTTTTAGAAATAATAAAAAAGAGGCCAGCCCATAAAGTTGCTCGCAATATGTTAGGATATGTTTATCTGTGTATAGAGGATTATGACAAAGCCAGGGCGGAGTTTCAGTATCTCGTTACGACCTATCCCAATTTCGCCCCTGCCTTTATAAACATGGGTCAATATTATCTTGCTCTGGGAGATTATGAACAAGCAATTAAGATGCTTAAGAAAGCTATCAAAATTTGTCCTCAAAATGCCTTGCCTTATAATAATCTGGGGAATATCTATCGTAAACAGAAAGATTATGATAGAGCAATTAAAGAGTTTAAGAATGCTATTAAATTAAATCCGGAGCTTTACATTGCTTATGATAACCTCGGTCTTGTATATTTACGCAAAGGATTAATTAACCAAGCGATAAAGGAGTTTAAGAAAGCAATCAGCATATTTCCCGATTTTGCACCTTCTTATTTTCACCTGGGTACTGTTTATGATCGGCTTAATATGACAAGTGAAGCAGAAAGGATGTTTAACAGAGCCATTACGCTAAATCCCAAATATAGAAGAGCATTTATAAAACAGAAAGCAAAGCAGTCTTAATCAGTGCCAACCTTTTTATAACAGAAACATTTTAGTTTGAGAGTCACCGGAATGGTCGTGAATTGAATTTTTTTAAAAAGCACTGTATAATTAAGTTAAAAAGGGCTAATTGCGGTTTAGCATTGTAAGCAGAGGTTCGGTTTGTCAGCGCGAGAATACAGTAAAGGACTTTTGAAATGAGCAAGAAGAGAAGAGCGGTTATATTTAATATAGCCCGCTCGTATAAAGAAGCAAAAGAGTTTGCTATCAGATACGAAATATCCCTTACTCCAGAACAGAGATTAGATATTTTACAATCCATGAGAGAGGATGAATTACTGTTTAGAAATGCGCGTAGAAAAAGACTTCGAACAATTCATAAAGTCATTAAAGGAAAACGGAGTTAAGTACTGTATTGTTGGTGCATATGCAGTTGCCTTTCATGGACATACCCGGGCAACAAAAGATATGGATATCCTGGTTGAACCCTCGGTGGATAATGCCAGAAAGATTATCTCCAGTATAGAGATGTTTTTCAATAATGACCTCGGTCTTAAACCCGATGACTTTACAGGAAGAGGCAAATTTATCCAGCTTGGTTATGCTCCCAATCGCATTGATATTATAACAGATATTCCAGGTGTGGATTTTCGTACTGTCTGGAAGAATAGAGTTAAAAGCAGGTACGGTAATCAGGAAACCTATTTTATTGGATTAAATGAGTTAATCAAGTCAAAAAAAGTTTCTAAAAGGCCGGCAGATAAGGACGATATTGAATATCTCCAAAGAGCAAAGAAAGGGGCCATCTGTTCCTCCCGCCGCCGCAGGGAGGTTGCGAAACGCAAAAAAATGTGTTAAAATTATAATAGAAGGACTTTCAGAGAAACGTTTTCAAAGTAAGGCCTCAAGCACTTGACATTTTAGAAAACCTGGATTATATTTATAGCAGTGCTAAGGCCCGAAAAAGGCAAACCCCGGGAAACCGGGGGGCGTCCCGGAAAGTCAAGACGACCAACGGGACTGCGGGATGTCCGGAATAAAGAGGATGTTTCGTAGCAAAACCACAGGCCCCACGTGGGTGGCTGGGTTACCGAAGGCAGAATAATGAAAAAAATCAGAAAGGCCGATTGCCAGCGTCCACGTGAGCCTGCGAGAAATCGAGGTCAGGACGTGAAAATGGTGAATCGGCTTTTCTTTTTAAGTTGTCTTATTCTCACCCTCACAGCAGGACTCCTGTGGGGTGCGCCCTTCTGCAGTATGGAGGAAGAGCTTACCCTCAGTTTTACGCCAGCCCAGTCCGGCCTTATCCGCAATGGCATTACTTCTCCTTCCACCCTCTCCCGGGCTTCTGTGCCTGTATTTGACGGGATATTTAAGGACCTGGACCTCAGGGACAGGGAGAACAGGCCTGTTACAGGAAGTAAATATAAGGTATCCCTGGATATATATGATTTAAAGAGTGAAATAAACTCTTTAAAGAAACAGTTGAGAATTACCTTTATCCAGGAAAACGAAGTGGAAGGAAGGAATTTACACCTCTACTGGCAGAAGACAGAGGGTAAACCCTGCCAGATAGCCACTCCTCTCCCCAGGTTTAATGCCCCCAAGTCCTGCCTCTCCCTTATAAGAAAAGAAGAGAAACTGAAAGAGATAAACGAAACTTCCCACCAGACAGAGGTTGGCGGTGTCCCTTCTCTGGCTGGTATGTTGCTATTCTCGTTATTTAAACTTCCTTCCAAAGAAGAGCCGCGATTCCATTTTAGAATAAAAAGAGAATAATACAGGCCTCTCGTGCCGAGAGGAAGGAAAATCTAACTTTTAACCGTTAACTCTTAACTTTTAAAAGATTTTTCTTCCTGTCGGCATTTTTATTTAACGCGGATTACGCGGATTAAAAAACAGATTACGCAGATGAAAGGAAAAGGGATGGATAAGAGAGTTAAAAAGGAGATTTTAGAAATTTTCCGGAAAATGGGGAAGAACCGCCGTCTCAGGATTATTCCTGTAAGGAGACCGGATTATCCCTGTAAGGTTGAATACACCAGAAAAGGGATCAAGATATGGACACTGCATTAATCTATAATATTAATGGATACAGAGTTGTCATCAGGAAGAGAAAGGATGGATACTATACAGCCCGATGTTTTAGCCCAAAAGGCATCTCCATTGGCCGCACCCCTGGAGAAGCATTAAAGAAGCTGGAGGAGACCATCAGGGTCTGCGGAAGACTTTATCATTTAGAGGTGATGTGATGGGTATTTATTTGCGAAAAAAAGTGAAAAATGTAGTTGCAGACCTTGGTCTGCAAAGTGTAGTTGCCCAATTCATTGGGCTAAAAAGCCTGATAAATCAGACAACTACAGTATTGTGCAGTAAATTGCGCAGACTAAAGTCTGCCTGTCCGTCGCACATAGCGTGCTATGGAAGGCGGGCGGCTACAGTATTATGTAGCAAAGCAAACTTTGCCACTACAATTCTGCCTTTTACACGTTACACATTACACATTACACGTTACACGGTTTTGTTGCTACTTGCTACTGGTTTGGTAATGGCCCAGGAGTTTGATGTAAGAGCACGGATAAGAGAACTTAAGAATAAAAATGTCAGTGTTCGGGTCCAGGCTTGCGAAGTCCTCGGTAAATCAAGAGATAAGAGAGCAATTACTGCCCTGATAGAGAGATTTAAAAGAGAGGAGAACATTGCAGTTAAAGAGGCCATCCTTGAGGCCTTAGGTGCTATTGGAACTGAGGATGTTTTACCTGGCATAATGCTTGGCTTAAAGGATAAAGAGCCCGGGGTTAGAATGAGTGCAGTGGCCTCTTTAGCGTATATTCAAGGAGAACAGGCCAAGATCCTGCTAAAAAGAGTGCTACAAGACAAGACTGAAAAAAATAGTGTAAAGAAATTTGCTCTTCGTGCTTCAGGAATGAGAAAAGAGAAGGATTTAGTGAATGACATCAGGGTGATTTTAAAGGACAGAGACAAAGGAGTAAGGGCAGAGGCAGCTCTTATCTTAGGCGAGATTGGAGGGGGAGGGGCAGAGGATGCTCTTCAAGAAGCATTAAATGATGATGACCCTGTTGTTCGTCAGGCAGCAGTGGAAGGGTTATCAAAGATTGATACAAAAAAGGCCAGAAAAAAGATAGAGAAAGCGTTAACAGATAAAGATGAGAAAGTGAGAAAAGCAGCCAGAAGGTATCTAAAGGGAGAGAAGAATGACAGGAAAAGAATTTTTAAATAAAATTGGTAAAACCAGAAAAGACTATATCGGTGAGTTCTTTAATATCCTCAGGCGAAAAAAGGTAAAATTCTGTGTTATTGGAGGGCTGGCGGTTAATGCTTATGCAGAGCCAGTGGTAAGCTTAGACCTTGATGTGGTGGTTATTTCCCAGAAATTAGGGGAATTAAAGAAGTTATTATCAAAAAAGTTTAAGATTAAAAAGTTTGAGCACAGCATAAATATTTCTTTCCCCCGCGCTGATATAAAAGTACAGATACAGACAGATGAGAGATATCAGGAGTTTATAAAAAATGCCAGAAAGAAAACAGTTCTGGGGTATAAGGTTCCTGTAGCCGGGGTGGAAGATGTTTTAAAAGGAAAAGTTTGGGCGTATCAGGATAAGAAGAGAAGAGCCAGTAAAAGAATGAAGGATTTAGCGGATATTATGCGGCTATTGGAGGTAAAACCTGCTCTCTCTGGGTTACTTCCCAGAAAATTAAAGAAAGAAATAACAGGAAAATAAAATGGACACTGGCTGGCGAAAAATGAATAGACCACCCCTCACTCTACCCTCTCCCCTGATGGGAGAGGAAAAAGGTGAGGGGGAACGCAGGCTAAAACCTGCCTGTCCGTCGCACATAGCGTGCTATGGAAGGCGGGCGGCTACTATTTTGGCCAGCAAAGCAAGTTTACCCCGTAGCATCCCGAAGGGATTGGTTCGGGGCTTTGCAACTACAATTCTGCCTTTTACACGTTCCACGTTCCACGTTCCACGTTACACGTTGACCCTCCTGCTTCTGGTGTTCCTGGCCGGGCCTCTTATGGGAGCAAGCGCTGATAAATTGTACTTAAGAGATAATACAGATTTAGGAGGAAGTGAAGTTGGCCCAGCAATTGAGCCAATGCCAAACTCAAATGCAGGGACAGAGATAAATGGAAATGACTGGGCAGGAAGCGGATGCTCCCAGATGACTATTGACGCTGGTAATTCTAAATTTGAAAATTTGGGTAATATTACCCTGGCCGACAATGAGCCGGACTATCATGCCTGTGGAAGGTGGATATCAGAGGTTTTAGCTGAGCAGACCTTTGATGCGTCTTACCTGTGGACAGTAAGGGCGGCCTGGAAAGAGTCTAACGCAGCCCAGAACCTTTATGCCAGGGCGTGCATATATTTATGGGATGGAGATGCAGACCAGTTTAAGGGATGGATTGTTGAACCAATGAGTTATGGAAGTGAGATGAGCCAGGACTTTACTGATTATACACCAATAAATGGTGTGGAAGGTTCAACCATTACAGCAGCAGTTGGTGATAGAATTGTTGTTGAGTTAAGAATAGAGCAGATCGGCTCAAGTAACACTGGGAATGATGCGTACTGGTGCGTTAACAGTCCATCAACCGAGGGTTATGGTGAGGCATACCTTGCCTGCTCAAAAGCAATTATTTTTGGCCCTCCTTATATTTCAAGTTTAAATCCATCCCAGGGACCAGAAGGCACAACTGTTGAGATTAATGGATTTAATTTTGGGAGTGACCCGGGTGATGGAAACCGGGCAACTGCCGCCAACCATGTAACATTTTCCAGCGGCGCAATTACTGTCCCTGATTCAGATTTTATCTCATGGACAACAAGCAAAATTACACTCAAGGTTCCAGTTGGAGCAGTTACCGGCGATGTTCAGGTGACCGTGGACAGTATTGACGGTAACAAGAAACCATTTATAGTTACGCCCAAGGTAACTTCCATTACTCCTGACACAGTGAGCCAGAACACCACATCATTTGATATTACAGTTACTGGAAGGACTTTTCGTTCAGACGATATTGTAACTATAAGAAGAGCAGGGACACCAGTTTCAGGAATTCCAAATCCAGTTCCATCCACTTATGTATCTGATACAGAACTCACTGCCACAATTACAATTGATTATAATGTTGCGGCTGGAACTTCTACATTAAGAGTAGAGAGAAACGGCGCTTCTTCTGAGTACGGTGAATATGATTGGCTTAACATTAATGATTACCCCACATCAAAACCGACTTTACCTGAGCCAAACTCAATAAAAAATAGTGTTCCCTGGATAAAGGGAACTGCTACCAGCCCGGGGATTGCCTTTGCTACTCCAGGAGTAAAGGTACAGATAAAGCGAGGAGCTGATTACTGGGATGGTTCAGCCTGGGGAACAACTGAGACATGGCTTGACTGCGTTAAGGATGGTACATCATGGGAGAACTGGCAGTATGATTCAAGCGCTGTTACCTGGACAACCGATGAGTATGAGATTAAAAGTAAGGCATTTAACAACAGAAATGGTGAGGAGTATGAGCCGGATATTACCGGTATTACCTTTTATTATGACGATGTCCCACCCACCACATCTAATACCCAGCCCCTGGATGGAAAGTGGCACAAGATAACCTTTGACTTTACCGGCACATCAGATGACAATTCTGGTGCATGGGGATTTGCTATGGATACAGTTACAGTAAGTATTTATAATGAAATATTATTACAATACTGGGATGGCTCTACCTGGGTGGACCCTCCTGCAGAAGGACAGGTATGGAACGTTGCCACTGGAACAAGTCCCTGGTCATATACCCTCCCTTCTGCAGAATGGACCCACAACACACGATACAGGGTTGTAGCAAGGGCTCTGGATAAAGCAGGGAACTGGTCTGAGGTTTATTCAACTTCTACCTTTACCTATGATTTATACCAGGCCGGTCCTCCTGAGGAGCCGGATTCTGTGGTTACAGTTCCTCCGGATAATTCTTACCGCACAATAGACCAGTTAAACACAACTGATATCTCCGGAACAGCCAAGGAGAACACTCAGGGTGGCATTTACCTGGTGAAGGTTGCTATAAAGAGATTAAGTGATAACCTATGGTGGAACGGAAGCGGCGCATTTAATGAAACTGCTGAAACATTTGTTAATGTTGATGATATAACTATAACTGATGCTTCACTTAAAAAGTACTCTTGGAGCTATGACATTGGCTCCCGTGGCCCTTCCTGGGATGAGGGTGTATCCTATGCTATCTATACCCAGGCAAGGGATAAGGTGAGTAATTTATCCGGCGGGGCAGACCCCAACATTGAGGTTACCTATACCACAAATACAGTAACTGTTGATACAATTGAACCTACAAGCGGAATTGAGGTTCCGGCCAATAATGACAGAAGGAGCAGTCTTAATACTATTTCCGGCACTGCCTATGACGCAACTGCCGGCATAAAGGCAGCTCTTGACGGGGTTAAAATAAGGATAAAGAGGGAGGATGGCCAGTACTGGCAAACAACCAATGTCTGGGACCCGGCCGAGGCATGGCTGAATATCTCAAACTATAGCTTTACCGGCTCAACCATGAACTGGAGTTATGATTCAAGTGTAGTTACCTTTAATACCGGCAAAACCTATTACATAAACTCCTGGTCACAGGACAATGTTCCTCTCTATCAGGTAGGTTTAACAACCTATACCATCATTTACGATACAACAACACCTGATACATATATCACCAATCCGGTTCATATGTCTTACCAGACCTCTGATTTTGTAATTAATGGAACTGCCTCTGAGGATTTAAGCGCGGTAAAGGTGAGGATACAGGATTTAACCCGGGGAACAACGTACTGGAACTGGGTTACCTCTTCCTGGCAGAGTGGCGAGACAGCCGAGTGCTGGGCAGATGCCAATACTTCAGAGGCAGGGTCAGACTATGATGCCTGGGACATCAGTTTTGATACAACTAACTTTACTAATCAGAACCAGTATGAGGTAAGGGCATACAGTTTGGACGAGTCAACCCCAACCAAGAATCAGGGCTCTTATATGGCTAATCTCTTTAGATGGGATATTACCCCTCCGGGCCAGGGTATTATTGAGCCTCCTGCAGGAAACCCGCTGAGGAACAACATGGACACCATAACCGGAACCGCCTCTGACAATTATACTCTGGATAGTGCTCAAGGAGCAAGAGTGGAAATATGGCTCTATGAGAATGAGACCTTCCGGTACTTTGATGGGACTGATTTCACCCGGACCGAGGCATACTGGCTCCTCTGCACCCAGAACCCGGACTGGGAAAACTGGAAGTATGATATTGCCTATTCAACCAATGTATTTTCTGACGGTGGCACAAATGATGAGTATGACATAAAAATAAGAGTAACTGATAATGCAGGAAATGTAGTTGAATCATCTGTTCGTACTTTTACATGGGACGATAATCCGGCTATTGCCACCATCACTAAGCCTGACCAGGACGTGCTTCTTAATTCCCTGGCATTAACCTCAGGCACAATCTCTGATGACGGCGGCGGGGTGCAGGATGTAAAGCTGCGCCTCTGGAACACCACTGATGATACATACTATAACGGTGCTGGCGGCTGGGGAGGGGAAACCTGGCTGGACAGCACTTCTTCTGGCTTTAACCTTTATACCTCATCCTGGGTATATAACTACTCTGACTGGCCGTCTGGCAAAGACTATCGTATTGACGTCAGGGGACTGGATGTGGTTGGAAATTTGCAGGCACTCGGCTCTCCGGGACAGGCAAACTGCCATACCTTTACCTTTGACAGCCAGTCCCCAGGTACTGGCATTGACAAGCCAGTGCCCAATGGGAAGTACGGGACTAATAACCCCATTACCAGTGTCTATGGCACCTCCTCTGACGACAAGAGTGGAGTAGCCAAGGTATATCTCTATATTATTGATATTACCACCACAACTTATGAGTACTGGAATGGTTCTATATGGACAGTTGCAATATCCACAGTTGATTGTGGGACATCCATTGACCCCTGGTCATATGATATGACTGGAGATTGGGTTGATGGACATAAGTATGAAGTAAGGTCAAGGGCAGTAGATAAAGCAAATAATTTAGGAGATTGGCCAGGCACTGGTCCACAGTTTGATTATGATATCTCCCTCCCCACTGCCACTGTAAAAGTACCTGGAGACGGGACAGAGGTGAGCTTCCTGGATGAGATTTCAGGAGTTGTGGAAGACTCCTACCCCGGCGGATACGGCTCAGGCATAAAGAACGTTAAGATAACCATCCAGGACCAGAGTAGTCTGGATTACTGGACCGGTTCAGCCTGGGGCGCAGAGACATGGCTCTCCTGCTCGGTCTCTGCCTTTATTGATACCATGACTGTCCAGTCCTGGAATTATACGAGTGTTCCTTCCTGGCAGGACTTAACTTATTATGAGGTGAGGGCAAGAGCAGAAGATAATTGCGGAAATTTTCAAATAGAAATTTCATCTTCAACATTTATGTATGATGCGACTGCGCCAATATCAAAGGTAACAACCCCTCAGGACGGCTCTGCATTAGAAGAGTCCTTCCCATTTCCCAAAGTTCAAGGTGAAGCATCTTCAGGAACAAAACAGATAACCAAGATAGAGGTTCAGATTAAGAATGAGAACGATGGCGATTACTGGACCGGTTCAGCATGGGGGGGGGAAACCTGGATTGAGGCAGTTACTGGCTCTGACATAAAGTACTGGTCATATAGCCATGGTATAACAGCATTTGAAAAGAATGAAAATTATACTTTTAGGTGTAGAGCAACCAATAATGAAAATAGGATAGAGGTCCCCGGGACAGGTAATGCGTTTCAGGCAAATGACAAGAGACCGGGCACATGGGTTGTTACACCTGCTCATGGCGGGGCATATAACTCTTTAACTGAGGTTACTGGAAAGGTGCAAAAAGATGCAACAGGTGCTGAGGTATCTTTATATAATATGACTGACGATACTTACTGGGATGGTTCATCCCAGTGGCTCACCTCCCAGAGCTGGTATCCAGTGACAACGTACGCTGAGCCGGATTGGAGTTACACACTTCCTGAGCTCTCAAACGGTAAAAAGTACAACATTTTATCCAGGCATGTGGGTGGAGAGGCAGCATCCATTCCTTTAAGTGGAGGAAATGTATTCCTTTTTGATACATCTCCTCCTTCTTCAGATATCACCACCCCTTTAAACAGCGGCCAGTTCTTTAACGCCCTCTCCCAGGTGGCAGGCACCTCTTCAGATGCCTTTGCCGGAGTCAAAAGGGTTGAGCTTTCGTTAGAGGATTTGACCTATGATACAACCTACTGGAACGGCAGTAGCTGGGTGGAAGGCGAAACCTGGTTTAATGCCACTGGCAAAGAGGACTGGACCTATGATACCGCTGCCTGGATTGAAGATGGGAAGAAGTATAACCTGCGCTCAAGGGGCGTGGATAATGCTGATAATACAGAATCGCCCTCTCTTGGCAAACAGTTTTACTATGATATTGCTCTGCCCACAAGCACCATAAAGTATCCTATAGACGGAGGGGAGTATGGAACTATTAGTGAGGTAAACGGCGAGGCCTATGACAGGCCGGGCCAATATGACTCATTTGATAAGGTTGAGATAAAGTTTCTGGACATAACCAATAACCAGTATTACCAGGGAAGCGGCGAGTGGGCTGGCACAGAGAAATGGCTTTCTGCCACATGGGATGTATGGGTCTCTACCTACATAACAAGGAACTGGAAGTGGGATGTGCCGGACCTGACTGGCAGGGACAACAGCTTTTTCCAGGTCTGGTCAAGATGCACGGATAAGGCAACCAATGTTGAAGATAATTTTGAAGTAACCAAGGACAGCGTAACCTTTAAGTATGACCCCTCTGCCCCTGTTTCCCAGATAACCGCTCCAAAGAATGGGACCACTGTTGACGACAACCTTCCAAGGATAATGGGGGAGAGCCACTGCGGAGCAGCCTATTCCATTACAGACAACTGGGTGGCTATCACCAAGGTGGAGTATGAGACCAGCTGGGGAAAGACGACCTGGTATTATTACCAGTGGGACGGTGGAGCATGGGTAGAACAGAGTGAGTATATATGGCTTTCTGCCGGCGCGCCGGCTGGCAATAAGGAGTACTGGGAATACACATCTGTTCCTGCTGACTGGGACTCAGGGGTCAACTATACCCTGGACAGATTTGAGCTCAGGTGTAAGTCCCGCTCCTCCAAGCCCACAGAGGGCGCGCCTTCAACCTCGGTTACCATTGACGTGAGCGGAGGGACCCCGTTCTCCTATACCACCTCCCAGACCCACGGAGAAGTAACGGCCCAGGTTAACACCCTCTCAGGAGCAGGTGTTGGAGACGTGCCTGCTGATGTAGAAGTCGCCATCCAGAAGATTGTCAACCCGCCCAATGACACCAATGACGGCGATGTGTGGAACTCTAACGGGAATGATGAATACTGGTCCTGGCCGAACAAGAGCTGGACCACCTCTCTGTACTGGGCCACCTCCACAGTAACCGGCAGTGCAGATGCCTGGAGCTGGTCCATTGATGTCTCTTCCAGCGGCTGGGACGTGAACTGGACATCAGACAAGTATTACAGAATCCTCTCCCGGGCAACAGACGAGACAGCGCACGGCGGCTCGGTCATTATGATAGATGTAGTTGGCCCCCAGTCCGCTGTTACTTCTCCCAATAGCGGAATAACATTCAAGGACCTGGCCACCATATCAGGAACAGCCCTGGACGCTGTCTCAGGAGTGGCTCAGAACGGGATAGAGGTTCAGATAAAGTATCTTAATGGAGGTACAACCTATTACTGGGATGATGGAGGGGTCCAGTGGGATTCCACAACAGTTCACTGGAACCAGGGGACCACTCCTGGCGGATCCGGGGGGAATGTTGTGAACTGGAGCTACAACTCCTCAGGAGTGAACTGGCAGAACGGGATTGATTACATCATCTCATCCCGTGGCATTGATAAGGGCGGCAATGTGGAGAGCCCTCCTCCCCTTGGTCCCACAGTGACCTGTGACAGACTTGGTCCCACTGCGGTTATTACCTCTCCACCCCAGGGCCGGATATACAATTTCTTCAGCCAGTGGTTTACGGTTTCAGGAACAGCATCAGATATCCTCTCCAATGTTGATTCAGTGGAAGTGAAGGTTATAAGAGAGGGGAGCTATCTCCAGGATGACTTCTCATGGACTGCAGCAGAGAACTGGCTCACCTGCACGGGCCAGAATATCTGGAGTGTGGATTTAGCCACCACTCCCTGGGTCAACTACAATAACCAGAGCTCCACGATTACAGCCAGGGCAACAGATAACTTAGGGAACATTGGCCCTGAATCAACCGGGATATGGTTTGTGTTTGACAACGAAAATCCGGTTTCAGTCCTCAATCTGCCTGACGGCTCCCACAACTACAATGACACTACAAGTCCCATAAATATGATATGGGGGACAGTCTCTGACAACCAGCAGATAAAGAAAGTCTATGTCCAGATTCAGAAGGGCTCACTGGATAAGTACTGGGATGATGATATCTCTGACTGGGTTGCCGGCGGGCACTGGAACCAGGTATCCATTCATACAACCTCATGGACATACACCTCAACTCCAGGCTGGCTCAACGAGTGGTCCTACCGTGTGTGGAGTTATGCAGTGGACACTGCCACAAACACAGAAGATGCAGGAACGTATAATGAATTTATATTTGACAATGCGCCTCCCTATTCAAATGTCACAACGCCTCTAAATAACTCCTACTGGAACACAGCCCCTAATATTACAGGAACATCATCTGATGCAGAGACAGGAGTGAAGGACCTTAAGGTCAGAATAAAGTACATTGAGAGCGGGACCACTTACTACTGGAACACAGTGAACTGGGACACCCCACAGGAGTGGATTGACACAGATGACCCTACTGTATCACCATGGACCATGACAGGAGAGCCGGCCGGCTCCAATTATGATACAGTCTATGGCGGTAAATCAGGCATAGGAAGGCTCTTTTATGTTGTCTCCCGCGCCGGTGATACCAAAGGAGCAGAATCGCCTCCCACAGGCGTGCTCAATTATGAGGACTATTCTGCCAACTGGAACCAGTACGTATGGGACCAGGCAAACGGCACAGCCACCATCACCTATCCCAGTGCCAACGGCTATGTCTCTGCTATCGGGGATGTCCAGGGAACCTGCTACGACGTGACCGGGGCCACCTATACTGTGCCCGGGGAGATAAGCGAGGAGGGCCGGATAGACGAGGTCTGGTTAAGGTTGTGGAAGTTAGAAGGCTCAACCACCTACTACTGGGACAGGGCCGCGGTGCCATCTACCTGGACAACAGTAAATACCTGGAGCCAGTGCGATCTCTCCGGCAATGCCACCTGGTGGCACCTGAACGATAACCCAACCTGGGAGACAAAGACCTACTGGGCATGTGCAAGGGCAAAGGATAAGGCAGGCAACTGGCAGGTTATCTATCCTACTGTATCCTTCAAGGGAGATTTTACAGATCCTGAATCTGTGTTCACTGTGCCTGGCACAGGAACCCCCACCTATTATAAGAGCGACATTAATCCCATTTATGGAACCTGCTCAGACCCTGCCCCGGGCAAGGTAGACCGGGTGGAACTGAAGATAAGGAACATCCACCCCGGGGATTCAAAAGAGGATCTGTACTGGGGATGGTGCGGCTCCTCCTTTTCCTGGACCAGTGATGAGTACTGGCTTGACGCTGGCTCCCCTTCTGGGCAGGACTGGTCATGGGCCACCACAGATGTAACATGGTCCGCCAGCCCCACAGGTGTGTTACACAGGTGCTGGGTCAGAGCCATAGACAAGGCAGAGAATACAGAGGCTGAGCATTACAGGGACTTTAACATGAAGGCAGAGATGCCTGAATCAAAGGTTACCTCACCCTCCCACAACGGGTATTATCAGACTGTGACCCAAATTATCGGGACCACTGACGATAATGCATCCTCAGTTGAGGTAAGCATCTCGTCTTCGCCAGGGTTCAGCACCTACTGGAACGAGCCAGATGATTCATGGCAGGCCTCAGTGTATTACAACACCACCACATGGGACGGAAGCCCTGCCAATCCCTGGAGCCTGAGTATCAATGATTCTGCTATCGGATGGGTGGAAGGGACAAAGTACAGGGTTAATTCCAAGGGGATAGGCCCCTTAGGGGAAGAGGACCCTGCCAATATTGAGGACGTGGAGTTTTATATTGACAACACCAAACCTGAATCAGAGGTCCAGACCCCTTCCCAGGGCAACCATTTCCAGAGTTTAGACCAGGTGAGCGGGACATCATGGGACCCCCCGCCCGGGATTGTAAAGGGTGTGAGTGTTTACATCAAAAAGAGCATAGGACTGGATGATTATTACTGGGACGGGAGCGCCTGGCAATTGGGTTCCCTTATCACTCTGAATGGTTCTCCTGGGGACGGATACTGGGGAGACCAGTCTGAAGCCTGGCAGTATAATATTTCCAAGCCCACTGTGTGCTGGGCTGATGAGATAACCCATTACGTTGGCTCAAGGTCAAAGGATGCCGTGCCACTCCAGGAGAGTGCCTGGTATGAGATATCATTTGTGATTGACCGCACCTCTCCTACTGCCTCCATCACTCTGCCGGACAGTTCTGTCCATTCTCCTTCCAACCTGCCTGAACTCAGGGGGGATATGACAGATACATCCCCAGGAGAGGTGAAGGAGATAAGCATAAAGTTAAGGAACGATGATACAGGAGATTACTGGAATGGCACGACCTTTGACGTGATTACTGATGAAAACCTGAGGTGGAGAACATCCGGCTCTGACTCCAACTTCACCCTGTTCTCTTCCTCCTGGACATACTCGGGCGTGAACTGGCAGTCAGGGTATAATTACACCCTGTACACAAGAGCTGAGGATAAAGCGGGTAACACCCAGCCTACTCCAGCACAGTTCTCCTTTATATATGACAGCGAAAAGCCATCCTCCAGAGTGACTGACCCTGCACAGGGAGAATACAGGAATACGCTGGCTACAATCTCCGGCACCTGCGAGGATCCTATGCTCTCAGGTGTAGTAATTTCCAATATTGACCAGGTAGAGGTCTGCTACAAAGGGCTCACCCCCCCCAATACAGGCTATTATAATGGCACAGACTGGACAAACAGCACGCCTGTATGGTACCTTACCAATGTTTCCACACCCACATGGTCCAGGTCCAGCCCCTTTGGTGCGGCCACGCCGGACGGCGATTATGCAATCTTTTCCCGGGCACTGGATAAGGCAGGAAACTACGAGGTTATGTCTGCCTCGGTCACCTTTACATGGGACAGGACACTCCCTGACTTTACCAGTATCACTCCTCCGGCTGGCGGTGGGACCAATGACGGGAAGGTGACCTTTCAGCTCACCGAGGAGCTCTCTTTTGGGAGGGTTATCTTTGAGAACACCACAGGGAACAATGAGCCCGTGGGTACCCAGCACATCTCTACACTCACTGCAACCCAGATGCAGACCATCTCTCCGGACACGGTCCAGCTTATTGTGAGCGGCCTGCTGAGCGGAGACAGCTATGATTTAACCATTGAGGGCACGGATTTGGCCAATAATAACAATGCAGTTACTAGCGCAGGTATTAAGTGCGACTTCAACCCGCCTGATTCGGGAATCTCCTCTCCAACAGGAAATTACAGATATTCCAATGCGCCCTCGCAAATCATTGGAACAGCCACAGACGATTACAGCGGCATAGACCAGACAGAAGGAAAGGTGAAGGTTAGGATCCAGGACTTGACCCTTGGAACTACCTATTTTAATGGAACAATATGGACTGATGTAGAGGTGTGGCTGGACTGCACCCCGGGAACTGAGCCAGAGTGGGCATATACAGTACCCACCCCCACCCAGACCTGGACCAATGGTCATGAATACCGGCTTACCTTTAAGGCTTTGGATAAGGCAGGCAATGAAGAGGATGCCTTTTCACCGGTCTCCTTTAAATACGATACGTTAAATCCTGCCTCAGCAGTAACTGACCCTGACCCGTTGGCTGGTTTTGCCAATACCCTGGGTACAATAAGGGGGACCTCCAGTGATAACTTTACTGGGATAGGTTCGGTTCAAATAAAGATTAATGAAAGTGGTACCAGCAACTGGTGGAGCGGCTCAGACTGGGGAGCAGAGCAGTGGCTTAATACCTCTGCTGATGATGGAGTATTTAACTCTAATAATGAACCATGGACATACAGTGATGGTCCGACTGGAGCTTTTCTTACCAGCGGCCAGGACTACATAATCTATTCCCGTGCCATGGATGGAGCAGACAACCTTGAGGAACCTTCCTCAGTCACCATTACAGTGGATGTCCAGGCACCGGTCTCCTCCACCACCTATCCCACCGCGGACTTTAATGATACAAACTGGGCAGCCAACAGCCAGACCATCAGGGGCTCCCATGCTGACGACCTCTCCCAGGTGAATATGGTGCAGATTGCCATAAACTGCATCAACCTTGACCAGCACTGGGAAGGTGGGACAGACTGGGTGGACGGAACCCAGACATTCTGGCTGGATGCCACAAATGTTTATCCCTCTTCATGGACCTATTCCCACGCCAACCTGTACTGGACAAGCGGCGGAGAATACAGGATTGTGGTCAAGGCAAGGGACACGGCACAGAACTGGCAGACTGCCTATGACACAGCCACCTTTATTTATGACATAGACGAGCCGGACTCTGAGCCCACATACCCTGCCCTAGCAGACTATGTGAACTCTCTCCCCACCACCATTTCCGGAACTGCCAGGGATAATCCCTTAGTAAACAGCGATATCTCAGAGGTGAGGGTCAACCTGAAAAGAACCGACACCAATGAGTACTGGCAGGGTGCATCGTGGCAGTCTTCACCTGAGAAGTGGCTTATCCATACCAGCCTCAGTTACAATGCTGGCTTGGGATGGTGGGACTGGACCAGGGATATCCCTTCCGGCGCATACACAAACGGCCGGAAATATGAGGTCCGCTCCAGGGCCTATGACTGGGCAGGGAATGAGCAGGTGATATATACCACCAACACCTTCATTTACGAGGCAGACGAGCCGGACTCAGTAATAGAGTTTCCCCTGGACAGCGGGTTCCTCGGCACTGCAGCAGATATATGGGGAACAGCTGAGGACTACACGGACAGCGGGGACCCGGACTACGAGAAGTCGGACATAGACAGCGTTGAGGTGAGAATCAGGAGGAATTCAGACGGCTATTACTGGGATGTTTCAGCCTCTACATGGATTGCTTCATCCAACTGGGAGCAGGCAGATGTCTGGCCCTCTTCATGGACATTCCCTGTGAGCCGCCAGCCTTCATGGGTAGACGGGAACCAGTATGCGGTCAATGCCCGGGGCATTGACCGGGCGGGCAATACAGAGGTAAGCATCGTCACCAATACCTTCACCTTTGACCAGACCCCACCCACATCAGTACTCCAGATGCCCCAGGACGACTCCGGGGGACCTGTGACCGAGGCATATATGAACACAATTTATGGAACATGCGCTGACATTTCACCCGGGGAGATAAAGAGAATGGAGATAATGATTAAGTGTCTTGGCTCTGATGCTCCGCCTAATGTGTATAACCATTACTGGAGAATCTCTGATTCTTCCTGGACCATGACTTCAACTTGGAACGATATCGGTTCTGCTGGTGGCCCTCCCGACTGGTCATGGGACTCCTCAGGAGTGGACTGGAAGTCAGATGCAGATGGAATTCTGTACCAGGTATGGTGCCGGGCAGTGGATAAAGGAGGAAATATTGAAGATGGGGATGCTGACGAGAATAATAACAAGTTCAATCTAAAAACCCCTCTTCCTAATACATGGCTGGACTCACCTGGAGTGGACACCTCGCTCTACCAGGCCAAGTTCCAGCCAAGTATGGCATCAGGTCGTGCTGACCAGAATGCGTTTGACAACGAGGTCTATGTGCAAATTTCTTCGGGTCCTGGATTCAGCACTTACTGGTCAGAGAGCACAAAGCAGTGGGTGGCTGTCTCCACGTGGTCAAAGGTCACGGGATGGACCTCAGCCAGCCCTGAAGATTTCTGGACTCTCTCGTTCTCTTCACCCACCGAGATGTGGACAGACGGGATCGAGTACAAGATTAAGTCAAAAGGTTACGGGCCCTCAGGATGGGAGGCATCCTTAAACATTGAGGAGCTGCACTTCTTTATTGACCAGACTGCCCCGGACAGCCAGGTAACCTCTCCCCAGGACGGGGGCCATTATCAGAGTTTGTCTCAGGTTAAGGGCACATCATGGGATACTTCACCAGGAAAGGTGGATAAAGTGGAGATGTATATCAAGAAGGGGGTGGACAGTTACTGGAACGGAGACGTCTGGCAGACAGGCACATACTGGCTCACTCCTGTAGCTGATGATGGGACTTTTGATTCAGCAGGAGAACTATGGACATATAACATCTCAGTTCCCACCGAATGCTGGAAGGATAATGGCCAGCACACCGTTGTCTGCAGGGCCATAGACCAGTCAGACCCGGAAAATGCTGATGAGGCGTCCTATTCTGTAAGTGTCATCATAGATACCCGCACCCCTGTGGCACAGCTCACAGAGCCAGTGGACCAGTATAAGAATTATCTTCCCTATATAAAGGGCACAGGCTGGGATGAATCTCCAGGCCTGTGGGACGAGCTCCATCTCCAGATTATAAAGAGGGAATTATCCGCCGGAGCCACAAAGTACTGGGACGGCGCCAACTTTACTGTGGTGAACTCAACAAGGACAAGCCAGAATGATTCCAATCTGAAGGTCTTTATCTCCTCATGGACATACAATTTTGACAATGCAAAATGGGTGAGCGGATACTATTATGATTTCCGTGTCACTGCCCAGGACAAGGCAGGGAACTACCAGGCAGGGTCTTCCACCTTCACCATTATCTTTGATAATGAAGAGCCTTCCTCAGGAGTTACCTCACCCTCTCCTGAAGGGACAAGTATCAATGCCCTGAGCGCTATTAGCGGAACATCCGCGGATTCCACCTCCTCTCCTGACGGCCTGATATCTGGTGTTTCAACGGTTATGGTGGCCTTAAAAGGAGCAACCACCGGGTACTGGAATGGAAGCACATGGGGGGCCTCTGAGCCCAACTGGTTCCCCACTGTGGGGAACTGGACCTCAACAGAGAACCCCTTTGAGAATCCACCCTATCCTGAAGACGGGGATTATCTTGTGCTCTCCAGCGCCACGGATAATGCGGGCAACTATGAGACAACAGTTAATACAAGAACCTTCACATGGGATTTAACATTACCTTACAGTTATAATGTTATTCCTTCTACAGAAGGAAAGACAAACACCAGTGTTGTACAGTATACTCTTAATGAAGATTTAAGCGAGGGATACGTGAGGTTTGAAAAGGTGGCTGGCCCTGACCCTGAAACAGTACACATAGCGACCATGACAGACACAAATTTAAACAGCGGCTCCCACAGTATAACTGTGGATAGCCTGGTTTCTGGCACAACCTATACAATGAAGATTCAAATGACCGATATAGCCACCAATTACAAAGAGGACCTTTATTCTAATATCCTCTATGATACGGAGGAGCCGGACAGTATAGTCACCTGGCCCGCAGGTGATTATAATGTAGCAGCATCATCAATTACTGGTACAGCTACAGATTTTCAGGCAGGTAAAGGATATTCTGGTTTAAGCAAGGTATATTTGAGGATACAGGATTTAACAGAAGGTGCCACATACTGGAATGGAAGTATATGGAAAGGGGGTGAGGAGTGGATAGAGGTGAGTGGAGATTTAAGTAACTGGGAATACAGTATGTATCCAAGTTCCTGGACAGACCAGCATGAGTATGAGATAACAGTAAAGGCATTAGACGTGGCAGGCTCCACAGAGACCATCCAGTCATCCAATAGTGTCATATATAAATATGATGTTAGCGAGCCAGAGACCGCAATTACTGCTCCCTCTCCAGGGTACTTAACCAATTTAGGCACAATATCAGGAACCAGCCAGGACCTCTTTACTGAAGTGAGCATAGTTGAAATCAGGATATCCTCAGGTACCCTGTACTGGAAGCCAGGCACGGGCTGGCAGAGTGGTGACTGGTGGATTGATGTTTCTGCCCCCTATGAACCGAACTGGAGCTGGGACGGAAGCGGGGTGACCCTGAATGACAATGTCAATTACACCATTGAGTCAAGGGCCACAGATTCAGCAGGGGTGAAAGAGACCTCCTTTGGCTCAGTGACAGTTACAGCAGATATGAATGAGCCGGATACCCTGATTCAGTTCCCGTCCGATAACAGCAAAGTGAACGATGCAACATTTGGTGCTTATAATAATAATATTACAGGAACCGCCTATGATTCTGCCAGCGGGATAAATACTGTGGAGATTAATATCCGGCAGATAGTGGGCGGCTCCAACTGGTATGACGGAGCCGGCAATTTTAACCAGACCAGCGTGACCTGGCTACCAGTTAATGTGTGGCCCTCATCCTGGACATATTCAGCAGAGTACAGCGGGAGTTTAATCTGGACTTCCGGCGCCTCATACAGGATTGTGACAAGGGCAAAGGATAATGTGAACAGATGGGAGACAACATATTCCACAGTAACCTTCCAGTATGACGAGGACGAGCCCTTCTCTCAGGTGACCGACCCTGCTGACGGCTCAGCCACTAATGTAAAGAGAAGCATGGTTAATGGCACGTGTAAGGACGAACCATTAGTGAATGTGGGGATAGATAACGTGAGAACGGCCCTGATGCGCCATGATCCGGCTGATGAATACTGGACAGGTTTGGGCTGGCAGTCAGGTGCATTCTGGTATGACAAGAGCGACCAGGTGACTGTTTACCCTTCATCATGGACTTTTAATATACCCAGCTATGACGCTGTGTATGAGAATGGCAAGGAGTATACGCTCAGGGTCTATGCGATTGACAATGCTGGCAATACTGAAGTGGTTGTGACCTCCGTTACCTTTAAGTATGACACTACTGAGCCGGACAGTGGTATCACACAGCCCTCCAACTACTTCTTTAACCTCTCTGAGCTCATTGGTACAGCAGCAGACTGGAGCGGGGTTGATGAGGTACAGGTAAGGATTAAACGAGAAGCGGACGGCTATTACTGGGATGTTTCAGCCTCCACATGGATTGTTTCATCCAACTGGGAACCAGCCGACGTATGGCCGTCCTCCTGGACGTTTAATAATACGCCCGTGTGGGAGAGCGAAAAGGAGTACACCATAAACTCAAGGGCAAAGGACAGGGCAGAAAATTGGGAAACCACTATCTCCACCTTCACCTTTGCCTGCGACACAACTCCCCCGGATTCAGTGCTCCAGATGCCTGGCCCAGACGGTGGCGGAGCTACTCCCCAGGTTTATTCCAATATGAATGCAGTTTCGGGGACATGCTCGGATGCAGCACCTGGAGTGGTAGACTATGTTCAGATATGTATCAAGAATGTTGAATCAGGCCACGTCCTTTATAACAAGTACTGGGACTGGCAGACATGGACATGGCAGTCATCGCCGAGCAGGTACTGGTCTTTTGAAGATACCAACACCTTAACCGGGCCGGGCACATGGGAGGTGAACACCTCGACTATTGACTGGCAGGCAGACAACGTAGGGGTCATGTACAGAGTCTGGGCAAGGGCAGTGGATAAAGCAGGAAACGTAGAGTATCTGAACCTTTCAGATGCACCGGATGAGAATGACAACCTGTTTGACATGCAGACCCCGGTGCCGGTTACCACTGTGGATACGCCTGCCGGGGAGAACTATTACCAGGAGCCCACCAGCGCCTACGGGACAGCCGACGAAAACACCACCGCAGACCAGGTTTACGTGATAATCTCCTCGGGCCCGGGCTATTCCACCTACTGGGACAACAACAATGAAGCGTGGAATGCCTCCCTGCCTGTTGACACCAACCAGGCTAACTGGCCCTCCGGGGACCCGGCGATTCAGTGGAACATGGACCTCTCCACCAATGCCTGGACAGATGGGGTGAGATACAACATCAAGTCCAGGGGAAAAGGACCTGCAGGCTGGGAGCCAGACAAGGTGGGGGACTACTTCTATATAGACCAGTCTCTGCCTGAGAGCCAGGTGACCAGCGTCCAGGATGGCGATTATATTACAAGCATAGATGCTATCTCTGGAACATCCTGGGACACAGGCCCTGCGCCTGGCAAGATAGCTGGTATAGATATTTACATCCAGAAAGGGGTTAACAGCTACTGGAACGGGAGCGTGTGGCAGACCGGAATCGTCTGGCTTAATTCTTCTGCTGATGACGGCAGCTTTGATGCTTCTGCTGAAGCATGGACCTACAATATCTCTGTTCCCACAGAATGCTGGAAAGAGAACGTGGCTCACACCATTGCCTGCAGGACCAAAGACAAGGCAAATCTGGCAGAGCAGACCCCCTATTACTCTGTCTCTGTTATTGTTGATACCCAGACCCCCACCTCCCTGGTTAAAAGACCCTCTGAGGGTGCTGTCTATAATTCCCTGAAGAGTTCAGGAACCATCTCTGACCCGTCCCCTGGAGAGGTAAAGGGGGTAAAGATCTGGATTAAAAACGAGACAACAGAGCCTAATGAGTACTGGCAGGGGAGTGGCTGGGACTTTGGCCAGAAGTGGCTTGATTCAGACCCGGCCAGTCCTGATTATGATTCGGACCTTCTTCTATTTCCAAGCTCATGGACATATACAAATGTAAACTGGAAGAGCGGTCACCAGTACAGGTTAAAGACAAGAGGCTATGACAGGGCAGGGAACCTTGAGGCAGAAGACACCGGGACAAGCTTTTATATTGATAAAGAGGAGCCGAATTCAAGGATAACCCAGCCCCTGCAGGGCCAGATACTGAACAGCCTGTCCGCTGTCCAGGGAACAGCCATGGATGTGACAGGCGCAGTGTATATCTCTTCCATTGCCCTGGTTAATGTTGCCTTTCAGAATGAGTCAGGATTCTTTTACAATGGCTCGGACTGGACAGACCCCAGCCACTACTGGTTCTCCACCATTCTGGACACGGTCCCTGTTCCCAATGAATGGCTCAGGGCCAGCCCTTTTGATGCAGGCACCCCGGACGGGGAGTATAAAATCATTTGCAGGGCACAGGATAATGCAGACAATTATGAGACATCCTTCTCTACAGTGAGTTTTACATGGGATACTACTCCACCCACATTTTATGATGTAAATATCACTACTGGGGATTATATAAATAATAGTGATGTTACATTCAGGTTGAGTGAGGAACTCTCCTGGGGAGAGCTCGAGTTTAAAAACACCTCTGGTATTGGCGAGGTATTGGGTACTACTCATACCTACGTTCTGAGTGGAGCAGAACTGAGTGACCTTACTTTACAGACCAAGAATGTTTCTGATTTGGTAGAGGATGAGACATATACACTCTCATTAAAAGGAGGAGATAAGGCAAATCCTTCTAACGATGTAACTCAATCATACAGTGATGTCACTTATGACCTGACCCCACCTCTTTCAGGTGTATCTTTACCAGCTGATGGAGGGGATTATAATGCTATCTCCACTATTGATGGAACCTCCTCTGATGCCTGGGGTGTAGAAAAAATAGAGTTTCAATTAAAGGATATGGATGACTTAACCTACTGGAAAGTATCTGCCTCATCATGGTCATCAAGTGAGGTCTGGAATGAGGTTACTGGCCCAGTAGACCCCTGGAGTTTTGATGCTTCCACCGTAACCTGGACAAATGGGCATACTTACAGGATTAAGTCTCGCGCCACAGATTTAGCTGGTAATGTGCAGACCTCCTTTACCACCAACTCCTTTGATTTTGACACCACAGGACCTCTCTCCATTGTAACCACTCCACCCTCAGGTGGTGCCTTCTATAGAGAGCTAACCAGTGTCCAGGGGACTGCATCCGATGACTTTTCAGGGGTAAATAAAGTATATGTTTTAATAAAGAGGGAGTCCCCGACAGTAGCATACTGGGACGGCCTGGGATGGATCAGCTCAACACCTGACCCATGGCCAGAGGCACTCTATACCGGACCTGACTGGAACAATGACAATAATGACTGGGAGGATGGTGGATACTACTTAGTTCAATGTAAGGCAGAGGATAAGGCAACCAATCCAGAAGCATCGCCAGCAGAAGGAAATAATTTTTATATTGATGTATCTTCACCAGTTACCCAGATAACTACCACTGGAGGGATGGTATCATCTATGCCAGTTATAGAAGGTACAGCCAGTGACTCTCCAGCCGGGGTCAGTCTTGTGCAGTTAAGGATATTTGATGGCACAAACTATTATTATAGTGGGGGATGGAATCCTTCTGAGGGGTGGGATGATGTTACCTCTGGAACAGATACATGGTCATATACCTGCCCAGCCTGGGCCCATGGCACAACATACAATATAAATTCAAGGGCATGGGACAATGCCGGTAATTTGAGTGACCCCTGTGCTGGCATGAGTTTCACCTATGATGAGGAGGGACCCAACTCCGGGATAACCTTTCCTGTGGCAGGAGAGATTTACGGCACCCTTTCCCAGATTACTGGTACAGCCAGTGATTCTCCTGCTGGAGTAAAAGATGTTCAAGTATGCATATCCAATTATGCTCAGGATGAGTACTGGGATGGTTCGGTTTTTGTGTCCACAACAGTTGCTAAATGGGTAGCGGTTGGTAATACAACATGGGACTATACCAGCGTACCCAATTGGGCTTCCCGGCCTGACCAGCAGTACAGGGTAAAGTCCAGGGGTGTGGACAACGTGGATAATATTGGTGGTGAGTCAACTGAGATTATCTTCACCTTTGACGGCACCCCGCCGACATCGGGGATAACCGCCCCTGCCGACGGGAGCATCCTTAACAGCCTGACTGCCATCTCAGGCACGTCCGATGACTCTATCGGGATAACTGCAGTGAGACTCAGGATAAGGGATAATAACAACTATTGCTGGACAGGCTCCTCCTGGACAATTAACGAGGCCTGGGTGGTGGCTACCAACACCAACCCATGGACCTACTCCACCCTGCCCGCATGGTCCAATGATGTCACCTATACCATGAACTCCAGGGCAGAGGATGTTGGCGGAAACCTTGAAATCAATTTCACCACCTCCACCTTTACATGGGACAATGCAGGCCCTCAATCCAATATTTCCAATCCTGCTGCCAATGCTGAACTCAATGCCCTGTCCCAGATTAACGGAACAGCCAGCGATGTTTCCAGTGCAGTGAATATGGTGGAAATAACAATTAAGAATATTACAGACAGTACTTACTGGGATGATAGTAACAGTATCTGGGTATCCACCACCACAGCTATCTGGTTTGGAGTGAGCGGTACTGATAACTGGTTCTATGATAAGTCGGATTGGCCCGATGATAAACAGTACAGCGTGAAGGTGAGGGCCTATGACACCCTTAATAACTTAGGCGCAGCTTCAGCAGACAGGTACTTTAAGTATGATATTGATACCCCCACCTCGTCTATAACGACCCCTGGCCACGGCGATATTCTCCAGAACCTCAGCGTGATTTCAGGAGGTTCCAATGACCCTGGTACTGTTCCCAGCAATGTTTCAGAGGTATGGGTCACCATTGAGGACCCTGACGGCAAATACTGGGTAACTGGAAGCGTGTGGGACATCAACTTCACTTCCCACATAGCCACAGGAGTTGACCCATGGTCTTTATCAGTGGACACAGAGGCATGGACAGACCAGACCACATATAAGGTCAAGTCCCGGGCAGTTGATGAGGCGGGAAATACAGAGCCTGAGGGCATTAACCCCGGAGACCCGAACTACCATGAGTTTACCTATGATAAGACTGCCCCGGGCTCAGTGATTACCAATCCAACTCATTTAGACCATCTGTCTCAGTTGGATGAGATAACAGGAACAGCGTCTGATAGCTATGGCGTCAAAGAGGTAAGGGTGAGAATCAAAAAGATCCAGGGAGGAACGTACTGGAAGCAGGACCCATCCCCCGGCTCATGGAGCGACTTTGAGTACTGGAACGTGGTCTATACCACCAACAGTTATGCTACATGGAAATCCACGGGAATTAACTGGGACACCAACTGCGACTATGTGATTAATTCCAGGGCACAGGACAATGCTGATGTAATGGAGGTCCTGGGGGCAGAAGGGGAGGCGAACAGCCACAGGTTCACCTTTGATAATACTGCACCCTCATCTGATGTGGATTCTGCTGTAACCGGCATATTGTCCACCCTGCCCAGTTTTTCAGGAACAGCCAGTGACAATTTGAGCGATATTGCACTCGTTAAGGTAAGGGTAAGGGATGTGACAGAAGGGGCTACATACTGGAACCTGGCCACATGGGATGATAATCCAAACAACTGGCATAATGCCAACCTCACTTCCCCGAGTGACTGGGATTCTACCACCATCTTTCCTGAAGATGACAGTGCATGGACATCCAACCATACCTATGAGATTGAGACAAGTGCATGGGATGATGCCACTCCCTGGAATGTAGAGACCCCTTCTGTTAAGGCAACCTTTACTTTTGACAATAAGGCGCCTGAGTCAGTGGTGACCACTCCTGTAGATACCC
>Ga0180301_10000482_pt1 | contig 30698 bp, 41 predicted proteins | sample GuaBasSediGuay16_FD_121797 | JGI IMG/M metagenome (GOLD analysis project Ga0180301, IMG submission 121797) | Subseafloor sediment microbial communities from Guaymas Basin, Gulf of California, Mexico - Guay16, Core 4569-2, 12-15 cm | ecosystem: Environmental > Aquatic > Marine > Hydrothermal... | reverse complement strand
GACCGCGAGCGGGGCACAGGACATGCTGTTAAGGGGGCGCTTAGGTAAATAGGAGGTGAGGACGCTGTCGGAGTCTATGGGGACCTATTCATGGACCCTGCAGCGTCTAAGAGGCTTGCCAAGGCTATGGAGCTTGGTAGGGGGAGGGAGGTCGTCTTAGGGGTTGTTGAGGTTAATGATGTATCCCGGTATGCACGTGTGGTCGTCGAGTCCGGACGTGTTAAGGAACTTGTTGAGAAGCCTGCAGAGCGAGGCCCAGGTCTTGCTAATGCGGGCGTCTACTACGTTCCGGGAAAGTACCTCGAGCTCGTTGAGGAACTAGAGCTGTCTCCTCGTGGCGAGTACGAGTTTACAGACGTAATTGTGAATGTGATTAGGCGTGGAGAGGTTGTCAGGGTGTTTAACCTCGGAGCTGATGAGTGGATGGATGTAGGGGTGCCGTGGCTAGTGATAGAGGTTAACAAACTTGCCCTGGCTAAGTGGGGCGGGAGGAGTGTACGTGGGGAGGTTGAGGGTACCGCAACGGTTAAGGGCCCCGTGATCGTGGAGGAGGGGGCTAGGATCAGAGGTGGCAGCTACATCGAGGGTCCTGCCTACATAGGCGAGGATGCTGATATAGGGCCGAACTCCTACATCAGGCCCTACTCCGTCATAGGCCGTGGGTGCCGCATAGGCTTCTCGGTCGAGGTAAAGGAGAGTGTTGTGTTCGAGGAGGCTCACGCGGCACACCTAGCGTATATAGGAGACAGCGTGGTCGGAGAGCACGTTAACCTTGGCGCAGGTACCATACTCGCAAACCTGAGATTCGATGAGAGAAATGTAAAGGTCAGCATCGAGGGTAAGCGGGTGGATAGCGGTAGGAGAAAACTCGGTGCGATAATAGGAGGGTACGTGAAGACAGGTGTGAACGTCTCGATAATGCCTGGTGTAAAGATAGGCTCTTACGCAATCATATATCCCGGCGTCAGGGTATTCAGAGACGTTCCCAGCAGGGCAACTGTTGAGCACGACTGGCTATAGCGTAACCGGCATAGCGCAAACACGGAAATCGTTTATATCCCCCCACTGGAGAGAGTTGTGATGGCTCTGTGCGGCGGTCGTCTAGCCTGGTCTAGGACGCCGGCCTGCCACGCCGGAGATCCCGGGTTCAAATCCCGGCCGCCGCACCAAACAATAGACGGATACCCAACACCTCCCCAACGCCCAGCAGGGAACGCTGCACGTATTGTAGCAACAGCTTTACGCGCTGCGTTACCGCCTATACTAGGTGCCTTCTAACCTGTTCAAGTCTAGAGATCAGGTCATTACGGCTGCGCAGGTCTAGCAGGAACTTCTCGAGGTCCTCTAGAACCTTCCTCATGATATCTATCTTTCGCCTCAGGCCTGGAACGAGGGCGTCAGGGTACTCGGATAAGGGCTGTATAGCCATGAATATGTGCTCTGCTATGCGTAGTAGCTCATCTGCTTCGTTGAATCTCTTTTCCCGTATGAGCTTCAGGATATAGCGCTTGATCTCACCGATGAAGTCACATAGCCCCTGGAGGTATGGGATGTAATGCACCTCTAGCTCCTCTGGCGATACTAGACTCCTCTTCGCCACTACATGGTATAGCAGCTCTGCCTCTACGAACTCGGCTAGCGCGTTATACACAAGACCCGTGTACATAAGCTCTGGATGTGGCTTGGCAACACGCTTAACCTTTTCAACAATACTTTCAAGTTCCTTAAGTACAGCAGCTGCTCTATCCATCGCCCCTTGAAGTACGGAATTTACGACGCTTCGCGATAGCCTCACCACATCGCGTGTTAACCTGATGATCTCTTCCCGGGCGCTGTCCTTCTCTGTAAGCACCTGAGCTATGCTATTTATGATGCGGTTTATCACCTCCTCTGCTCCGCCCATAGCACGTCTCCGTAGGTAGTGACAAAAGCTCTGGGCTATAAGGCGAAGCTCTGTGGCCCCCGCAGAGAACCCGCACGCATGGTCGCGTAACGCTCATCCACTTATGCGGGCCGGCGCTGGGGGCCATTAGTGCTATTTACATACGGGGGCGTTAAAGCATTCATGCCCTAGCGTCAATCAGGTTTTTATCCGGAGTTACGTCTTAGTAAGAGGTGAACGCTTTTGCCTAGAGTATCTGTAAAGCTCGTTACCTGGGAGGAGATAGTCGAGTGGAGTTGGGGTTTAGCTGAGAAGATCAGGCAGAGCGGCTACAAACCCGATATAGTTATAGCGATAGCACGTGGAGGCTACGTACCTGCGAGGCTGATATGCGACTTCCTAGGTATAGAAAACCTGGTTTCTATACAGTCACAGCACTGGGTAGAGGCTGCTGCTAAGGGAGAGAGAGCGATAATAAAGTTCGAGTACATGATCGACCTTCGCGGCCTCAAGGCTCTGCTCGTAGATGATATTGTTGATACTGGAGAGTCCGTGATACTGGCTAAGAAGTTTATCGAGGAGAAGTGGCGTCCGGATGAGCTGCGCGTTGCCGTTCTCCAGTGGATATCCCCTGTCGCTAAGTTCAGACCCGATTACTTCTATATCGAGGTTAAGGACTGGGTGTGGTTCCAGTACCCGTGGACTAGGCTGGAGGACGTTACACAGTTCATTAAGCGCATGGTTAGCACAGAGCTCAAGGAGAAAGGGAGGCGTAGATGGAGCTACGACGAGATCAAGAAGGGGTTTAGGGAGTGGTACGGTATAGAGGTTGATGAGAGGTACTACAGAAGGGCTGTTGAGAATCTCGTGGAGCTTGGGCTGCTGGTGCGTGAAGAGGGTGATGTGTACCTAGTTAAGGAGCAGTGACAGTGCCGTTACAGGTGATGAGTAGCACGGGTCCCGAGCGTGGTGATGAATCGGTTCTCGGCTGATGTTTGCTATGGGGAGCTCAGGCGTTGTCCTTTCCTAGAAGTATTCCTTAGCAAGCCCCAGCTGGTGCTGGTCTACGGTGAGGCGGCTAGCGGAAAAACAAATCTATGCTTAGCCTTGCTCAAGCTCTTCTCAAGGTGTCTAGGACCTGCTGTGTACATAAGCACTGAGGGGAGTGCGTATGCAGATAGAGTTACTGAGCTAGGGATCGAGGAAGGGCATGCCTACTTCGCAGAGGCGATATCGGCTGAGCACCTTCTAGACCTGTTAACACTGATTCTTGTAGAAGGCCCTGTGCCTATGCTTCTGGTTGTGGATAGTGTCAACAGGTTTTATAGGATGGGAGCAGGCACCTTCGAGAACCTAAGACTGTTCCTTTCGACACTAGCGCTTCTACGTAAGATCTCGGAGGAGTACGACGCCTGTGTTGTGGTAACTGCACAGGTACGAGAGGGTGCTGAGGATATAGAGCCCAGCGGTTTCAAGTACCTCCTTCAGTGGGTTGATGGTGTTGCGAGGCTAAGCACGGTATCTGCATCAGTTAAGGAATTGGTTGTTGAGAGACCGGGTAAGGCTAGAAAAAGATTTATCATAACGCGCAGCGGTCTCATCTGGACCTAGTACTGGCAAGCCTCCTGATAAGGTCTCCGTACTTCGCCAACACCCTGTAGTGCACGAAGCGATCCTCGGGCGAGAAACGGTGTGGATGTGCGGAGACCGTCCTTGCACCACATACGGGACAGACATCACTTAACGTGTATCTCCCGCAGCGAGGGCACTTCCTCATAAGCCACCTCAAGCCTATGCACGCCCAACCTCTGTTCTCGTGAAGCTGTAATTCTCAAGGCCTAGCTCCTTAACCAGTCTCTCTGCTGTGTTAAGAACCTTCTTAAGGTACTTCTCAGCGGTCTTGTAATCTATAGAGGTTATCTCGATTACATACCTTGGCGCGCCTATTGTGTAGATCTTTATACTTGTATGCTTATTGGGAGGCTTGACACTGCCTAGCTTCTTGAGGAACTCCTTTATCCTTAGAACGCCGTCAGGTGCTAAGCTCTGGACAGTTACAACTCCACGAATCTTGATCCGCTTTATCTCTATGTGCCTAAGCGCCTCCTCGTAAACTATCTTGACCCAGTCATCACTTAGGCCAGCGTCCTTAAGAACGCCTGGGCCCTGAATAACCGCCTGCTCCAGCAGGGATAAGACATCTGCGAACTTCTTACGTAGCTTCTCCCACACTTCCCTCCGCGCCTCTTCTAAGGACCTCCCCGCTTTCTTAGCAGCAAGCTCAATTATCTTCTGGGCCCTTTGGTCACGCTTCCACCTCATCATCTTAGCGCGGCGCTCGCCATCCGTTACCCTTTTGAGCGATATATCGATCTGCGGAGGCCTCTTCCTCTTATCAACCCTTATCACCTTGCCTACGACTATCTGACCTTCCCTCAGAAGATCGCGTATGTTTCTAACCCACCTCGTCGAGACCTCGCTCCAGGGTATGAATGCTGACAGGTTCTCAAACTCCTCAAGAGTTGTGTAGGCGCCGTACTCAAACACCTTCGTGATCCTAGCCACGACTAGGTCTCCTGCCTCTGGCAGGTCCTTACGTTTGAATATCAGGGATGACAAGATGCCCACCCTTAACTGGTGGTAGCATGTAGCCTTAAAGAATCTAAAAATCGCTGTTGCACTGCTCAGCCAAGAATCTTCACTATCTCTCCGAGGATCTTGGCCTTACCGCCCGTGGGCTTCATGAGCAGTGTTCCGCAGACAAGACATCGCACTGGAAAGGTTGCGTGGTCGAACACTACCTGCTCATTACCGCAATTCGGACACTTTACGCGCACGAACCTGCTCTTAGGCTCTGGTATGAGTATCTTCCTCTTCTTAACCAAGGCGCTCACCCAACTAGCTCAGCCTTCTTGAGCCTGATCCCGCGTCTATGCTGTATGTATCCGCACTGTGTACACCTGAGCTTGAGAACGACCTTCTTGGTCACCTTAGCGAACCTCTTCTGCTCAGGCTTACGCTTAGAGCCGTACCCCTCCTGCTTCCTCAGATAGCGCCGCTGACCCTCAGCCAGCGTCCTTCTCTTACCGTGCTTGTATATCGTCACTGTATGTATGGTGTGCGTGCGACATCGAGGGCAGTAGGTCCTTATGGTCTTCGGGATCTTCACTAGCCACACCGTAACCAATCGGTGTAGAATAGGTTTAAAGCCTTATCTTTTCAAGAAGCCCTGGTATCCGCAGCACCCTTACAAGCCCGAGTGAGCTAAGTAGAACAGCGTCCTCCAAGGGAATGAAGGTGTTGTACCCCCTCGGATACTTCTTGCCCTTGTACTCAAAACTCCTCACGATCTCTATGTACACATTGCGCTCTGAGTCGCTGATCGAAGTTAGCAAAGCCTCGTAGTACTCTCTGATGATCTCTGACACCCTCTTCAGGAACGAGGCATCAACACCCTCTCCCTCTGCGCCATGCCAAGGAACCCTAGAGTTATGAAGAACAGTGATCAGTTCCTTGACGATGCTGAAGAAGCGCGTGCACACGCCCTCTATAGCCCCGGGCCTAGAACACCAGAGGAGCATAGCTGTTATGCTTCTGCCGAGTTCGCGAACCTCCTCCTTCGTTAATACGGGCATACATCCCTCTACTACGGACTTTACGATGCTTAGCCAGCTCAACCCTAGTCGACCTCTACAACCTCCACTAAACCCTTAAGTGCTAAGAACACACCCCTCGCACCATCAATCTTCATTAGCTCGCCTCTTCGAAGCCTCACTACCTCACCTAGGACCTCTAGAGGGCCTATTGAAATTCTTGCCCGAACTCTCAGGGTTAGCCCGGCAAAGGGTGATAAGCTCTCATCTAGTACGAAGTCCTGAAGCTCATTCGGGCTAAGAGGCTTTACCAAGAGCCCCGCCTTGCCGTTCAAGCTCCCGGGCATCCTAACTAGACGTGAAAGGTCTAGAAGAACCTTTTCATCGACATATATGCGCATAGCATACACAGCCTCTTCAATCAACTTGTTTATAGCCTCTGCGTGGGCTACGAGCCTAGAGGGATCGATCGTGTGGGGCCTCCCTTCAACGAAGAGGGCTATGTCGCGCACTCTTAAATGTGATGCTAAGTACTTAGCTATACGCCTCCTCCACCCGCCCTCCACAATGCGTGGAGGCGGTCTTACGTAGATCCGTCTACGCCTCTTCACATGTGTAACCACCAGGTCTTCAAGCAGCACCCCTTCGCCTAGCAAGTACTGCAGGATTTCCCGCCTTGCTTCACTACCCATCTTAGCCACGTCGTCGGGTAGCATTACGTGTATGTGAAAGCCCCGATGACCTGAGAATGTTATGGTCATGTTCTTATGGCCCAAGTCCTCACGGATCACGTCTACCAGCAACAGGGCCTGGTGAGCGGCTCGCTGAATGCATTTTTCCGGTATGAAAACCTGTTTGATAGGCTTCGCACCACAGTGCTGGCATTTATCGACGGGCTCAGTATACGCGGCTCCGCATTCAGGGCATAGATAGTATGTCACGGCTTCCTCCTCGCATCCTGGGATGTGATCAGCATCTATATCGAATACAAGGTCCGTTCCTATACGCCCCTTCTCCTCCATACTTGTGCGTGTGGGGTCTAGGTAGCGCGCCGCTGAGAAGTATGCGTGGAGGGGAGTATGCTGTACTAGGTAGCTCCTCAGCTCAGATTCGCTGATGAAGGACTTGTGCCTTACGTAAGTTGAGGAGCCGAAGAGCTGGAAGGCGAACTCCCTTAGCTGAAAATCCGGGGGTAGCAGTAGCTCTGCCCTTGTGTAGTACTCGCGGAATAACGTTCTCAATACCGTGCTGCTCTTAGTGCTACGCTTACTCAACCCTAGGCGCCACATAAGCTTTTAGCTGCGCACCCGAAGAGAGCTCCATATCTATCTCTATGGGCATTTCAGGCCCTAGCTTGACCGTGACCATGTCGGCAAGCTTAGCTATGTTTCCCAACAGCTCTATGTATTCAAGGGAGTAGTTGTTGACGATCTCCTCATCGGGAGGCTGGTAGTCAACAAGTGTCCCTGTAGCTGTCGAGAACTCGAACTCCACCTCGCCAAGGTCGGAAACACTCGCAAGCCGAATACTCTCCTTATCGGCGGTAATCCTGAGGGTCTCTCCGGCTTTTGCCAGTATCGATATGGCTGTTGCGAAAACGGGGCCCACGATCTTCGCGTAGCTGTTCAGCTCTAGACTAAGCTCAGGGATCTCCTCAAACTTCTGCGATAGCAAGGGCATTATGAAGTACCTTTCAACACCTCCTTTAGATACGAGACCTAGGGTTAGTCTAGTACCGTCGCTCTCAAGATACAGCTTGTCGTTGCGTGTCGCCCTCCTCAGAACCTTTGCTGCAAGTTCTAGGTTTATGGTTATAAGCTCCTCCTTCTTAACATTGTAGCTATCGAATGCTGTCTTAGGTATGGAGAAGTCCACGAGTATCACATGGCTGGGATCCATAGCTTTGATCCTGAGCCCTTCCTCCGGATGGAGCCGTATACCTACGACATCGAGGAACTCGGAGAGTCCCCTCAGCACATACCTCCAGAGCCTAGCATCAGCAAAGTATAAGCTCAGCACCGCTACCTCACCTCTCCCTACATCATCTCTCGATAACAAGCTTTTATTAGTAGTGAGGTGCGCAGCGTTTAAGCAATGAGCCATATAGAGGTGTTGTGGTGGGTGAAGCCATGCTTCTGGAAGATGTCGCACGCATAGACTCCAAGGGGCGGATCACGATACCTGCCCACATAAGGATCGCAATGGGTATTAATGAGGGTGATGTGGTCAGGCTGATCGCGGATCCTGATGCAGGGCTTATCGTGGTGGCAGTGGGCGAGGTCTTTGAGAGTATCGAGGTGGTAGAATTCCAGCTAGACTCAGTAGAAGCGCTGTCTCGTATCACGGTGGCTATAGAAGCGCACATCCTATTGAGCCTGCGATGCTCAGCGGTGAGAAGGGATGCTATTAGGTGCAGAGTCACTATTAAGGGGGGTAGTGCTGATAGAGTTGTCGATGCTGTGAAGAGCGTAGGGGGCCAGGTATTAGGGGTAAGGGTCGATACGCTTGCATCTCTATATGGGGTTCGGGCTCTACCAAGTGCTGGGAAGACCCCTATCGATGGGTGAAGCACCTGTATACCTCTTAAGGACTCCATGCTCGAACATCCTAGTGAACACTGGCCGTGCTGATGAAGTCGAGATCCTCATGAGGAACTTGCTAGAGCTAGGTGTAGGCATTAGTGAGGTTAGCTATGCCATACTAACAGTGCCGTCAGGGGAGGCTGCAGGCTCCTGCAGAATTCTCAGGGAACTTAACCCTAACCTCTTAACAGTTGCCTCGGTAGTGAATGCACGTGCTTTTAGGGAGGGGGGTAAGGGGCTGGATCCCTGCCCCATATCTATAGAGGTTCGTGAGCAGTATCAGCTTGATGAATGCAGCGGTGTAAGCGTGTTCTTCAATGCTGTGGATACGGCCGTAGCTGCGTTTGGAGAAGGCTGGGGTGTGGCCATCCTTAGTGTTGGCGGCGCGGCGTCTAGCACTATACCACGGGATTTAGTTAAGGAGGTTCTGAGTAGGGGTGTGGGCAGACTCCTTCTATGTTCAGCAGCCGAACCCGGCTGCCTACACCTTAAAGCTTCGGAGCTCCGCCTAGGTACTAAAGGGGGGTAGCCGGTGCCTTTAGTTGTGGTTGGCTGCTGCGGCTTCCCGGTTTCTAGAAGTAGGTACTTCTCAAGGCTGAGAGCTGTTGAGCTTCAGAATACCTTCTACAACAACCCTAGCGTTGAAGAGGCTGTAAGGCTACGCAGCTCTCTACCCGATGGTGCGATAGTAACTATCAAGGCATGGCAGGCATTAACACACTCTCCTCGAAGTCCCACTTGGAGGCGTATGAAGCGTCAGTTTTCGAAAAAGGTGCTGAACGGGATAGGTATGCTTAGACCAACTGATGAGAACAGGGGGTTGTGGAGAGAGGTTAGGGAGGTTGCTAAAGCATTAAGGGCCGAGTTCATAGTGTTTCAAACCCCGCCGAGCTTTGGCTACTCTCAAGAGCATTACGAGAATGCGCTGAGGTTCTTCTGCGAGATCGTTAGTGACTCCCCAGCACCTATTGGTTGGGAGCCTCGGGGTACATGGCATGAGAATCCTAAGGCTATTAAGGATATAGCAGAGCGGTGCAGGGTCATCCACGTTGTTGACATCCTTAGAAGAGAACCCGTAATGTTTGATGGTCAGGACATAGCGTACATACGGCTTCACGGTCTTGGAGGGAAGGGCGAGGTTAACTACCGCTACAAGTACACGGATAGCGACCTAGAAACCCTTGCCTCTAAAGTTAGGAGGCTTATAGATGCTGGCATAGGCAAGGTGTACGTGTTCTTCAATAACATATACATGTTTGACGATGCGCTGAGGTTCAAAGAGGTCATCTCAAAGGTTTGTAATGAGATTGGCTGCGAAGTTGTCTAGGCCCTAGGAGCTATCCAGAGAACGACCCTTCCACCTCCTCCTATGTCCAGAACGGCTTTCAGGGGTTTCTCGGGACCGAATGAGATCGTAACCTCATCCGCTAGGTCGAGGACCTTTGCCAGGATCTTGAGGTGATCTATACCGTACTTAACGCTAACTGAGCTGGCAAGCGATTCGAGATAGGTAAGAGGCTTGAACTGCTTAAGCTCTGTCCTGTACTCGGTTAGCTCACCGAACGACGAGATCTTTATGGATGAGGAATCGGAGGTGTACTGGAAGAGTACCTCATCGCCTACTAACGTAGCATCCTTTATTATGCTCGCTAGCTCGTCTGAAGGAAGCCTAGCTGTAACCTCTAGCTCTACCCCTAACTCACCTATCCTTTCATAGACGGTCTCACGAAGCTCGACCGTGTACTCCCGCTCTATACTACTCCTCACATCCACTATCCTGATCCTCAGCTCGCGTCCACCCCCATATTCGAAAATCACCTTGTCTTTCTTCGTCGCGCGCTTAAAGGCGCGGGTGAACTCGTCCTTATCAGCGACTATGCTCACCTCCTCAGAAACGTTGTACACTTCGAAAGTCGTTGCTGGGAGCTCTGCTAGTATCATCACGGACTTATCGGGGCTGAGCCCTTCTATAACGAGAGAGTCGGGTGTAAATATCAGCGGGATCTCGTCGAGTACCGCTGAGCTGGCCTGCGCGATCTTTTTCATGTTAGCGCCTATGGGATAAACAGCTCTTATACTCACACCTCTACACCTTCGTTAAGAGTTTTTAAGGTTGAGGTATTATAAACATTGAGAGGCATTATTCTGGTGGTGATGTGTGGCGAAGGCACGCCTCCGCAAGGTTATAGGGGGGTACGTTACTGTAACGCTTCCTCCTGAGAACGCTATAGAGCTGATAGAGAAGCTTCGTGAAAGACTCGGTCGTGGAGGAGAGGATGTTGAGGACGCTTTAAGGATAATAAGGAATTTCGACACCTTCTATGAGTTCATGAGGAAGAAGTTCAAGGAGTTCCTGTACCCTAAGAAGAGCGTGTCCGATATGATAAAGGGTAATGTGATCGTGGATAAGGTGAAGCTTATTAAGAATGGCGAGAAGCTCGTTACGATAGTTTTCGATAGATCGGTAGAGGATAGGGTGGTTGAGGAAACAATTAGAGATATGGGGTTAGATTTGGTCGTTGAAGAATGACGTTACATGATCAGCAATAAAACTTTGTTACCTTCTCCTAGATCTGCGCCTCCTCCTGCGCCTCCTAACCTCCGTCGCTGGAGGCGAGATCTCGTTAAACAGCTCTCTCGCTTTATCAACGCTTATCTCCCCGCGTACGAGCTTGTCCCAGATCTCTGACTTCTTAAGCATCAAGTCGATCTCGCTGGGGCTCATCTCACCGAGCTCTATAGGCTCCTCAGCGAAGTATTCCTCTGCTGCGCTACTCTCTTCAGCAACACCGCTTTCCTCTTGCTCTTCGGCGGTGATGATCTCCTTCTCCTCACCCACGCTTAGGGCACCTCCCTTAGTGATCTCACAACCGATTCGCTAGATAGTGACTAGAATTATTTTTGTTTATTCTTCCCGGGGGTTATCTATATTGTGCTTGGTATGCGGTAATGCTAGGAGCGCGAGCGGCACCGTATAAGGGATTGAACCCCCTATCAGAATGTAACCAATAATCCTTGCAACCCCCCTCGGTACTGTTAAAAGTGCTACTATAGTATTCAGCACGTAGCCAGCTGCATACAGGTTGATAGATGGAACTATGGCGAGCTGCACATATGCGAGGAGCCATGCTCCGCCACTCAGAAGCGCATAGCCCATAGACTGAACAAGGCCTAAGGGATTATTACAGTACTCTTCTATAGAATCCTTAGCATTGCGAGGAAGCGTGCGTATACTTGCAAGCAGAGCATCTCTAGTAAAGGCATTGCGTCCCTCCCATACTGCCTGGACCAAGAGTAGGAACGGGATTAACATTAGTAGGTGGTGATTCTGAGCGTACGTAGATACTGATAACAGTACCGCTGATGCTGTCAAGGGTCCTGCTGTGCGAGCTAGAGCCATTGCTGACAGTAGTGATAGCATGAGGAGGATAAGTGAGGTTGTAGAGAAGAACGCATACGGATAAACACTACGCGATATGAGGATCGCTAATAGCAGGAGAATTGTTGTGTACAGCGCTGCTACCAGCCCCTCATGCATAGGTGAATACCCTTGTATTGGGCTCTAAGCCAATGTTTAGTTATTAAGGTATCTAGGTATTCAGGAGTAGCTAGGGTACATGGGTTAATGCATGCAAAGCTCGAAGAGTGCTGGCGTGAGCTCCAGCTCCATCCGCAGGTCCTAGAGGCCCTGCTTAAGTTTGGCTATGAAAGGCCTACTCTTGTTCAGCGCTTAGCAATACCACGCATTCTTAAAACTAGAAGGCATGTGTTAATCATGGCACCTACTGGCAGCGGCAAAACTGAAGCTGCTATGCTACCGATACTCTCAAGGGTTCTTGAGCAGGGTGTTGTTGATGGAAGAACCTACGTGATTTACGTAACCCCTCTCAGGGCCCTTAATCGCGATCTATTAAAAAGGATGGAGAGGCTATGCGGGTTCCTAGGCCTTAGGATAGGTGTTATACACGGTGATACACCCCAACATCAGAGGAGGAGGTATAAGGTCAAGCCTCCTCACATAATCATCACAACGCCCGAGAGCCTCCAGTACATTTTGGTAAGCGAGTCCTATCGAAAGGCGTTGAGCGAGCTCAGATACGTTATTGTGGATGAGGCGCAGGAGGTGCCTACGAGCAAGCGTGGTGCTGAGCTCGTAGTAGCGCTCGAGAGGCTACGCATTTATACCAGACGCGGTTTTCAGAGGGTCGCTCTCTCCGCCGCCTACAGCGACCCCCGTGAACTTGCTGAGTTCATCTTTGGTCCTATGCGCCCATACGAGGTAGTAGACGTTACTCAGCAGAAGAGGATCACTCTGCACGTTGATGGTGGGGGCGAGGGAGGGGGCTACGTTGAGGGTCTAAGCGAGGGCGACATCGCGATGGGTCTAGACATCCTTATAGATGTGTTGAGAGAAGTGCTGAAGAGCGCTAGGCAGGTGCTGGTATTCGTTAATACGCGCGATACCGCTGAGTACCTAGGCGTTAAGCTGAGCCAGGCCTTAGGGGTTCCCATAGGCGTTCACCATGGCTCTCTATCGCGGAGTGTTCGTGAGCGTATCGAGGAGGAGTTCAAGCGGGGCGAGCTAAGGGTGTTAGTAGCTACGTCGAGTCTTGAACTTGGCATAGATATTGGTGGTGTGGATGTAGTAGTGCAGTTCAACTCTCCACGTCAAGCACTAAGGCTGATACAGCGTGTTGGTAGATCAGGGCATCGTGAGGGCGAGTCTTCTAGAGGGGTCGTGATCGCTCCTCGGAGCCTTGTAGAAGCTGTGGAGTCCATGGTGATCGCCAGGAGAACGCTGGCTCTACAGCTAGAGAAGGAGCCCGTGGTTACTAACCCCTTAGATGTCCTAGTACACCAAGTTGTAGGCATAGCTCTTGAAAGAGGTCGTGTAGGCATTGAGGAGATCTATGCTCTGCTTAGAAGGTCAGCGCCCTTCGCATACTTAACCATGGAGGAGCTTGAGAAGGTTATAGATTTCGCTAACTCTATAGGTCTGGTGAGGCGTAGCGGTGATGAGATCACGCCTACCGTACGTGGGAGAATATACTACTACACCACTACGATGATCGTTGAGGGAAGGCAATTCATAGCTCGCTCAGCGGTGAGCGGCGATAAGGTGGCTAACCTAGATGAGGAGTTCGTAGCGACCATTGCTGATGGCGACACGGTCGTCTTGAGCGGTAGGCTCTGGAATGTTGTTGGAGTTGATGAGGAGCAGGGGGTTGTCTATGTAGAGCCCATAACAAGGATTGAGAATGCGCGCCTGCCCAAGTGGGTAGGCGAAATGATCCCTGTAAGCCTTAAGGTGGCGCGCGAGGTCTGCTCAGTATTTAGACGCCTGGCTGGTGCGCCTAGCGAGAAAGAGGCAGAGAAGATACTCTCGATGTATCCCGTATCGGATAGGTTACGGAAGTGGATTATCGAGGGAGTCATGTCTATAGTCAGGAAGGGGTACGGCGTTCCTGACGATAGGAAGGTGGTGGCCGAGATATGGAGACGTGGTAGTAGAACCATTGCCGTTATCTACACGTGCTTGGGGTCGAGAGGCTCAGAAGCGTTTGCACAGCTACTAGCCGATATGATCCAGGAGGAGTTCGGCGTTGCAGTTGCCTTCAAAAGCTTCCCTATAGCTGTGGTGGTAGAGGTTGACCGCGTGCTTCATCCAGAGGCGCTATCGGCGCTGATCGAGAAGATTGCTACGCTAAGCGATGAAGAGCTATACTTAAGAGCCGTCCGCGCCGTCAAGAAAACGCCCATGTTTAAATGGAGGGTGCTTGCAGTTGCGAAGAGAATGGGTATAGTATCGAAGGATACTAGCCTAAGAGAGCTTCGACGCGTCTACAAGGTCCTTAAAGGCACCATAGTTGAGGAAGAGGCTATAAGAGAGGCGATGCGCGATAAGCTCGACATACTAGGACTCAAGGAGTACCTACGCAGGATCTCACGCACAAAGGGCACGTTACGCATAGAGGTAAGAGTTGTTCCTCAGTCCTCCCCCCTCGCCCAAGAGCTGTTAGCGATCTCCGGGCTGAGTGAGCGCTTCGTACAGAGCTCATTGCCCATGAAGACAATTCTAGAGCTCGTAAAGAGAAGGATACTGAGTAAGAGGGTTAAGTTGGTCTGCCTGATGTGCGGCACCGTACATGAGTACGTTCTCCGCGAGCTGCCAGAATGGCCTACATGTAGTCACTGTGGGTCGCGATTCTTAGCACTTGTGAGAAGAGATGACGATGTGAGGCTGGTTAAGAAGATGCTATCATTACTTAGACGAAAGGGTAGTATTGAGCCCACAGACCTTAGCGATGATGAGAAGAGAAGAATGCGTGAGCTACGTAAGGAAGCAGATCTTATTCTTAGCTATGGTAAACGTGCTGTTGTAGCCCTCGAGGCGAGGGGTGTTGGACCTGAGACCGCCAAGAGGATCCTAAGCATTGCTCAAGGATACGACGATCTCTTCAGGCTTATCTACGAGGCTGAGCGCAACTACATAAGGACGAGAAGGTATTGGCATTAAGGGAAGGGTTATCTTAATGGAAAACCGCTAGACTCTTCATAACGCTTCTTCTTCTCCTCGTACTCTTCACGCGTAGATATGGGCCGTGCCGGCACTCCTGCTACAACGGTTTCCGGAGGTACACTCCTAACAACTACTGCACCAGCTGCAACTACAGCCCTCTTCCCTATTACCACGCCAGCCACTATGGTTGCGTTAGCGCCTATCACAGCTCCATCCTCAACTACGGTCTCTACTAACCGTCTGCTAGGGGGATAGACATCGTTTGTGAACACAGCTCGGGGACCTATGAAAACATTCCTACCTATCCTTACACCTCCGGGTATGTACACCCCGGTCTGTATAGACGTTCCAGTACCTACGTGTACGGGACCATCTAGAACTGCATAGCTTCCTATAACGGTATTATCCTCAACTATGCTGTCCTCACGGATAAGCACGTTGTGTCCAATCCTCACGCCCCTACCTATCATCACGCCTTCGTAGATCACCGTTCCGAACCTTACAACCGTTCTAGACCCTATCGAAGCGCCCTCGCTAAGCTCATCTATGAGCTCTACGTAGTCCTGACGCCTCTCCCCAATCAGCTTTAGGAGGATACGTTGCCTCGGGTATCCCACAACAACATTGCTGTCGATGAACGCGCCCTCATCTATGAAGCTGCGCCCAAAAATCAAGGCGTTACGCATGACTACCCCTTTAACCATAGCCCGCCTACCAATGTACATGGCTAACACACGTTTTAAATAATGTCTCGGGGTATTAGGGGTTGGCTGTATGGAGCTCGTGGAGTTTATAAGAGACCTGATAGCTAAGGTAGTTGCGATCGCATGGTTCGTCTTCTTCCTTACATGGCTAATTGGCTGGTCTATTAAAGGCTCGCCCATACCGTTCTCTAAGGTTAGAAGGATCGGACAGGGGTTTGTAGAGGATGCTGTATGGGCAGCATTCTGGCTAGCTATAGGCTCTACAGTGTTCTGGTTCATTAGCTACATAGCCAGCGCTATAGGAGAGGCATTCCCACCACCTCCAAATCCACAACTGCCTTAGGGAGGACGGCGTTGCCGGGGATACCCTATCTTGTAATAGCTTACTACCTGGCAATCCTAAGCTTCTACATAGGTGTTCTCATACTAGCGTTACCAATACCCTTCACTGGTGTTAAGAAGTGGGGACCAAGGCTTATGAGCGACGGTATCTTAGTCATGGTGCTAGCTCTAACATTTAGGGTCATCATGTCAGCTGCTAGCTACATCCAGCACCTGCTGGGAGCCGACTGGGGGAGCTTCATGTCCTTCCAGCAGAACCTGGTCTTACTCCTTGGGTATACAGCAGCAGCGATTATGGCAATCGCGACTGTGTTCAACGCAAATTTCCTAGCGCCTATAGCCTGGAAGTTCTCGGCGATGGTCACTGCGAATGCTCTGCTTCTCTTCGTAGCACTCGTGATCAAGTACAACTATCAGATCATAGCATCTCTAGGCATAGCGCTCATGTCGATACCCTTTAGAATTGCACGGGGGGTAGGCGCAACTATGCTAGCGGTAGCGCTGGTGTTCTTCATAGCACTTCCTCTATACCCCTCCTACCTATCAACAATATTCCTATCCTCCTTCAGTACTGAAGTGGGTACATACATGCTTAGTGGTGAGGTTAAGGCGCGTGGAGGTACCGTAGAATACGGCTATGTAGTTCTTAAGGCATGCGGTATTACGAGGTACTCGCAGATCCGTGGAGGAAGGTTTGTTATGGTGGTTAGTGAACAGGGAGGGTGTGATAACTACGAGGTTCTCGTTGAGGCACCTGGTCACCTATACTACACGGGCATTAAGGTGAGGATGCTAAGCGAGATCTGCGAGGATAATTCGTTGGGGTCTAGGCTAGGGCTGTGCAAGGTCACGATCAAGGTCCCGGGGCTGGTCTTCTCTAGCCAGCACATAGCTGTGCATGCAACAACCGATCTACGGATAGCAGGTGTGGACGAGGGCTCCAACAGCTTGGTCATCACTGCCGAGTGTGTAAATGATGAGGGCTGCACCATGTATATCGATGTGCCTTCGCGGACCATTATACGTAACGTAACGGTTGATGGTACTAGAGTAGCCCTTCATAAAGAGTACGGATGGTACTGGCGTAATATCGCAGGTGCTACGTACTCCGTGCGGTTAGCAAGGGGTGTTCATAGAGTTGCTGTGCAGTTCAGCATTAGCGAGGGAGCCACGATCTTAGAGTCGATAACACGTCTACTCCCAAATCCGTTTAGCAACAGCGATATAGTAATTCAAGCTTGGGATTCTATCGCCAGGCTCATGCTTATGTTCTATGCGCTCCTCATAGGACCCACGAGCTACTTGGCTATTCTGCTCGGCATCTCCTACGGGCTTGCACGCGCGATCGCTAGTTCCGTAGCTAGGTGGAGGCTATGGTGAGAAGCGTTGTTGGCGTTTACATAAAGGCTCTTGTTGTACTATCTCTGATAAACGTTGTTGTAACGCTGATCGAAAGGCGCGGGGTCCTAGACCTAGCTATTGCATTACTGGTACTTCTAGGCTCTTCGCTGCTCTATGCATTTGCAAGGAAGGGCTACGTGCTCTAAAGCTACCTAATCACCTGTGCATGCTCAAACCTCCACCTCGATCTTATACCATGAATCGCCTAGCTCCTTAGACACTATCTCCTCGATTCTCCTCCTAACATAGTTTACATCCGTGTCTGTGACCTCGAACACTATCCTTCTGAACTCTGGTACCACCGCGCTTCTAAAGTTCTTTACCTTGAGCTTTAGATCTCTCTCTATAGCGGCGACTATACGTGATACAAGTTCATCGCTAAACGATACGAGGTAAAGAGTAATGTTCAACGTGTAACACCTAGTATAGAGGGCTGCGTAGCTGTTTTAAAGGTACATGATGAGGGGTGCAAACGCTGAAGGATGATGATGGAAAACCTACTGAGCAGATCCGCTTGAAACAGTCCGTAGCTCAGGAAACGGGTTAGAAGCTCAGAGGTGAGGGGCTCATCACACTCTCAGAACTCGGCAAATTCAGCATCCATCTTGACCATGTCTCTGCGTTAGCTTATTAGCGCTGCGGTTCAGATCCAGAGCGCGGTGGTTGGCATGGGTGGCAGGCAGAGGACTACCCTATTTTGGGAGAGTGGAAAACCTGAGCAGCAGGGGCGTAGCCAGGAAAAGAGCAAGGGTAAGAGGAAGAGGTGAGTTCTAGTAGCTGTGAGGAGGGTTGTGTAGACCTAGACCTCACAGTTTTCGTACCTGTATCCGTACTCGGAACAGAACATAGCCTCGAACTCAAAACGCTAGCTGTATGGGCCGTGTTAAGGGCTGTTTCGATTTTTCGCGTAAGGAATCTGGTGGTCTACCGTGATCCCGATGCCGATCCTAAGGATGAGGAGGTGTTCAGGGCCGTTGGCAGATATCTGCTAACCCCTCCCTACCTAAGGAAGATGCTGGCTCCGCTAATGGCTCCGCTGAGGGCTGTAGGGGTAGCGCCTCCACTAGCAATACCGCCTCACTCTGTGTCACGAGAAGCTAGAGTCGGTGAATTGAGATATGGGGTGGTCATGAGGTGCCCCTTCGCCTATATAGGCGTTAAAAGGCGTTGCATTGTAGTGGATGAGTGCAGAGAGGGCGTTCACCTCTTCAAGGTAGTCTCCCTGAATCCCTTGAAATGTATATTAGCGGATACGCCGCCTAAAGGATTCTATAAAGGACCTGAGCTACTATTTGTAAGCAGCTTGGTTGAGGGTGTCGGGAGGTTCTGTAGGAATAAGCTCGTGATCGTATCGTCGAGAAGAGGCGCACCATTGACCCGCAGCACGGCTAGCAGGCTGCTTCGCTCTAGATCGCTATGCGTGCTCTTGGGCTCGCCAACCCTGGATCCCGATGAGATAGTGAGTACAGAGGGTAAGGAGCTTAGCGAGGTCTTGAAGAGCATTGAAGCCGAGGAGCTGTGGTTAAATACGGCGCCCTGCCAGGGTGTGCGAAGCATAAGAACAACCGAAGCAGTCTACATAACGCTGAGTGCTGTGGTTAACGCAGCTTGCATCCTTTATCGGTAGGGCGGGTTCACCATCGGTTTTGGAAGCCAAGGACAGAGCCGTGAACAATATAAACCTCAGTCCCTCTATCCAAAGGCGGTCTAGAAGAGGGGCTGTCGATGGCGCATAGGAAGACTAATGCTCCTAGAAGGGGTAGTTTGGGGTTCAGGCCTAGGAAGAGGGCATCGAGGCTAGTACCCAGGGTTAAGTCTTGGCCAGAGGTAGTGCTGGAGAAGCCTCAGCCTCTCGGGTTCCTAGCGTACAAGGCCGGGATGACGCACGTAATCATGATCGATGATAGGCCAAACACCCCAACGTATGGCAAGGAGATATTCGCCCCCGTAACCATACTGGAGGCGCCACCAATGGTACCTCTAGCTATACGCGTCTACAGGTTAGTGCCAGGGTATGGCTACCTAACCCTTGGCGACCTCTGGGTAGAGGCGCCCAAGGAGCTGGAGATATGGCGTAAGATACCCACATACTCACCTACCAAGAATAGAGAGGCCCGTGAAAAGTGGCTTAGGGATAACATCGATAAGATAGCACGTGTATCCATAGTAGCAGCTTCGCAGCCTAAGCTCGTAGGCGGGCTCAGTAAGAAGAAGCCGGACCTCCTCGAGATAGCTATTGGTGGCGGTAGCATTGAGGAGCAGCTAGATTACGCCCTTAAGATACTGGGACGCGTGATCAGGGTTGAGGACGTGTTTAGGGAGGGGCAGCTGGTAGATGTTATAGGGGTTACGAAGGGCAAGGGCTTTCAAGGAGTAGTTAAGAGGTTCGGGGTGAAGGAGCTTCCAAGGTGGCACAAGCATAGAAAGGGTAGTAGGCGTGTAGGCTCAAGGAGCCCAACTATAGGAGCTGTATCGGAGGTGCCTCAGGCGGGGCAGATGGGCTTCCACCGGCGGACGGAGTACAACAAGAGGATACTGAAGATAGGGCACAACGGCTTTGAGATTACACCTGCAGGAGGGTTCCCGCATTACGGAGTGGTTAGGAGTACATGGATAATGCTGCAAGGCACTGTTATGGGGCCTCCGAAGAGACCCATAGTGCTTAGGTGGGCAATAAGGCCATCCCTTAACGTACCCCAGCAGCCGCCTAAGATCGTGTATGTAAGCCTCGAGAGTAAGGTGGCGGGGTGATGGGTATGGAGACGCCGGTATTCGAGTACGTAACCCTAGTTGTTGAAGAGCCTAAAGAAGTGCCTGTCTTGTCTCTTGACGGAAGCGTTGTCGGAAACATCAGGTTGCCAAGCATCTTCGGGCTTCCCGTAAGGATAGATCTGATCAGAAGGGCGTTCCACTCAGCGCATACAGCACGCATACAGCCAAAGGGTCGAGACCCGCTTGCCGGTAAGAGGAGGTGTGGCCATTACTGGGGGATAGGCCACGGTGTGGCAAGGCTGCCTAGGCTATGGAATGGACGGGCCGTCTTCGCCCCTAATGTCCGGGGTGGGCGGAGGCAATTCGCGCCGACACCGCTGCGCAGGATACATGAGGAGATCAACTGGAAGGAGATGAAGCTGGCGATACTCTCAGCTCTCGCGGCATCAGCTAAGCGTAGCTTTGTCGTGTCAAGGGGGCACTTGGTGCCCGAGGGGTTAGAGGTCCCCATAGTTGTTGTGGATGAGTTTGAGAGGCTAAGTAGGGTTAGGCAGGTTAGAGAGGTGCTGCAGAAACTAGGGCTATGGAGGGATGTTGAAAGGGCCCAGCTGAGGACGAGAATAAGAGCGGGTAAGGGCAAGATGCGTGGCCGGAGATACGTGACGCCAAAGAGCATACTCTTCATGCTCAGCGATGTCCACGTACCTGTTACGCGCGCAGTTGCGAATCTCCCCGGCGTTGACTACACTACCCCCAGAACTCTAAACATCCTGCAGCTTGCACCCGGAGGTGTGCCGGGTAGGCTCCTCGTAGCAACTAGACAGGCCATCGAGACCCTAGGTGAGCTATACGTGGTGAGAAGGCCATGAGCTCGTTCGAGCCTAGTACTGCAGAGCTCGAGAAGCTCTCCAAGATCATAGTTAGGCTCGTAACAACCGAGAAGGCGTACTGGCTGGCGGAGAGGCAGAACTACTTAACGCTGATAGTGGATAGAAGCGCCAATAAGAGAATGATAAAGGAGGCTGTGGAGAAGCTCTACGGGGTTAAGGTGGTTAAGGTGAACACCATGATCGATCGGCAGGGGCTCAAAAAGGCTTATGTTAGGCTTGCCGAGGGGCACAACGCTCGGGATATACTTGAGAGGGGATTGCCTAGGTAGGCATAGCATGCTATCGGCATCTTTTAGCTCTGTGCTATAGACCTGAGTGTGGTGATAGGATATGGGTAAGAGAATACTCGTACAGCGCATGGGTAGAGGATCACCAACGTTCAGAAGCCCCAGCCACCTAAGGGTAGCGCCTGCGAGGTATCCGCCGCTAACCGAGCACGCGGTAAGAGGTGTGGTTGCTGAGCTTGTCCATGATCCTGGGAGGTGGGTGCCGCTAGCACGTATAGTGCTTGAGGATGGACGTGAATTCTACAACGTTGCTGTAGAGGGCCTGAGGGTTGGTCAGGAGGTAGAGATAGGCCCAGGTGCTAGACCGAGCTTAGGTAACGTGCTTCCACTCCGCGAGATCCCAGAGGGAACGAGGATCTGTAACATAGAGATCAGGCCCGGTGACGGAGGAAAGCTTGCGAGAAGTGCGGGAGCCGCTGCCGTGCTTATAGGAAAGACCCGGGATAAGGCTATAGTCCAGCTCCCCAGCGGAAAGCAGAAGCTACTACCGCTAACCGCTAGGGCAACGATAGGCGTACCTGCGGGTGGTGGAAGGATCGAGAAGCCCCTGCTCAAGGCAGGCGCCGCTTACCACAAGTGGAAGGTCAAGGCTAGGAAGTGGCCACGCGTGCGCGGTGTGGCGATGAATGCAGTATCGCATCCACACGGAGGTGGCAGCCATCAGAGTGAGAGTAAGCCTACGACCGTTAGCAGAAGGGCGCCTCCTGGGAGAAAGGTTGGGCACATAGCTGCTAGGAGAACCGGTAGGAAGAAGGGTGCGCACTAGCGCTCATGATCGCAGAGCTGCCCCAACAAGTTCACTAATATTCTTCGCCCCCTTCTCCCTAACCCATCTCTCAAGGCCTCTGAGCACCTCAGCTACGATCTCCTTACCCTTGAGGGCTAGCATAGAGCCTATCTGCAAGGCGGAGGCGCCGACAGCTATGAGCTCTGCAGCTGATCTCCAGTCGTATATCCCTCCAACACCTATGATTACAGGTTTCAGCTCCCTGTACACCTCGTAAACCACCCTAACAGCTATGGGGTGTATGGGGGGTCCGGAGAGCCCTCCCATGACGTTTGTGAGTACGGGCTTGAGCGAGTGCACATCCACGTACATAGCCTTAACGGTGTTTATGAGTGTTAGACCTGTAGCACCCGCCTCGAGAGCCTTCTCAGAAGACTTAACAACGTTATCGCTTAGCCCTAGTTTCGCATAGACGGGGATCTTCAGGCTCTGCGCAACACTCTTGACAACGCTTCGGACGTTGCTAGGGTCCGACCCTATATCCATGCCGTAGCCCTTCGTATGCGGGCAGCTGAGGTTTAGCTCAACAGCGTTAGCCCCGCTCTCCTCAGCTATCGATGCTACATCTAGGAACTCGTTCTCAGAGGTTCCCCCTACACTGACTACTACCGGAAGCCCTATTCTTCTGCAGGCGCTGACTATGTCGGGTATGCGCTCCTTTCCAGGGTTTGCTAAGCCTACAGCGTTTAGGAAGCCTCCTGAGGGTAGCTCGATTATTATAGGGGCCTCATAGCCCCTACGCGGAGTGGGCGTAATGGTTTTGGTTACTATCGCTGATAGGCCCCACCTATACATCCTATCTATGTGCTCGGGCTCGTAGCCGAGGATGCCGCTGGCATTCATCACAGGATGTACCAGGTCTAGACCGGGTATCCTAACTCTCAGAATGCTTTCTGGCATACACCCCAACACCCTTTCCGATAGGTTTAGACACGATCTCGCCCTCTACGTAAACAAAGTTTCCGTGAACTATTGTAGCTATGGGCTCACCTTTGTAGCGAAGCCCCTGGAAGGGGCTTAGCTTAGCCTTAGAGAAGAACCTATTGGGGTCTACAACGCCTTCACGCTTGAGGTCTACAACTGTTAAGCTTGCAACACAGCCTCTATACGTACACGCGTAACTCTCTAATCCCAGTATGTTGCGTGGGGACTTGTTTATTAGCCTAGCGACTGTCCTGAGCGTAACAACACCTTTGTTCAGAAGTGTCAAGAGTATGCGTAGAGAAGTTTCTAAACCCGCTATTCCAGAGGGGCACTCCTCGAATGGTAATGACTTCTCCTCAAGGGTATGGGGTGCGTGATCCGTGACCCATGCATCTACGAACCCCATAGCTAAGAGCCTCAGCAACTCCTCTACGAAGCACCTAGGCCTCAGCGGAGGGTTGACCTTAGCTAAACACCCAAGCCTCCGCTCATCATCGCTGCTTAGCAGCACGTAGTGCGGGCATGTATCGGTGGTGAATCCTCTACGGCGGGCAAGCCTCAGGAGCTGAGGAGATGTGATGTGGGTTATGTGAGTTCTAGCTGTGGAGAAGCGCGTGTGGTACTCCTCGATACACCTAAGTTCAGCATCTATAGGTCTGCATAGAGCCCTCTTACCCGCGGGACAGCCCTCCCTGATGAGGTTGGGATGTTCGCAATGAACTATGAGTAGCTTACCCGCCCTAGCGACCGCGTCTATCTGGGAATCCGTTAACCGTGGCAGATCCTCGGGATAGAGCTTCATCCCCAACACATCGCCTACGCTGAGCATAGCTCTAAGCTCATCCACATGGGGTGTGAACCCTACGTAGACACCGAAATCTACGTAAGATCTGGTGGCTAGGCTATGGAGCTTTGCCCTCAACGCTTCAACGCTGTTTATCCTCGGAACAGTGTTGGGCATGTCGACCACTAGAACCACTCCTCCTGCCGCAGCGGCTTTGGTACCGCTCTCCTCATCCTCCTTATAGTTCAGCTCAAGCCCTCTGAGATGCACATGCATATCGATGGCTCCTGGAAGAAGCACCACACCCGGTCTGACAAGATCTATAGCCTCACCCTCCCTACAAGAGGTGCCGATGCATAGCCTCTTGACGTAGTCGCCATCCACGACTATGGAGACTGTATAGAGTTCCCCATCGAACAGCGTACGTGCGTAGAGTGTGTAGACGCTGCTCTCAGGAATCCTCAAGATGCTTCACCACCTCACTATACCTAAACCCAGGGCCGTCGATGCACAGCAGGTAGGGTGTGCCCCGGATAACGCAGCTACCACACATGCCGATACCGCAGCGCACCTCTGATTCTAGGAGCATTAAGGGGTCCATACCCTTCGCAAGCAGCTTCTTCCCCAAGCTCCTCAGCATGGGCTTGGGGCCCGCAGCGATCACGTCGCTAGGCGTACGCTCCTTGAGTATCCTCATAGCCAGATCTACAGCAGTTCCGCAGAAACCGTAAGTACAGTCGTCACTAGCTACGTGAACATCCATACCCATTGCACTTCTCAGGAAGCTCTCAACGGCGCGGGCGTCAGAGCCCTTAGGCGTACCCCAAGCCACTACAGGTCTGCGACCCATTGAGGCAAGGGCGTGGTAGGTGTATATCAGTGGAGCTAGCCCCGTACCCCCACCGACTAGCAGGGGGTTCTCACCCCTAATCCTATCCAAGATACCCTTGCCGAGGGGCCCCTTAACGGTTATGGCTGAACCCGGGTGTAGCTGGGACATACTCCTAGTACCCCTGCCAACGACCTTGAAGAATATCGAGAATCTCTTGCGGTTGGGCTCCACATACGCTATGCTCATGGGCACTTCCTTAACCCGGGGGATCCATACCATCACGAACTGCCCGGGGCTGCTGTTCAACACGCCCTCAACGAGCTCTATAGTAAGCCACCAGTAGCTATGTGAGACCCTGCGTACACCGGCTACCCTTGCAGGCCTTGGCACACCCCTCAATAGCCGCCGCCCCAGCTACGGGGCTACATAGATATGAGGTCCTCCAGCTCCTCCTGAGTTATCATAGTTCCGCAGTAGACGCATTGAAGAGTGAGGGGCTCTCTCTTAACTACCCTGAAGCGCGTTACCAACCCCTCTCTACGCCTATTAGTTATGCATGTAGGGTTGGGGCACCTTATGAACCCCCTGATCTCCTGAGGTATGGTGACCTTGAGCTTCTTGTACACGGTATAGTTCCTGATGATATTTATGGTTGCCGAGGGGGCTACCAGGGCTATCACGTTAACCTCATCGCTTGTAAGCTCACGTCCCTCGATCTTTATGATGTCCTTACGCCCCAGCTTCTTGCTCTCTACGTTCATGAGCACAGCTGTTCTCAGACCCTCACGCCCGGTGATACCCAGGATCCTGAGCACCAGCAGCGCCTTGCCCGCGGGTATATGGTCTATGACTGTCCCATTCCTTATCTTGGAGACTGTGAGGGATGAGGGTTCTCCTAGGTTCATGGTCTAACACCCGCTATTAGCGATAGGAGAGCCATTCTTACGGGAACGCCAAATGAAGCCTGAGTGAAATAGGCTGCATACCTAGAGCTATCAACAGCCGGCTCGATCTCATCCACTTTCGGCAAGGGGTGTAGGACCTTTAGCTCACGCTTCCCCTTCTCAAGAAGCTTTAGCGTTATCCTGTAGGAGCCCTTAACACGCTCGTACTCTATAGGATCGGGGAAACGCTCCTTCTGTATGCGGGTTACGTAGAGCACATCCACGTCTTCTATAACATCGTCTACGCGGGACGCCTCTTCGAACTTAACACCTCGCTCCCTTAGGGTCTCTAGAACCTCCGGTCTGGCCCTGAGCAGGGGCGGTGACACAAGGTATATTTTCCTGGGCTTGAACAGCGTCAGGCCGTAGATGAACGAAGACGCTGCCCTACCGTATCTGAGGTCGCCTACCACTGCGTAGGTGAGCCCATCGATCGTGCCGAATAGCCTCCTAACGGTGTACAGGTCTAGCATCGCCTGTGTTGGGTGGTGCTGCTTGCCGTCACCGGCATTTATCACGGGGTCCTCCGCTATCTCAGCTGCGAAGAGCGCGGTCCCCTCGTATCTATGCCTTATCACGATGATATCGGCGTAGGCGTCGAGCATTCTTATGGTGTCTGCAAGGCTCTCGCCCTTAGCAATGCTGGTCCCCTCCTCGGATGTGAAACCTATGACCTTAGCTCCTAGTAGCTTGGCTGCGGTTTCGAAGCTCAGCCTCGTACGCGTGGAGGGCTCGAAGAACGCCAGCGCTACAACGTAGTCCTGGAGCAGCGTATATGCGCGCCTATTCCTCAAGTAGTAGTCAGCGACCTCAAACAGCTCCTCGAGATCATTCCTCGTGAAGTCGAGTATAGAGATGACGTCGCGCCCTTGGAAACCCAAAATGCCCAGTCTACTTCTTCACCCCGCCCCGGTATTTAATCTCTGCTCCACTTCTCAACGTACTCCAAAACCCTCTTAGCATCGCTATCGCTTATAAGACTCCTGCTCTTAGCGATGCTTATAAGCCTCCTGATCGTGAGGAGCGCGTAGAACCTCACCCCCATTGATGCTAGGCGTTTCGAAGCGCCCTGCTCTCTATCAACAACAACAGCCACCGCTACCGGGGTGGCTCCCTGCGACTTCAGCAGCTCTACAGCGCTTGCAAGGCTCGACCCCGTTGTAGCCACATCATCCACTATTAGAACCCTACGCCCCTCCACCACGCCCTCTACGACGCTTTCGGTTCCGTGGCCCTTCCTGCTGAGCCTCACGTAGCCGAGGGGCTTGCAGCTTATACACGCCATGTATGTGGCTAGCGGGATCCCTGCGGTTGCCACACCTATGATCATGTCGTAATCGGTATCAACAGCTTTCAGCAGCGCCTCGGCTACTCTCCTTGCCTCTGCAGGGTAGCTGTACAGCCTTCTAAGGTCTATGTAGTAGGGGCTCTCGATACCTGAGGAGAGCTTGAACCTCCCTACCTTGAACATTCCGTACCTCATTATGATCTCTACGAGCTCCTCTAACATGTCTTAACCACCTCCATCTGCTCCTTCCTGATTCTCAAAACGGCGTCTGCTGGGTCGGGAGCTCGCGTAATAGCCCTCCCCACGATCTCGTAGTCCGCACCTGCGCAGAGCGCTGAGCCTGGTCTCGCACCCTGAGCCCCTACACCGGGTGCCAGGATCTTGATGTGCTCTCCTAGTATCCTTCTCCCGCGCTGTATAAGCCTTGGCTTAGTAGCCGGCAGAACCACCCCCCAAGGAGCGACCTCCTTTGCTATACCTAGCAGCTTATCCACAACCGGCGTCATAACCTCCTCGGCGCCGCGATGGCTCATAGCGACCACCAGTATAAGGTCCATGCCCTCACGCTCACAGGTTCTCTTTAATGCGTCGAGGGCGTCCCTAACACCTACGAAGCTATGGGCTATAACACCCCTTACACCCGCCCTAGCAAGTGCTGCGGCACTCAGTGACATGACAAAGCCTATATCAGCCAGCTTAAGGTCCGCGATCACGCTGCTCCCTCCTGTAGCAGCGGTGAGCTGCTTAACAGCATCCACACCCGTTCTGAGCAGCATTGGGAGCCCTATCTTGAAGCCCGATACGTACTCGCGGGTCTTCTCAATTATTCCGATGCTCCACTTGATGGGGTCCTCCTCCAGAGGAGGATCAAGAGCCACAATTAGGGTCAATGAGCCCGCAACAACTCTCTGCGTAATTGGGATTAAAAGTATTTACGCCTAGGCGCTACTTCAGTGCTACGAAGAGCGTGCTCCTCGTAGCCTTTAGTCCGGGCTCTCCGTGCTTAGTTATCTTGGTCGTAGGTGCGAACTCCCCTAGGTAATGACCTATCATCTCAGGCACGATCTTGACGGGTACGAACTCCTTACCGTTGAACACAGCTATAGTCAGCCCAACCATTATGGGCAGTACTATCATGTCCCTGACATGGGTCTTGATCACCACGTTCTTGCCCTCCGCCAGCGCCTTCCGCGCCTTTATCACCTTCTCTAAAAGCGTTCTCTGCTCAGGGGTGAATCCCCGACGAAGACTCCTCCTTGCCCTAGCCGGTAGTAGCTCCACTAGCTCATCCATAGGCATCTCAAGCAGCTCCTCCAAGGTCTTGCCGCGGTACCTAAACTTCCGCCACTCCGGCGGGATCTCCCATCCCTGCATCGCCATTCGGCAGCACCACCCAGAGCTCTAGATTTATCAACGCCTTAAAACTCTCTATGAAAGCCGAGGAGTGCTATGCGTGTGTTGATGACTGTGTATGGCGCGTTCAGTGAGGAGGGGGAGTACAGAACCTATTACGACCTTGTATTCACGGATCTAGGGCTCTTCATAGTGTTCCTAGGGAGGATGCCACGCATATTCAAGCGTCGACCACCTCTGCCCCGGGGTATTGAGAGGCAGCTGCTCCGCGTATACAAGGAGAGGTTCAGGGAGGCGTACAACAGTAAAGGACTTAACGAGCTTGTGAGAATGGGTAGAGCAAGGTTCGTGCGCTGGAGCGAGATTAGCTACGTGGTTATCAAGGAAGTTGGGATACCGCTACCACCTGTTCTGAGGAGAGCCTCTGGTGATGAGAAGGAGAGGGTACTCATGCTAGCTCTGGCCATGGGTAGGGACATGCCTAGGTTCTACACCAGTGTTAAGATACGTGAGGGCATCAAAAGGGCGTTAAAGAGTATAGGTGTGGAGCTCAGGTACAGCTAGTGGTGTGGGCGTATGATAGTTGTGTTCATGAGGCATGGGCGGGCGGAGGAGAAGAGAGCTGGTGTTAGCGATGAGGAGCGTAGGTTAACTGATGGGGGTCGTAGGGATGTTGAGCTGATCGCGAAGCTCCTGCCGCCCGTAAGGATTGTGTACACAAGCCCCCTTAGGAGAGCTGTCGAAACGGGCGAGATCGTGGCTAGGGTCCATGGGGCTGAACTACGAGTGGTTGATGAGCTGAGACCCGGAACGACCCTTGCAAAGCTACTAGGGCTTGGTTTAGGTGATCGTTCGCTGCTTGTAGGGCACGCGCCGAGCATAGAGGATGTTGTAGAGGAGCTGCTAGGTTTCAGAGTACGGATGCCTGCAGGCTCAGCTGCTGTACTCTCCGCTCAGGAGCTTGGTAGGGGTAGTGGCGAGCTTCTAATGTTCCTAACGCCACGTATCGCTCGGGAGATCGTCGATAGGCTAGCGCTCTAGATGCTAAGGGCCGGGATGCAGGGTGCATAGGCTCCGGTTGGTGCTCCACGGCTGTCGCTCAGCGTTATTAAGGAGTCGCGTAGTTGGGCTTCTAAGCGAGGTATTTCCTAGTCTTGAAGTCGGGGAACTCCTACTCATAGACGCACTGCCTACGTACCTCTACAACGGGTTTCGCGATCAGCTACGTGCGGATGCTGTAGCGGTGTACCTTGCTGAGAGGTATGGGGGTGATAGCATAGTTTTAGGGGTTACGGATATGGATGGGTACGTACCTGGGCTGAACTTCGTTTTCGGAATAGCCATGCCCACGATTGCGACTGCCGTGGTGTTCCTGTACAGGCTAGCCACACCTAATAAGGATTTGTTCGAGTCACGTGTGCTCAAGGAGGTCCTTCACGAGCTCGGGCACCTATTCGGTCTCGATCACTGTGGCAGTCCGAGGTGCGTAATGAGGTTTAGCAATACCGTGATGGAGGTGGACTACAAGCAGGCGGTGTTTTGCAGAAGGTGTGCAGAGAAGCTTAGGCTAAGGGGCATTGAGGTTTCCCAAGAGTACGTGCTGCCTTAAGCGCCTCACGCCCCCTCCGCACGCATCAACGCCATTCGAAAAGCATCGCCCAGAACCCCAGGAGAACCCCGCGCAGGTAGGAGCCGCGCGTTCTGCGGAACAAGTCTCACCAGCTTTCTCAGCGAGTGAAGGGCCTTAGCAAGACCGAGGCCGGGCTCGGCGCCCACGGTACCATTGCCTAGGAGGAGATCGCCTGTGAAGACGGTGTTTATCTGTGGTATGTACAGGGATAATGAGCCTGGGGTATGGCCAGGAGTATGGATGAGCACAAGCTCGTAGCCTGATACTACGAGTACGGAGTCTCCCGTAAGAGCTATGTCGGGTAGGGGATCGCGCCACCTAACGCCAGCGACCTGGGCAAGTATACGTGAGTTGCGGTATGTAGAGAACTCCCCTACGTGCATAACGATCTTGGCCGAGAAGGTCTCGCGTATATCTTCGGCATCGGCAGCGCTATCGAAATGGGCATGCGTTAGGATAACGTATCGCGGCATTGCAAGCCCCCGATCCGCTAGGTACAGCACCTTGTAGAAGCCCCCGGGCCCTGGGTCTACGACTATGGCGTCGCCTCCTCTTAAGATGACGACGTACATGTTGCTCCTAAAAGGACCCACTACAAATCGCAGAACATCCTCTGTCATGGCCTCCCAGGTAATCGCCCCCTATAACACCGTTAATACAACTCCTCTTTATAATCCCCAGCGCGAGAAGTAAGACTAGGTATGGTGGGTGAAGGAGGATGGCACCTCCCCTAAAGAGGGTCGATGAGTACACGTGGGTCATACCGAGAGATTACAAGAAGTGTATGCGAGTTGATGCAGTGATTTTCGCGGACGAGTTCCTGCTGAGGAAGATGAGGGAGGATAGAACGCTTGAACAGGCAGCTAACGTCGCATGCCTACCCGGGATACTTGTCGCGTCCTACGTGATGCCTGATGGGCACCAAGGCTACGGCTTCCCCATAGGTGGCGTTGCCGGGATGGACTTCGAAACAGGGGTCGTTAGTCCGGGGGGTGTAGGCTACGACATTAACTGTGGTGTTAGGCTCCTGCGCACAGACCTCACCGAGAAGGAGGTGAGGCCTAAGCTCAAGGAGCTCCTAGAGACGCTATTCCGTAACGTGCCTAGTGGTGTCGGCGCTACGGGCAAGCTAAGGCTCACCCGTAGCGAGCTGGACGAGGTCCTAACCGTGGGGTCGAAATGGGCCGTTGAGAAGGGCTATGGCTGGGAGGAGGACCTGGAGCACACGGAGTCGAAGGGGAGG
>Ga0180301_10000481_pt1 | contig 30722 bp, 56 predicted proteins | sample GuaBasSediGuay16_FD_121797 | JGI IMG/M metagenome (GOLD analysis project Ga0180301, IMG submission 121797) | Subseafloor sediment microbial communities from Guaymas Basin, Gulf of California, Mexico - Guay16, Core 4569-2, 12-15 cm | ecosystem: Environmental > Aquatic > Marine > Hydrothermal... | reverse complement strand
TGACCACGACCCAATCACAACCGCGACATGACAACGAGCCCTGATCTATGTCATGTTGCTGCCCACAACGCAACGTGAATGATCATGACTATGACATGTCATATTGATTATTTGCGTTTTTTTGGGGAACGAATCACGCAGTCTATTCGCGATCACGGAGTGGACATAGTAGATACCGACAACCTATCTGAAACCGGATGCCTATTTTCGGCAGTTAAGGGTTAGGAGGTTTCAGGCGAGGGGGGAGAGAGTAGGAGTGGTTATTGAAGCCGGAGTTGAGTTAGGAGGCCTTTGTTATATTCGGCAGCCGAAAGAGAAAGGCGACGATGATATTAGACAGAGGGGTAAGGATCGTTGTGCGCGGGAGTGCAATTCACCCACTCACACTGGTACAATCCACCACCCTCCTCGTATCATTCCTCCTCAACGATCTGCCTCGCCTTTCGTACAAGTTCGGCCGTTAAATGCTTGTCCTTCAACACATCCTGTGCCCGAGCCAATAACGATTCGATCGCCTGGGCCTGCTCGGGCGTAATTAATTCCCTTTCCACCAACCGGATCGTCAATGCACAATAATCCAGTATCTGCTCGTGGGTGTGTAATTTCGGCACCCAAATTCGATCCAATTTCCCATCACGCAGGCGCACTTTCCGCACCCGCCGCTCACGTTTGCGACGCCCTTGGGTGACTTCCTCTTCTACTTCCTCGATGGCCTGCCCGAGTTCCTCGTCCATATGGCGCCCCAACTTATGCCTCCATCATAACACGCCGGTGGAAAATCGAAAGGCGCCTAACACATTTGGCCGCCCTCCCGCTGCTCCCTTTGCAATACTTCGCTCCCGTTTCAGGCGCCTCCTAATTAACTCCCGGGCCCCTAGCTTTCCCCTCGCACCCCTTAGCTGCTTAAACAGAGGCTACAGTACTTCACTTTGGTTTCAAGCGCCTTTGGGTGTACTTGGTCGTTTGGCGTGGCTCGCCTTCTAAAACCATTGCTATTTATACGTTCGAGTTAGTGTCATACCAAACGTGTACCACGGCAAGTTAATGTGTCATAAAGGATACGCTCTAAAGGCGCGTAGATACTAGCTTTTGAGAGTACTTGACATATCTCATGAGGGTGGTATACTTGTCCGCGGACGAGGGAGGTTGGCCTTCACCGCGACGAGGAGCCGGCCCCATCGCGGTGGAGGCGAAAGACGGACAAGGGGCCGGGAGGAGGTGAGGAATGGCGAACGCTCAGATCTTGAACCTTACTCCCCACCCCGTACGGGTGGGAGATCGGGAGTTCCCGCCGGCGGGGCAGGTGCCCCGTCTGCGGGAAGTTGTGTCCGCTACTTGGCAGCTGGAAGGGCTGCCGGTGGCGGATGTCATTACCGGGGTTGTGGAGGGGCTCCCTGAACCCCGCCCCGGTGTTTTTCTCATCGTCTCCCGGCCCGTGGCCATGGCGCTGGCGGGGCGGAGGGACGACCTGCTCGTTCCGGACGACTTCGTTCGGGATGAGCAGGGGCGGATCGTGGGGGCTCGGCGGCTGGCTCGGCTGCTGGGCCCCGAGGGGGAGGGCCGGTGATGGCGGCCGGCCCTCGCTTCCAAGTCGTGCGGGGAGGGTCCGGTTCGTGGACCCTCCACTGCTGGCCTTTGGGGGCCGTGGTCTCCGGCCACGTGCCCCGCAAGATTAGGCCCGCCGAGGCCCGGGCGATCATCGCTCGGCAGCTTCGGCGGGCCTTTTTGTCGCCCCGTCCCACTGGCTCCGTCCGCTGGTGCGGACAGGGCGAACACCAGGTGCAGGGCGGCACCCTCGTGTTTGAGGGCGACCTCGCCGCCCTCGCCCGGTGGGTGGGCCTGCCTGAGGCCACCGTGGCTCAGGCCCTACAGGCCCACCGTCCTGAAGTCCAAGCCCGCATCCAGCAGGCCCGGCGGGCCGAGGAAATAGCGCGCCGTCGGGACCTGCTGGAGGCCGTCACCCGGATGCTCAAGGTGGCTGGCTTCGAGGCGGTGCGGGGCCCCGACCCTAAGGACGATGAAGCGTGGGTCGGGGACCTGCGGTTTTTGGCCCGCTCCCAGGGCAGGGCGTTCAGCCTTGTTCGGGAGGGGGACGGCTGGGTGGTACGGCTGATTGGGGCGAACGTGGCTCCGGTTCGTTGCCGGGCCACCCAGCTGGCGGAGGTTCGAGTGCGGCTGCTCCGTGCACCCGAACCTGAGCCGGAACTGGCCACCTGCACCCGATGCGGGCGAAGGCTGCCCGCGTTCGTGGTGCAGGATGGCATATGTCTGACCTGTCGAGGGGAGGGGCGATGATGTTCCCAGCTGGACTGCCATCCTTCCGGCCCTGCCGCGGCCACTGGGCGGTGCGGGTGGAGCCACCCAGTTGGCGGCCGTGGTGGGGGCGACTAATAGTGTCAGAGGATGGTGGGTACCGGGTAATCGGCCGTCACGGCTGCTACCCGGTGCGAGTTCGCGTCACCGGCCGCGGTTGGCGATGGGTGCCGGCCGTAGGCGACGTGGCGGTCCGGGTACGGCTGGAATTCGCCCGTGAAGGGGCGGCCGTGCCTGGGTGGTTGTACTGGGAAGGGAGGTGAGTCGTGAGGAAGCTGTGCAGGGTCTATGATGCTGGCCTCGCAGGATGTTACATCCTGTGGGGCCACCGTGGAGTGCGGGAGGATTATGTCTCCCGCATCCCTGTCCGCATTGGGGCCCCTGCAGTCTATGCTAGCCGCAGGGGCTATTTGGTCATTGAGGGGCGGCGGGGCCAGTACGACGTCGTATCGTGCTGGCCATCGTTAGAGGCGGCTCGAGAGCGGGCTCTTCAGCTCCTGAGGGAGGTGGTACGATGAGGAGGCAGCGCTTTACCGCAACAGTAGTGCGGGCGTGGCTTCGGCAGGGCTGGAGCTTTGCCCTGCCAGGCGAGCGAGGATATACGTATCCCCGCGTTCCGGAGGGCCGTCTGGAGGCTCGCCGGCTAGGGCGGGGTGCGCTTACGTACATCCTGCGCCCTGCGTCTGAGCGGGCATTGGAGCTGGCCAAGGAGGTCCGAGAGCGGGCCGAACAGGCTGTTTGGGCATGAGGTAACCTCGCCGCGGTGGAGTTCCGGCCCCGGGCGTGGCGAGGTCAGGGCAAATAGGGGCCGGAGAAAGGAGGGAGAATGCTGAGGACGACCGGAGCAAGCAATACCACTACGTTCAACGTGGGCTTCACCCTGCTCCACATTGAGGGGCGAGGGTGGAGGGTAGCCCCACCCCTTGCGTGGGTGCGCAAGGGGTATCGGAACTCGCAGGATGTCTACTACTATATTCCGCCTAATTGGCCGGCCCTTCATGTTGAGCTCAGCGGGTCGGCTAATCCTCGAGGCGGGACGACCCCCAAGGAGTTCATCGACGACCCCTTGGGCAAGGCAGTCCTCCGCTACGAAGGGCCCTTCCCCATTCCCGATGCCGGCGAGCTCGAGCAGCTTGCCGCCGAAGGGATCAGGGAGCTGGCCCAATACCTCCCAGGGCGGTTTTGCCCGTGGCCGCCCCTGCAAGACCATTGGGCCAGCCAGCCCCGGTTTTGGGCTGAGGAGGCCTTGGAACTGGGGCGGAAGCTGGTGGGTGGCCCCGCCCGTCCTTCGTGGTGGGGTGGGGAGTTCCTGCTGCAAGGCCGCGTGGAAGGCGGCCTGCGGCAGCGGGCCTTCTACGCCTCTACCCACCTTCCGGCGTGGCGGGCGCTGCTGTTCCACTGCCCGCCAAGCGGGGCGGAGGTGGCGGTGGAGCGGCACTATCTGAGTGGCCGACCTTTCCATCTTGGCCACCACTGGGTGGAGGTGGAGGGGTCGGCCGTTAAAGCCCTCGCGGCGCTGTCGTGGCGTCGCGATGGGCACGAGTTTGCCCAGGTTCTGATTCAAGCTTGGGCAGGGGCTACCCTCCGTGTGGTCGATGAGGCCACTAGGGAGGTGGCCGAAGCGAGGATCAGCGGGAACATCCTGCTGGTCCACTGGCCCCGACTAGGGGCTGACTTGGACTGAGGTAGCTAGGGCCCGCTAGGGCCCACCTTAGGGGCGTTCGGAAGCCCCGCTGCGGCCTGAGGGTATCAGGCCGGGCGGGGCTTTTTTCATTTGCCCCCCTCCTCCCAAAGGCCCCGGGGTGTGGGGTGGAAGGTGGAGGGAGCCGGAAAGGGAGAAAGGAGGTTGAGGATGGGAAAGCTGTATTGGAGGGATGCGGACGTGCTTGAGCGTCTTTCTCATGAGAAGTGGACTTCTGTTTGCACTATTGCTGCTTGGATCTCAACCTCTAGGTATCGGCTGGTAAACCCAAGCTCATTATATGCCGCACGAAGAACTGTCTTGCGGTTGGAGAAAGCTGGCCTCATTGAGGTCAGAAGAGGGCCGCGGGGAGGTCTTTGGAAGGCCTTTGTGAGGCAGAAGGCCGGAAAGGAGGAGGCGCGATGAGGATTGGGATCATTGAATACCTAAATAGTTACCTTGCTGCTGGGGAGGTGCAGCTCCGGCGGTGTCGGAAATGCAATGGGGTGCGGGCCATTGTCCGCACCCTGCCATATGGGCCCTTTCCCTTGCCGGAGCAGTGGGAGGGGGCGCTGGTGGTGCGCCCTAGGGCGTCCCGAACCGGGGCGCATTACGCCAATGTCCTTTACCCTCAACTCGGAGTGCCGGAGGGGCGGTCTACGGCCTTGGCTCGGGTGTTCTTTGGTCGGTTCCGGCTGTTCCCTGAGGAGCTCAGTGATGGGTTCGGGTCGGGGTCGATCCTCGCCCGGACCCGGCTTGATCGCCCCTTTGCACACGATGTCATCGTGCGGGGGTGGGTGGACGAGCTTCCTGAGCCCCGGGAAGAGCACCTCTGCCCTTCGTGCTGGGAGAGGGAAGTGCAGAGGTTGGCCAAGGTCCGGCAAGGGAACCTGTACATTGCCCCTGCTTGGCGATACGGATGGGAAAAAGAAGGAGGGACTGTCTTCCAGCGCCTTTACAGTTCCGCTTGCCAGCTTGGGGTTAGAGAAGTGAAGGGCAGGATAGAGGTTTTCAACCACTGTCTTGTCCCCGCTGATAAGGCTTCCGAGCTCGAGGCCCTCGTCCGCGCAAACTACGGCTACCTTGAAATCCGGGGGGCTGCGGTCGTGCGTTCTCCCGACCATGAGGAGGTGACGGTTCCCGCGGGCCATTGGGTGTTCTGGCATCCGTGGCCTCGGGACGGAGTAGACTGAGGGAGACGGGAAGGGTTGGCGACGAAAAATAGCGTTTCGCAAAAAGGGAGGTTGCAATGAAGACGAAAGCTCGTGTAAGCAGGTGGCCGATGGCTGGTGGTGTGGGCACTGCCTATGAGGTGTTGGTGCCTCATCAGGGTTGGCCTCACGTGATGGCCGTTTACCCGAACGGAGCCTCCGGTTTGGCGTATGCTCGCGTTTGGGAGGCCCTTGCTGCCATACGCAACCTCTACGCCCTGCCTCCGCTTTCCGATGAGCGTTGGGAGGCGTTCAAGGCCGCTCGGCGCGATGCCAAGCGCATCGAGTTCGAGACGGCCGTTCAGGTCTTTCCTGAACTCCGGCGACTCGGGCGGCTACCGGAGCTCTGGGCACCGTGGCGGCTGCCTGAAGCGGTCGTCGAGGTGGAGGTGGAGTTGAGGTGAAAAGCCGCGTTACTAATAGTCTCTTTGCAGGGCTTGACATCCAGATCGAAGGTGGTATACTTGGTCATGAACGGTGAGGTTCTTTGACAAGGGCGGGCCGGTTAAGGGGCACCGCTAGTAGCGTCCGGAAAGGGTCGCTGAAGGCCTTGGCGGCGTGGCTGGCTGGAAGCGGCGCCGGACGCGATGGGATGGGGTTCGAATCCCCACCGCCCTGCTGCGACGCTGCTTCGCTGTGCTTTGCTGGTGCCAAGCTTCGCAGGCCCCCGGCCCTCCTACGGAACTGTTCCAAGGGAGGGCCGGGGTGGAGGAAGACGAGATGTGGAGACCTATTGATCGTGCTCGTGCTTTTCTTCGTGCCCAAGGTATTGACCCAGACCAGTTGGACTGGAGCCGTGGAGGCGGAATCATTCGCCTTCCCTGCGGCTGCGTGTGAGTTGTATGGGGAGGCATTCCGGCTTGGAGCTTGGGAGGTGCAATGACGGGCGTATTTAATGCCCGCGCTCGTCTTTTTCCTTGTGCGCGACATGCACTTCGTAAACGAACAGAAAGAAGTTTCCGAAGGTGATCGAGAAATGATGGAGCGGATTCGGTTTCCATGGTGCGACGTGGTCTTGGAGCTTGATCCAATGCCACCAGAGGATTTGGAGCGGCTGGAGTGGACTGAAGAGGACCTTAGGCCAGACTCAAATTTTCAAAAATTCATCCGTTGGGTCATCCAATGTCTTGAAGAAGGTGGTCAGCCGCTTCTTTGGCCTGAGGTTTGGCGAGTCATGCCGCCGGACCTGTCGGACTATCGAGGGAGGTGAATAGTGCGAAAGCGTGACGATCCTCAGTACCAGTCCTGCGTCGCGTACAGCGAACTCTGGATGGCATGCTATGACGCAGCTTTGGCTGCTGCGAAAGGGGCTTCGAAGTCCAAGTTCGTGATTTATGGCGCCATAGCAGCTATCAGCGCCAGTCGGGCTTGTTCCGAACTGCGGGACAAGCCTGTGTCGGTCATCCGTGAGGCTTGGGTGGGCTGTGTCCGAAAGGCGGAAGAGATAGCGCGTGAGGCGGTAGGTGAAAGGAGGTTAAAGCGATGAACGAGGCGATTTTTGATCTCTGCAAGAAAATAGCCAACCTTTACTATGATGGCCATATGACTCTTATGAAATTTACCACGAATTGGAGATTCTGTTTCGGGACTGCCGAGTGCAGAGAAGACATAAGTGCTATGGCTGAAGGAAAGACCGAAGACGAAGCCATGATTAACGGTATCCTTCGGGAAATTCGAGGAGAACCAAAGTGTTGCCACTAGGATGAAGGAGGTTTGGGATGAGGATAGACTTCTCCGTAATCTTTGATGAAACCCTGCAGCCAGTATTCTTGGCCGTGCGATGTGGTCGGAAGGGACGAGGATGTGAGGGATGCGTGCTCCGTGAGGAGTGCGATGCAATTACCGAACTGATTGAAAGGAGGTTGAGAAGGATGCGTGAGGTTAGCCTGATCACCAAGCATGGAGGGGTGGCACTTGGCCGACTCGATGACCAAGGCCGCTTGGTGTACAGGGCGGGGAAGTTCGTTCCCACGACGGACCCGGATAAACGAGACCGTCTGCTAAGGGAGGGCGTGGAGCGAATAGTGGACGATGGTGGCAAGACGTACTACGAACGGCTGGCGGAAGTCTTTCCTTCGTGGTGGCAGGATCTGCCTTAGCACGTCTGGTCCGTGGCTCGGGCCTACGGGCTTCCGTCTGGACTGCTTTCGTGTGGCAATAAGCACTGGGATGTGGGAACTATTTGCCTCTAGGCATCCCTAAGGGGAGGGCTTGACATTTTCGAGGAAGGTGGTACTATATCACCTAGGATGGGGTGGCGAGGGACGAGGGAGCCAACGGAGGAGGTGGGACCGATGACGATCGCCGAAGTCATCCATATGGACCGCGGTTGGGAGTGCGCTGGCTGTGGGGTGCTTTGCCACCCTGGGCCGGCAGTTGCATTGCAGGCCGGAGTGGCCGGCCGGCTTAGCCTCGAGCTCTACCTTTGCCCGCTCTGTGTGGAGCGGCTGAAGGAGGAGCTTGGGCGGGCCAGCCGAGTGTACTCCGAGCTGTGGGCCGAGGAGGGGAAGCGGATTCGAGACCCGTTTCCCATCGGCCTCTAAGGGAGGGAGGTGAACATGCGGTTCGCTAAGGCCCTTGCGGGTGAGCGTTGTGAAAGGTGTGGACGCCAAGCCGATGTACTGGCTTGGTGGGAAGGGGACGTGGAGGACCGTGGCGGTGGGCTGCTTCCGGTGCGACTGGAGTGGCCCTACTGCTGGCGGTGCCTCCTGCAGGAGTTGGTGGAGGGACTGAGTAATGACTGAACTTTACTTCGTTTGGGCGGGAGACGAAGGGTGGCGGAGGTCCACTCTGGAAGAGGTCCGGGAGGGCGGCCGGATCTGGGTGCGGCTGTCCTTCCCAATCCGGCCGGCACTGGAGTGGGCCGTGGTCCTCTATGCGGGCCTTTGGCCGGTGCCGGATCCGGAGGACCTTGAGGCGAAGGTCAAGGCCGAGTTGGCGGAGTTGGTGGAGCCAAGGGAGGAAGGAGGGCAGCCATGGGACGAACTGCACTGCACTATGTAGGCAAGGGTCTATACTCCAAGGAGGACTTCATCCGGGAGGCGCAGCGGTACGGGGTCAGCCGTAACCTACCGCCCCACGTGATCGCCCAGCTGGAGTGGGGTGACACCGTCTTACTTGCCTTCTGGGAGTCCCACGATGGCAAACCGCACCAGTGGCAGTTCAATAAAGGCCGCGCGAGGGTATTTGGCTTCCTAGAGGTCCGAGGGGTTTCGGTCCGGTCACTGGACGGGGCACTGGACCCCAAGGATCTCCCGCTCGATTACGACTTCGTCCATGAAGTGGGCGAGGAGGTTGAGCGGAAGTGCGGCTACTACGTCGTGCGGTACCGGATGGGAATCTCCGGATCGCTGTCTGGAGCTGTGCGAAAGTTGGAGCAGTGGGCCAAGGAGCGCGGCCGCACCCTACGCTACATGCTGGAGGGCACCTTCCACGCATTGGACGAGGACCTTTACCTCGATGACATGCCCTTCACTAGGAACTTGATCTTTCTAGACGTCCCGGGCTATCCTCGGCCCGATGGCGTGGACCCGAGGGTGGTGGTGGAGATCATTGAGGGCTATCGCCAGCGGCAGAGCCGGCCTCGCTACCACCACCTGAGGCGGCTGGGGTTGGCCTCGTGAGGACGCTCATCGTGGGAGGCTTGGTGTTGACGTCCGTGTTGGGAGCGGCGCGCCCGGTGGACGTCGCCAAGCCTCCCTTCCATCCCGTGTTGGAGTACTGCCTGCGGCGGGCTAAGCCGTACGTTCCCAAGTCCCATGTCCGAGCCATCGTAAGTGCAGCCTATCGCACGCCAAAGCCATTGCTGCTCTTGGCCTTGGTGGCGGTGGAGTCGCACTTCGACCAGTACGCCCGGTCTAGGAAGGGAGCAAGGGGTTGCGCCCAAGTCGTGCCCCGCCACTGGCCGGACGTACTGGCCGAGTTGGGGCTGGAGCCGCGTGACCTGTTCGATGGGCCGACCTGCGTAATAGTTGCGTGGCACATCCTAGAGCGGCTTCACGGTCGATACGGCTCATGGACTAGGGCCCTACAGCACTATGGTGGGTCACGGAAGTACGTCCGTAAGGTGATGGCCGAGTACGGAAGGATGGTGCTGGAATGCTCGTCTTCCGACGTTCGATGAGGACCGGCAGTTGGGTGGCGGTGGACGAGCTTGGTCTGACCGACGAGGTTCGGCCTGCGGTGGAGGCAGCGGCATGGGTGTCGGATCGGGAGTTGCGGATGGCCGAGCGTTGGTCAATGTCCGCAGTGTTCCGTTTGGGGAAATTCATCGGCTTCGTGCGGAGGGATGATCGGGGTGATTCGTGACGAAGTGCTACGATGGGAGGAGGAGCGCCGTCGGTGCCACCTGCTTAGCACCCGATGGCGGCTGATCTCCGCCTTGATTCGTCACTTGGAGACGGCGATGGAGGAGCTGGAACGGGCAGAGGAACTGCGGGAGCGGTTGGAGGCTCAGGATGACTAGGTACGAGCGGTTGAAGGAACTTATGGATGAATGGGACGAAGCGGTGAGGATTGCTAGGGAAAAGGCAAAAGCAGTGGCTGTGGAGCTGGAGAAGACGTTGGAAGAGATGTTTCCTTTGCTTTCGTGCAGGCCGACGTGTGACGTTATTGAGCTTGAAGACCCAGAAAGAAGCGTCGAAAAACGTAATGATGTCAAATACTTGAAGCAGGAGCGTCGTTTCATCATAACTCAACAGCTATTTGATTTGGACGACTTTTTAAACGTTGCATTTCGTCTAAGAAGTGCTTACCTTCTTGCACCTAGAGGCGTCTATCTGGAATGGGATGAGATGGAGCAGCTACAAACGTATCTAGCTGGGAAGGTTGATGGAGCGGTTGGGGAGGGGAGGTAGGGAATGTGGCTGAAGGTCGGTGACGATTTGCTACTGAACCTCGATTGGGTGGAGGAGGTTGAAGTGGTGCCCATGGTCCCTGATTGTGATGGGCCTTTCGAGGTCGTCGCTCGGCTGAATGGAGGCCGAATGCGGACGATCCGCAGGGGACTGACCCACAAGCAGGCCAAGCGTGTGTTGGGCTTGCTGGGTGATCTGTTGCTGGCGCACTCCATGCGGGGAAAGCCGATACCGCGGGAGGCGTTGGACGCCTTGATCAAGGGTTTTGAGGGTTAGCAATGATGGATCTGTTGGAAATGCTGGAGCAACAGTCGACTGAATCGGAAGAGCCAGCAATGCCGTCGGTTGCTAAGGTCGTGTGCAAAACCTACCGAGGAGAGCTGAACCTGACTGCACGTACCCTGCGGCAGTGTGCGTTGTTGCTGGAGGTTTGCAGCAACGTCTTGCATACCTTCCGGAAGTTGGGTGGTGATGCCGAATGGACGAGGGAGGCAGAGGAGTTTGAGTCTTCCTTGCGAGAAGCGATCAAGATGCTTGAGGATCAGGCTAAGCGCGCTGTTTCGCTAAGCCGTAGGCTCGGGGTTCGCGATGAAGCGCTGCGGTAGGTGGAGCTGAGGTATGGCTAAGGGCAGATGCTGTGGACCACCCGCTACCCGGAGGGCTTTAATAAGGGTTGGCGCTCCACCTGCCGCAGCTTGCCCTCCGGGAGTGTCTATGGCAGCCCAGCTTTAAGAAGAGGAGGAAGTGATGACTGCAGTCCTTGGCACTATTTTTTACATACTCGCACTAGCTGCAGCAGTGATTGGAGCGTGTTTGTGCGACTTGGAGGAACAGAAGAAGCGGAAGACGGAGAAGGACACTTGAGCTGTGTAAGGACCGAGGACTTGCGACCAGAGTACCGGTGGCTGGCAGAGCGGACGTACTGCTGGGTGGTTGGGTGGCATACGCACTTCCTGTGTCTGTTCTGTCCGTTGCGAAAGAACGAGGAAGACTGCCAAGAAGTCCATCCAAAGCTCCGGAGGCTCGCTGCACGCAAGGTAGTTCGGCGGGGAGTGCGGCTGCCTAAGATGCAGTTGCGTAAACCCGTCTTTACGAAAGACGATTTGCGAAAAGTGGTCGAAAAGGCGGCGAAGGGTGTGCGAAAGCGTCATGTTAGGCATCGTGCGGAGGGGAAGGGATGGAGGAAAAAGCGCTAGAAATTAACGAGCGATACAGCGAGTATTATTTCGCATGGTATGGGGTAAGAGGGTGGCAACCTGCAAACGAGGAAGTAGTGAAGAGCGGGCGGATGTGGGCTAGGGTTATCTTTCCGGCGCAAGGCAAAGAGCCCGAAGTATTGTATTGGGGTTCTTGGCCTCCGCCGGATGTAGAGGGGCTGAAACATCTGATCAAAGGTGAGGAGGTAGGAATGCTGAAGGAACTGTTCAAGCAATGGGACGATGCGGTAAGGGTGGCCGAGAAGGCCGCAGAGGAGCTCGGCAAGGAGTTGGTGCGCATCTTACAGCCAGTGCTGCCCAAGCTGAGGTATTCGGTCGGTTGGGCAGAGGGTGGAGTGGATACGCTGTGCTTCTGGGATGAAGATCGGAGTTCGCCTAACAGAGACGGTGTGGCGGAGGAAGAGGAAGAGGAAGGAAACGAGTTAGAGCGTTTGGCCAACGTGCTTGGGGAGGTCTTCGGTCGAGGTGCAGTCCGTTTTGACACGCCATTCGGGCTGTACCTCACGAAGGAGGAAGTGGAGCGGGTCAAGGAGGTGCTCAAGCGCTATGTTTGAGGCTTTGTTCTTCTTCTTCGGCTTAGTGGTTGGATACCTGTTGGGCAGCGAAAGGAGGTGATCCATGATGGCGTTCGTGGACGAAGAAATTCCCGTAACCTTGAGACCGTTGTATGCAAGCAGTCCAGCACTGTGCCACCTGTTCAGCGCTTACAAGCACCAAGTCAGCGGACTTACTGCGTTGGCAAAGGCGTTGGCCGAGGCCTATAAGCTCGGACACGTGGAGGGACTGAAGGAGGGATTGAAGAATGCGGACGCTAAAGGTGTTTGATCCGGAGACCCTGAAGTGGGTGATGAAGGCTGCCCGTCCGCTGAAGGGATGGCCGAACGATCCACGGTTTGCAATCTGGGATGGGGTGTTAATGGCTTCGAACGCGGTGATGCTTCACGCCGTAAACCAGCGTGAGTGCTCTGCGGCTGTGGTGGAAGATCCCGGTGAGGAGCTTTGGGTTTTAGAGCTCCCCAAAGGTACCAAGCCGGCCAAAGTAGTTGCACATGAGCCACTGCCGGGTGAGCTCAAGTTGTACCAGTCCTTCCGAAAGATCGTTAAAGGCTACTGGAACCTGCTCGGGCACAGTGACTGGGTGGTCGACTTTAAGCGCGAAGACCTTCCACCCCTGACCGGACCATGGTCCATTAAGGCTTGGCAGCTCCTTCGAAAGGCCGGCTGTCCCTTTAACCTCGAAGCCCTTTCCCGGACGATTAGCGTTCCTGGAAAGGCATGTCTCTGCGGGGAGGAGGAAGTCCTTAGGAGGTATATTCCCTTGGGCACTGGTGGTCTGCCAGTGCTGCTTTTCGAAGGTGGTCGGTACATGGCTTTGGTGATGCCGATCCAAGCTTAGGATCGGCCGGGAGTATGGTCATTAGGAGAAAGGAGGGAGGTTATGGAGGCACTGCGCACTAGGAAGTACCGAATTACGTTCATCGAGCCCCTACTGGGCACGGTTCCAAAGGATCCCAAGATCTTCACCCGCTTCGTCTCCGCTAAGGTCCACGGCGAGGAGGACGAGGAGGTGGTGAACGAAGAGTTGGGGATGCTGCCCGAGGGTGTGGGCGAGACGGGCTTCTACACCAATGAAAAGGGCATAATCCTGAAGGACTACCACGTAAAGGGCTTCTTCAAAGAAGCTGGCAACACGTTGCGGGATGCTCTGAGGATCCCAGCCCTTCGAAGTAAGATTGACAATTACGTCTTCGTCGAGCCCCGGGACATCTATTTGGCCCCTCAGCCCGATGGTCGACTGGAACGTCCTTTGCGGGCGCAGACCATGCAGGGACCTAGGGTAACGTTGGTTTCCTCCGACTTCGTGAAAGCTGGGACGTCCATTGAGTTCACGGTTACGATCCTGCCGCACAAGCAGCTGAACTTCGACGTAATCGAGCGGCTGCTTGACTATGGCAGGTACAAGGGACTTGGCCAGTGGCGGAACGGTGGTTTCGGCCGTTTCGTTTGGGAGCGGGTGAATGGCCGCCGTTAGCAACGGCGCTGCCTCGCGTGGCGAAGCGACGGCTCGGCTTTGCCGTGCCCCGCATGGCGGCTAGGCGTCGCAACGTGACGCAAAGTTCAGCACAGTTGAGCATTGCGCTGCAACGGCTCGGCAGGGCTTGGCCTCGCGCCGCATGGCAGTGGCGGCGCACTGTGCGGCGGGGTACGGCGGTGCAATGGCTTGGCGGAGCATCGCGCGGCGGCGCAATGGCCCGGCGGGGCGGCGCTTGGCACCGCGATGGCCTCGCGGGGCGTCGCTTGGCGAGGCGTAGCAATGGCCCTGCGAAGTGGGGCGTCGCAAGGCGACGCAACGGCTGCGCGCTGCTCCTCTTGGCAGAGTACGGCGCTGCATCGGCGTCGCATCGCGTTGCTCGGTTCGGCTCGGCTTGGCGAAGGCAGCGCTTTGCAACGGCTTGGCGCGGTATGGCTTCGCGGGACGTGGCACTGCAGTAGCAAAGGCCAAGCAGCGTGTCGCAGAGCAACGCGTTGCAGTGGCGCTGCGCGGCGAGGCGAAGCCGGGCGGAGGCAGTGCGTAGCACGGCAAGGCAAGGGCGCTGCCCGGCGCAGCCGGACTCTGCCGGGCGAAGGAAGGCGGGACGGGACCACGATCCCGTCCCGCCCACTCGCTCCCTTGGATCAGCGCCGAAGCATGAGAGGAGGCGAGTGCGATGATGAACGAGCTGAAGTGGCGAGTAATAGAGTTCCTGCAATCGACTCAGCCGGATTTTTGGCGTTCGGCATTGCTACGATCCGCAGATTTCTTGGGCTTGGCTGGCACTGAGGTGGAGGAGGTTTGCCGCAGCCTCGGTAATCTGCTGGACCTACCGAACCATTTCGCCAATGGCTCACTCGTTCAGCGCATATCCGACTTGGTGGAGGAGCTCGAACGAGCCTTGACCCGACCCTAGGCCCGAGCGATCATGAGGGGCGTGGACTGGAACACGTTGCTGTCGATCGCTCGGCGCCGTCCATCGCTGTTGTGCCGGTGCCTCCGGGTGATCCATGGTCTTCCCGAAGGTACCGAGTTTTCGCCCTCCGAGCTGGCTGACCGAGCCGGTTGTACTTCGCGTTCCATCCTGTACCGAGCCCTTGACCTTGCGCAGCAGTATGGGGTGGTGGTTCGCACGCGGTATGGTTTCTACCTCCGCGTGCGGGTTCCGCAGTTGGTTTCGGCCGAGGACTTGGTGTCCGAGCCAGAGCCACTGACCTATCCGCTGCCATGGGGCTTGGATGCGGCTCAGCTCGGGCCGGGCAGCCTCCTGCTCGTGGTAGGAACGCCAGGAACCGGAAAGTCGGTCCTTTGCCTGAACTTCGCTCGTTACCTCGCCGAGCGTGGCTTCGAGGTGCTGATGTTCGTGACCGAGGACTTGGCCACGCTTCGGAGGCGGTTTTTGCGATCCCTAAATGGATGTGCACCACAAATTCGGGTGGCCAACCTCACCGAAGACATCGTCAGCCACTATCGGATCCCGTACCTGCACCGCAACCAAGTGGCGGTTTTGGATTGGTTGGACTTAGGCGACGAGTACAAATCGATCTCTCGCGTTTTGGCCCACTTGCAAGAACGCTGCGAAGCAGGCCTGTTGATCTGTGCCGTTCAAGGCCACCTTGGCTTCCAACAGAAGGACGAGGGGCACCGCACGCCGTTTCCCACGAGACCGATTGCACCCTACGGACGCGACCTCACCATGCAGCGAGCGTCACTGGCCGTGTGCCTTTACTGGGACGAGGAGGATTGGGAGCGGCGATATCCGTACCTGTACCTGCTCAAAGTCCGCCACCAAGACCAGCTGAAGCCAGGACAACGGATTCGGTTGGAGTACCACCCTGAGGACCTCACGCTTACGAAGTGTGAACAGGTCATCCCCAAACGTCGCTGGCGGTAGGGTTCTGGCCATCGATCCTTCCTCGAGGCGCCATGCCTATGCGGTGTTCGTGGATGGACGCTTGGATCGATATGGATTCCTCGACGCTTGGCGGTTGTTGGACCTTTGGGGTTTGATACAGTCATGCGATCTGTTGGTTGTCGAGGACCAGTACTTCGGCGGTTTCCTACGAGGAGCCAAGACCTTGATCCGAGTGGCTTGGGAACCGGTCGTACTTGCGAAGTTACAAGAGAAGCCCTTTCAGTTGGTACAGGCTGCCACATGGCGTCGTCGACTTTGGGGCCGAGTTCGCGAACCGAACCGTCAGGCTTGGAAGCAACGTGCGGTGGCCGAAGTGGAGCGACGTTTTGGCCTAAAGGTCTCCTCGGACTTGGCCGAGGCGATATGTATGGGACTTGCCATGCTGGGGTGCGAAGGCCGAGGACTTGACAACCAGTCCTAAGACGGCTAAGATGGTGAGCGAGATGGGAGGGCACCGATACCTCAATCGATATTCTCCTGAGTGGCGTGAATTTCGATACTTTCGTCCCGAGGAGTTCGCCTGTCCGTGCTGTAGAAGGGTGTACGTCCTTGAGCGTTTAGTGCGGCTCCTCGACCTCGTCCGTGAGGCGTGGGGCGCGCCGATCCGCGTCGAGTCTGGGTATCGGTGTCCGGACCACAACCGCCGCATCGGTGGTGCTCCGAACTCCGCCCATGTAATCGGCGCTGCAGCGGACATCTGGCCGAAGCTTCAAGGACCCTTGGGCCACTGCAGGGCGAAGTTCCTGTCCTTGCTTCAGCTCCGGGGTTTCCGACGTTTCGGACTCTGGCATGACTTCGGGTTCCACGTGGACCTTGGTGACCTCGTGGATCCGCACACGTACATCGCACCGAGCATTTGGATCTACTGACGATGCCGAAGGCAAGAGTCGACCAGGCGTTGCTCTTTACTGGCAGCATTCGACGTGCCCTAAGGGCTTCGCTGATGCACTCCGCAAACGCCGGCGATCGTGATGCACGCCGCTTGGTCAAACGCTACTGGGGAGTGCGCTTCCTGACCAAACCAAAGCATGCCACCGTTCGACCAAAGTCCTATTCCTACTGGCGACGCTTTCGGGAAGCGCATCCCAAGGCGTTCTTGGCGGTCATGCGGGGCGAGGCCTTGAACCTTGACCTGAATGCCCGTAAGCGGTGGTACGAGGAGGCGCAGGATGTCTTCCGTGAGTCCTACCGGTTCCGTTATGGCAGTCGGTCTGCCTAAGTCGGCCAAGGACGCATACTTGGTGGTGTTTCCGGACCGCGTGGAGGTGCGTGACTCCGAGTACATGATCATCGCCCCTCCGCCTTTTGAAGTTTCCCGTTCGCTCGCCTTAGGTCCGGGCACTTGGCCGCTCCTTGAGTCCCTCGGTCCGGCTCCCGAATCCATCTCCGTGACCAATTCGGTACTGGTGGTCTCCACCGCTCAGACCAAACTCTCGCTCCCCTTACTGTCCTTGGAGGAAACTCCGCCTCCGCTTCGGTTTCCGGCTTCAGAGGCCAAAGGGGCTGCAGTCCATCGAGACTGGCTCCTCCGTGCCTTAAAGGCCGTACTTCCAATGGTCACCCCCAAAACGCCTCCACACCTCGCTGGAGTGTTGGTGGACGATGCTTACGTGGTGGCCAGCGATCGGTTCAATCTGGCTTACGCTGACCTCGGAGCGAAGATCCAGTGCCGGTTCATGCTGTCGGTGTCTGCGGTGAAGGTTTTGATGAGCTGGCTGGACTCGTTGATAGCGGACTTGGTCGTGGTGGAAGCTGACTCGGGCTTGGCTTCGTTCCGGGTGGAAGGTGGCTACCAGTTCGTGGTTCGTACGATGCACGACGCGTTTCCGGATTGGCACTTCCTGCGTGAAGGCCGAGGAGAGTCTACCGTAGAGGTGGACCTAAAGGCACTGAAGGCGTGTTTGGAGCGGGCTCAGTTGCTGAGGGCAGACGTAGTCGATCTTGAGCTGGCGGATGGAGACACGCTGGTCGTGCGGTATGAGGGAGACCGAGGTTTGGCTTCGGAGCGCGTGAGTACATCGGGAACCGTCGTTCCCGCTAAGGCCCGAGTACCAAGGTCCCAAGTGGCCAAGGTCGTGCGTTTGCTCTCCACGATAGACCAATGGGCTGAGCTTGAGCTTCCCTCCGAGGAGGGCAAGCCAGTATCCCTGTCCACTAGAGGCCGAAACTTGGTCTACTTGGTCATGCCTGTGGTGGGAGGCTGATGGCGAAGAACCCTTTGGAGAAGCTCATCCAGCAGTTGGAAAAGGATCACGCTGCCAAGCGGTCGATGACCCTTAGGGATTTCATCCTCACGGGCCGTAAACCGGCCGCTGGCAGCAAGTTGGCAAGGGCTATGACGGAACTATGGAAGGAGGTGAGTGACCATGGAGAAGCTCCTATCGCTCCGTGAAGCCGCTTCGATTTTGGGAGTCTCATGGCAGACTGTGAGGTTCAAGATCAAGCGGGGCGAACTTCCTGGCATCAAGGTCGGTCGGCTCTGGCGGATCGACCCGGAAGACCTCCAGAAGTACAAGGAGCGTCGGAAGTTCGTCCCGGCCGAGTCGCAGTGAGGTGAAAGGGGCTGGAGGTTCAGTACGGCCTCCAGCCCCCCTTGTTGGCTGGGAGGAGGAGAGATGCGGCTTTACACGCGACGTGAGGCTGCAGAGTTTCTCAGGATCGGCCGCTCTACGCTGGATGCGTGGACGGCCCGCGGGTGGATCAAGGCAGTGCGCCTAAGTCGTCGGGTGCTCTATACCGAGGAGGAGCTCGAGCGCGTCATCCGCGAGGGGATCCCGCCGCGTTCTGGAAAGGAAAAACGGTGATGCGTAAGGTCTTGTTCTTTTGGAGAGACACCTGACCCGCTTGTCACGGGCTGATGGCACGGCTCCCGGAGGGAGTCCAGCGGGTGAACGTAGATGAGGTGGACGGCTTGGCAGAAGCCGCGTACTATAGCGTCTGGTCCGTGCCGTGTCTCTTGGAGGTGGGGGATGGAGACGAGGTCCTCGGCCGCTACGTTGGACTCGAACAGGTCCAACGGTGGATTGAAGAACACGCTTAAAGCGATCCTCGAGGCCGTACGGGCCGGCCAGTCCTACGGCCAGCTGGTGAAGTCGCTTGGCTTTCGGCCAGACTTGGAATTGGAGCTGGTGTTGGCGGACCTGTGCCAGCTAGGAGCCGAACTGCGCCGCTTCCAAGAGGCGGTATCGGACGAGGGAGAGTGTTTAGAGCGTTTAGCCGCTTTGGAACACGAGCAATGGGAGCTCTGGTCCAAAGCGGTGGCCGAAGAGGTAAGGGAGGAGCGTCGAGCCCGCTGGGAGTTCTATTGGAAGCCATATGAAGAGCTCCCAGAGCATGCCAAGGACCAAGACCGGATCTGGGCTCGACGGGTAGTAAGGACGATCCGGTCGTACGTATACGGAGGGAGGTGAGGTCGATGTCCAAGCTGCTGTTGGATGCGATCCTCAGCAAGGAGACTTCCAACCTTCCGGAGGTGGTGCGCTACGTGGAGTCCCATGCTAAAGGGGACGAGGAACGTTTAGAAGCACTGGCCAAGCTGCTGGCGTTGATGTCCGTCGCCGGTAAGGGCAAGGAAGCCAATCCGTTCCAAATAGTTTACGCAATCTTGTCCGCGTTTGAGGACTTAGAGCCACCGCCGGAAAAGCAGTACCTAAGGGTGCTTTGGGAGGTGATCCTCGATCCCGAAGTCCGATCCATGCGTGACCTTGCCTACGCGCTGCGGGATCGGACTCCGGACTTCGACGAACTGGCCAAGTTGATGTTCATGTTCGGCAGCATAATGGCAACCGTGATCGAGGGAGCCGACCATCCCTTGGCGCTGGTTTACTCGCTGCTGGCGTTGTTCTACGAGCCAGAGCCAAATCCGTTTGAGTCACTATGAGCGTGCTTCGGCGCTACGAGGTGGAAGGGCTGATCGTGGACGTATGGCGGGATGACCGTTTCGGATACGTGCGGTGTCGATCGCCACGGCATCACGGTCCGGAGCTGGTTCCCATGGTGCTGCCATTGCAACTGTACCTAGCGTTGGTGAAAGAGTTGGAGTGCATTGATGAGAAGTCTTGAGGAACTACTGGGGATGCCTTTGGCAAGATTTGCTAGGCTGGACAAGGCCCTCCGAATGGGCACTCCAGTAGGAAAGTTGATCTTGGCTTCCAATGAGAGGGTAGCTCAATGGTTGAGGAAGCGAGGAGAGCGTGAGCCTATCCTCACTGCTTACCAACTGGAAACATTGCTGCAGGTGACCAAAGGGGATCAGCAGGCTCTTCGGGTCGTTTTGGAGGCGTTGGTGGCCTTGGAGGGAGAACTCGTTGGGGTGTTCCTCAAGGGAGGAAGGAAGGATGGAGTGTCCTCATCGCCAACGAAAGTCAAACGGTAAAGGGTGCGTTCACTTCTTGCCGGGTGGCTTTTGCAAGCTACCTCACCACTTCCGGTGTGAACCGTACGTGGCCAAGTACGAGTTTCCGCTGAGCCACTCGTTGTTGCAGCTGTACCTGCGCTGCCGGAGGGCGTTTTGGTACCACGCCATCGAGGGGTGGGAACGACTTCCGCATACGATGCCCGTTCGGATGCGGTTGGGGTCAATGTTCGCGATAGCCACGGAGCTCCTACACGGACCGGAGCCTTGGACTTGGGAGCGGTTGGAAGAAGCGCTAGAGCCGTACATGGAGGAGTACTTTCCTGAGCCGTCGGAGTCCGACCTACAGGAGCTGGCCAAGCTGCGTGGCTTGCTACGGGCTTACATTGACTTGGGCGTGCCAGAGTCGTTGAAAGGCGACACCGAGGTGAAGTTCGCTCTTATGGAGGAGGGTGTGCCCATGGTCTACGGGACGGTAGACCAGCTCCTTTGGGAGGGCGATCGGTGCCTGATCGTGGAGCGCAAGTACACCTCGAATCCAAGCTTTTACTCCCAGCACTTCATGTCCGATCAGCTCGCGGTTTACTTCCTCGCCTTTCCAACTGCAGATCGATGTTTGGTGCAGCTCGTGCAGCATCCTGGACATCGACTGACTAAGGATGAGTCGCTGGACGACTTTGAAGAGCGAGTTCGCCAAGCGGTGCTTGCCAGTCCTCGGCAGTACTTGCCCGGCTTCCGGAAAGAGGACCGCGTTTATGGCCAGTACTACTATCGCTCGGAGTTCGAGGAGGAGATCGACTTGAAACGTCGCCAGCTGCAAATGGTGAGCTGGGAAATTCGGCACGGCCTTAAGGTCGGCAAGGACTGGTTTTACCGGAACACTGAACACTGCCAGTCACATCCGGACTTTACGTGTCCGTACTTGCCGATCAAGGAGACCGGAGTGGTGAGTCCGGAGCTGTTCCGGCAGAGGCCGAAGCAGCTCTTCGAACATCCAAGCAGCCGCAGAAAGGAGGTGGGGCAATGATTCGGTACACAATCTCTGGCAAGCCGGTTACCGAGGAACTGGAGCGATCGATTCGTTCGTTCGCCTTTGATAACCTCAGCTTGCTCCAGTTCGAGTTTCGGGAGGGGTTCCAAGAGGAGTTCTATGAGGTCGAGGCTTCCAAGCCGAAGGCACAGCTCGTCTTCGGAGACCGCTTTCGCATGGACCGGCAGCGGTGGGGTGGCCTCTCCTCGGCCATGGTTCGCGTCAGCAAGCATCTCTCCAAGCTCTCACGGACCGGACGTCCAGTGGTGGTGGCTTGTTGGGATGATCCAGATGCCATGAGTCCATCACCGCTGCTGATCGGCAAGGAGTTCAAGCGACTTGTGGCTGGATTCTTCAACAACATCGGCTACGTTGAACCACGCGTCGACCAGCAGGGCAATGTCCAGTACCCACCCAAGGTGCATTTCCTGCCGTCTGGTAATCTCTCGCTATGTCGATGCAATCCGCTGCTGGCCAAGGCACTTCAAGAGCGTCGTACCACATGGTGTCCGTTGAACTTTGAGGCAATCCTGCGCCACTCCGGAGGTTCGTTCCTGTGTCTGATCTATGGTCCCTATGGCGTCGGCAAGACCTATTCGTTCGGAACGCTACCGGACCCCATAGCGTTGGTCAACGTGGAGTCCAAAGATCCTCGGGAGGTGCTGGCTCCGTTCGCTGAAGCAGGCAAGGAAATCATCGTCTACGAGCCGGAGTCGTCTCCCGAGCGTATCGAAGACTACTTCCAAGAAATCATGGGCCAGCTGGAGCGATTCCTGCAGCTGGTACGGGAGGAGAACCGATGAGCCGGGTGATCCGGGGCGATTTCGAGGTCTCTAAGCGGACGGGAAGCCTGGTCTGGTGTTTCGTGGCCACGTTGGCGTTTGCGGCCTACGTTGGCCTGTTGGTAGGGGTGGCGAGTGTGGTGTTTGAGTTGGTAAGGCGGATGGTGTTCTAAGCGAGGAAGGAGGTGTAAGCATGGGGAAGCTGCAGCCTACTCGGGATTGGAGGCGTGGTGGTGCGCTGATGTCAGAGGGACTGCACTTGGCCACGATCTCCATGGTGCAGGTGCGGCCGCAGCAGTCCGATCCCTCCAAGCACGTGGTGATTGCCACGTTCGAGGAGGTGAACGACGGCAGCCGTGCCTATCAGTCGTTCACGCTTTCCCAAGACTTCGCCATCGACCGGTTGGCGGGGTTGCTGGAGGTCGTGGGAGCGAAGATTCCTCCGGCGCTCCAAGAGCACGAGGGATGGCGACAGACGGCACCGGAGAAGATCCAGCGCTTCCTCAGTGACGTGTTGGAGGGCCGTACGGTCGGCGTAGTGGTTTCCCACCGCGAAGGACAGCGTGGCACCATTGCTAACGTCGACCAAGTGATGACGGCCGAGGAAGCGCAGCGTGCTGGAGGGCCGGAGGTGGTGGACGAGGCGGTAGACGTTGACTTTTGACCGGCGCTTTCCGGAAGGCTTCGTGGTCGTGGTGGACACGCGTGAGCAGGATCCACTGTTCCTGCGGAAGCCGCCGAAGGGACTGGTCGTGGTTCGGGACACGCTGGCCTTGGGCGATTACTCGATCCGCGGCTTCGAGCGATCGTTCATCGTGGAGGCGAAGTCGCTGTCCGACTTGTATGCTTCCGTGGGAGTGGGCCACGAAGCCTTCCGGGCGCGGCTGGCTCGCATGGCGGAGGCCGAGTGGAAAGCGCTCGTAATCAAGGCCTCCGAACATGCGGTCCTCAAAGGCTCGTGGCACTCCAAGCTGAACCCCAACGTCGTGCGAGGGGCGCTGGCAAAGTGGGAGGTGGAGTTCGACTTGCACGTCTACTACGCCAGCTGCCCTGCTGATGCCGAGCGTTGGGTGCTCGATCGGATGGTCCACTACTATCGCTTGAAACGGGAAGGAAGGATGCTATCCTAGTAACGAGGACGACCTCCCTCGTCCTCCTTCCTCCCTCCCTCCCACCTCCTCACGCGCCGGCCTCGGGAGTCCTGCCACCCCGCTCCCGAGGCCGGTTTTCGTTCGCTATCGTCGCAGTGCGCGATGGAACAGGAAACGTCCGAAGGAAGCGCGGATGTCCCAATCGGCTTGGATCGTGGCTGCGGGATTGGACTCTTCGGTGCGGCCCACCGCACGGCAGTATTCGCGCTCATAGGCTTCGGCTAGTCGGAGATAGGTATCGGTGCGATCGCGGTGTTCGGCCGAGTCTGCGCCAACCAGCGACTCCGAAGTTTGAGCGAACCTCGCTGCTAGCATCCGGAAGCAGTAGGCCACTGCGAGCTTCACCAACGGTCCTAAGTCCGGCTCGGGAACGGACTCCGGCTCGTGCAGGACGGAGTAGTGGAGCCGTACGACTTCTCCGCTGGCTGGCACGTCGTACTTGAGCCGGAGTTTAGGCTGCTCGTTGACTACGTAGACTTCCCACCGCTCTTCGGGTAAGTAGTTTGGCAGTTGCTGGTCGGCGGGATACTCTACGGCTAGCGCCCGGGAAAGCCCTTTCACCCAATCGGTGGGCACGTTCCATTCGTAGGACTCGCCATCGCCGATGTAGTCGTACGTCCTTATGCGAGGGCGGTCCTTGGAATACTGATGGAGTGCGTTTTTCAAGCACTCATCGTAGTCGAGTGTGTTGAGGAACTCGGCGTTGTCCTTGAGCTCGAGTTCTATGCTGGTGTAGAGGTCGGTCTTCGTAGCCATGGCTTGCTCACCTCAAGATTGACTTAACCAACAACGTCAGCATTGAGCCGAACACTCCTGCTATGGCACCCCAGACGGAAGCTTGGCCCCTTAGCTTGGCTACTTGTTCGCAAAGTCGATCGACTTTGTCTTCCAAGGTCTTGATGTTGTCCCTAAGGATTTTGAACTCACCTAACAACTGGTAGAGCTCCCTAGCGTTCCGGTCCTCCAACGCGACTCACCTCCTTAGGTCAACATTAGGTCAACAGTTCCAGTCCTTCCCATCCTGCCCAATCGATCGCCTCATGCCAGGCTACCGACTCCTTAATCGCCGAAAGCGGCTGCACTTGCACCCGCAGACGTTCCAGTACTCGTTGCTTCGCCTCAGTAGCCGTGTTCGCCCTACAGACTGCAAGGTACCGCCGTCCACTGAGTTCCAACAAACAGGCCCACCACTGCTCGTCACTCGTCACTGGTCAGGCGGTCCAAAACCCACTTGGGTCCCTCCCACAGCAGCCGGTCGTGCAGCACTTGGTCCAGCCGCTGCTGCACCACCGCCTTACAGACCGTCACCAACCTCCGCTTCAGGTAGTCCTCAAACGTTCCGGTCTCGCCCATGGTGGACACTTCGTGCTCGTAGGCCAGCCGAAGGTACTCCTCCTCCTCGGGACTGAACTCCAAAACCAGCTCCAGTGCCATCGTTCCTTACCGTCCTAGCAGTCCGAAGATCTTGCCCAGCCGACCTTGGGCCAGCTGCTCCAGTATACGCTCCACGGTCTTACCGCCGAACCAGAACGTGAGGATCGTCAGCCCGACCATGGCATCGTAGCCGTTGAAGATCGCTGCAGCATCCTGCGGTTGGAAGCCATCGGCCGTCACGCAGAGCACGATGTTCACCTTCAGGTACGCGTACAGCGCCATCCAGGAGTACGTGACCAGCGGTCGGACCATCAGCCGCATCATGTCGCCAATGGCAGCGAAGATCGCATATGGGCCGGTCCGCACGGCCTGCAACTGTGCCTTGACTAAGTCCACGAACTGTTCGAGCTGTTGGAGTTCACCGCGCTGGGCCATCTCCTGTAGCGTTAGGTCGATCCTTCGTGCCTCCTCCTCGTCGATGCGCTTGCCGCGGATGCGGGAGACCACGTCCTTGATAAGGTCAGCCACGACCGGGGCTAATGCCACTATCGGCACTGCCATGGCTCTACCTCCTTATGCGCCGATTTGCCAAGCCACCGGGCATACCACGTACTTGGTCAGCGAAGCCTCGATCTCCTTGCAGAACTGCTCAAAGGCTTGGTCGAAATTCCGCCACTTGGCGAGTGCGGCCACGTACTTTTCGATCACCGACTGGAACTCCTTGCGGATGTCCTCCTGCTTCGCCGCCACGTCTTCGTCGTCGAGGTACCTCACCGTTCGTTGCGTCCGGTGTACGATTTCAGGCTCAGTGTCCGAAGGGTTGCGGTAGATCTCCAACCGCATCTGAATGGTGGTGAGGCTTCGGGATGCCCTTCGGGCTTCTTTTTCAACCTTAACCTTCATGACACCTCCTTATTGGTAAGCGAATACGTAGACGTCATAGGTGCCGGAATCATCACCGCCCGGCGATGCTTCTTCTTCTAACCCTATAAGTTCCACCCAGTCCAAAGTAATGCTATTGCTGCTTACTTTGTATCCCACGCGTTTTATCCTAATCCACTCCTCATCTATTGGCTCCCAATATGCAGTCCACTCCGTCAGAATTGCAGGTGGAATGTAGCCTAAGTCGGTGAAGCTATGAGTCACTGGGGCTCCTTGAGAGAGCTGTCCGGTGAATCTAGCGTGAAGTCTGAGCATTTTGGAGGTTCCATCTATTATCAGTTCCCCACTTGGGGACCTGCAGAAGAGGCCCACCCGCTTGGTGTGGCTCCTTCGGCTCGTTTGAATACAAAAACCTCAGACTGGGTATCATCGAGCAGATGGTAAATGTCTGCTTGGTCCCAAGAGCTCCCCGATTTTTTTGGTCTGTATCCGGGAAAGTCCACTTGGTTCTTTGGGCTTATGAATATAAGAGGTTTCTCTTCTAAGGCTTGAAACGAGATAGTCTCGTCTCCAGTAACGCTGGTTTTGTAGTGCAATCTCATCATCTGAGACTGCCCATCAATTATTAAGTGAGCAGAGCCTGTCCAAACCTTGAAGCCCCAGCTCATCGTTTGAAAACCCAGTAGTAGAACGTAGTGGAGTAAGGGAACAAGTACATGCAGATTACAAAGTAGCTAGTGCTTACATCCAGCTTTGTAATATTAGGACGGTAAGGGTCCCAGTACCCTACCACCACCGGCGTTTCGCTCAAGGCAGGAAAGCTCACCGTGTGGCATTCCTCGTCTTGGCCACCTGTGAAGGACACCGATCCGGACTGGTGCAGTCGCAACATCCGGCTGCTGCCGTCGATGATCGTGTACCCTTCCGGTGACCAAACCTTCAAGCCCCAGCTCATCCGAGGTATCCCAACCGGACCCGCAAAGTGCCGTTCTCGTCGTAGACGTCAATGCGTTTGTTGTTCGCATCAATCTTGATCTTTGCGTTCCCACTGACCGCTTGGATCAAACCGGCCGTTAGGGTGCCCATATTCGCAGTGATGGCCGAAAGCTGGTTCACGTTGAGTGCATTTGCCGTTACGGTTCCGGTGTAAATTTTACCACCGTCAATCAGCGTGGTATCCGAGGAGTGAGCCCAGTTCAGGACTGGAGGTGGTGTCTTGCTCCAGTAGACGTTGTCCCAAAGCACGTAGCCGGTGGTGGCGCCAGCGATTTCGAAGTACGGCCTTGCCCAGTAGGCGTCGGCGTAGTCGATGGAGATCGTGGTTTCGATATCCACCCACGTCTCGCGGTCAAAGTCTGCAGGATCTAGGTGAGGTCCGGGGTAACCCAGCGTGGTGCTGCGGTCCTGTTTGTAGACCGCTAGCTTCATACGGAACGTGCCGTTGAAGTCAGACGAAATCCAAACACGGGCCCTAGTGTAGATGCGGTCTCCGACTCTTACTGGGAAATACCGCCAATCGCTGCCAGCTCCATTCCGAGCGCCCGCGCCGATGTAGGAGTAATTCGGATCGCCTTCCGTTTTCCAAGCTGGACCTCCACCGAAGCCTCCGTCTTGGACTAGGTAACTCCTTGAAGGGATGCCCGTGTACCAGTACTTACCGGGCTCTTGCTTCTCTTTGTCGAAGGTGGGGTCCAGCGCAACGTTGCTGGGATCGTTCCACCACGCGTTGGCGTAAGCGGTATTGATCCGATTTTGGACCGAGCTCTCGATCTTCGGTTCGGTAACCGCACCATCGGCAAGCTTTTCCGACGTCACGGATACTACTGCGAGTTTCTCCGTGACAATCGCTCCATCAGCCACACGGTCAGCATCCACCGCGCCTACCGCGATTTTGTCCGTGGTCACCGCCTCCGCGGCGATTTTCCCGGCCGTGACTGACTCGGCAGCTAACTGTTCAGTACCGATGGTCTCGGCGTAGATCACCTGCCCGTTAAGGGCGAAGAAGTCACTCGGGTGTGCCCAAGCCAGCTCCGGTGGACTGGCCTTGCCGTACCAGATGTCGTCCCAAAGCAGGTAGCCTTGAGTGGCGCTGCCCCAGAGGTAAAAGATCGGCCGGCCCCGATAGGCATCGTCATCGGTGATTTCGAAGCTGGTTTGCACTACGGTCCAAGTGCCCTTGGGCAAGTCGTCTGCACTCCAAGTTGCACCCCGAGTAGCGATGAAGTTCCCGCTGGCATCGTACACCGAGATGTGCGCACCGAAAGTGCCATTCAGGTCGGAGGACAGCCACACTCGAGCCTTCACGTAAATCCGATCACCCTTGCGGAGAGGAATCCAAATGTCCTCATACGTTTCCTTGCCTACCCTAGGGGTGAGGTCCACGTAATCGCCGCGGGCCGCCATCTTCCAAGCGGCCGAGCCGCCATAGCCGCCATCGGACACTAGGTAGGAGTAGTCGGGCGTGGACGTACCCCAAAATTGCAGGACGTTCTCGGCTTCCTTGGCTTTCTCGAACGTGGGGTCGACCAAGACGTTTCCAGTCTCTTGATGGTGCGCCCGCTCGTAGGCCTCGTCCATACGGTCGCGGATGTACTGCTGGAGCTTCTCCTTCGCGACGGCTTCGTCGCTCAGGTCGGACGTAGTCACCTGCCTGGGACTCGCTCCCACGCCTCCAGTGGCCGACACCGGGAAATACTCCGAGGTTTGGCCGGTGGTGTCGACGTGGCGCACCCAGTAGTAGTAGGTCGTGCCATAGGAAACGTCCCGATCGAGGTACGTGGTATCCCGCAGCGTGGCTACGATCGTGGCCTGCGATCGGTTGTTGACGTTCTCTGCTCGCCAAACTTCGGTGTAGGCATAGCGCTGCGCTTGTGGCACATCCCAAGCCAAGATGATGCCAGCGATGTCCTGTTTGACGTTCAGGAACGTGCTGGCCACCAGCGGCGGCCGTTCACAGGTCAGCACGTAAGACCGCGACGAGTACTGCCAAGCGGAGTTGAACGCCCGGATATAGAACGTCACCGTGTCCTCTGCGGCCTGATAGGAGAACCTTGGCGCCCTCCCACGGTAGACGTATCCAGTGCTACCCCAACCGGAATCCTGTAGCCGCACTTCGTAACCAGCAAGGTAAGGATCATCCAAGTCTGGCCAGTACACGAAAAACGATCCATCCAGCAGTACGCGGTAGGAAACGCCGGTCACCATCGGTGGTGGCAGCTCCGGCGAAGACGTGGAAACGTTCACCTCGGCGGCTCCTGTAGGGTTGGCTCGCCCGGCCTTCGAGTACGGTATGACACGGATCGTGCCTTGGATGCCGGCGGGAGCGTTCTCCCAGACCCACTCGTAGGCGTCGGAGACGTACGCAAGCACCACCCAGTCGTCCGAACCGAGCTCCTTCCATTGGAGCGAAGCCCCACCGTAGGCGGCCTGCGAACCGGTGACCTTCCAGCTGACGTGGACGTTCACGGCCGCAGCACCCGGACTGGACTCGATCGGCTCATAGCTGACCTTGAGATTGGCGATCGAACCGACTTCGTACAGCTCCTCCGTTCCGGGTGCGGCAAACGGTTGGTCCGAAGCCTCGTCCGTTCCGTCGAAAGCCTGTTCGTTGTACTCCACCGCTTCAATCCGACAGAGCTGCTCTCCGGTGCGCTCGATGGAGGTGACCACGAAGTCCTTGACCACGTGGCCGACTTCACCTAGCACGTAGACGTCGGGAAACGCTGGACTGAAGGACGGAGCCTCACCCAAGACGACGTAAGTGTTGCCGTTGGCGTCCGTGCCCCAATCGGAGACGTCCGCCTCGGCCAACTGATCGGTGTCGGAGTCACGGATCAGGATTCGGTAGCTGCGGCCTTCCTCGAGCTCTACGGGTTTGTCCAAGTACACTGTGGTACCGTCGGAAGACTGCACTCGTCCGGTGGCGCCGGTCGGTGGTGGCAGGAAGACCTCGCTCTGGATGCCGATACGGTCTCCCGGTTCACACGCGATGGCGTCCACCGCTGCCTCAAAGCTAGCCGAACGCCGTAGGACGGCCATCCGGTTCAGCCAGTACTTGGCTTCCCGCTCGGCTTGGCTCCAACGGACCACGCCCGGCAGCGTGACCTCGGTCGGCCTTGGCAGCTCTTCGCCGTTTCGAACCGCCGAAGTGGCCCAGCTGTAGGTCATGGCCTCATAGCGGTTGTCCTTGTCTTGGTAGCGGACGTCGACTTGGTTGAACCGCTCTCGGAGGCCGTGATTCTGGATGCGGAGCGAGCCCTTACGGACGTTCGCATTCGTGAAGATTTGCGTGCGTGACCGTGGTCGGTCGATTACCGGCCGCCACTTTGAACCACTACGCACGATCGAGCCTCGGCAGGACTTCAGCAGCACCTCTAGGGCATCCTGCGCTCGGAGGCGGTTGTTGATCACGAGGTCCAGCGAAAACCGTGGCTCTTGATAGGTGCCCTGCTGGTCGGTGACGGTTACCAGCTCGTCACAATACGCTGCTTCGTCCTTCCAAGTCTGCTCTACCCAACCGCCGAGCTGGTCCTCGCCGATCCAGTTGCCGAGGCCGTAGGTTTGGTTCGTGAGTAGGTCTCGCACGCACCAGATCGGGTTCCGCGTCCAGCCAGTTCGCCATCGTGAACCATCCCAGTAGCGGATGTCGGATTTGCCCCTCAAAAGACACGTCACGTTCGGGATCGAGCCAGAGAGCTGCCCAGAAGCACGGATCTTCAGTCCGAGCAGCGCATATCCCGGATAGGTCCGGGTTTCGTTCACCACCTCCGTCACCGAGCTCAGCCACAGCCGGTACTGGTCCCAGTCCTCCCAATGGGCCAGTCCGGTGAGCCGGATCTCTACGTGAACCTTAGCCCGCTGACGAAGCCGGATCTTGAACGTCCACGAGTACGGTCCGCTGTAGCGACCGGCCAAGTGCCGTACGAAGGAACCGGACTCAAGGTGGTGGCTTGGATCCTCCGGCCTGAACGAGCACCAAGTGATCCGGACCCAAGCATGCTGGGTTTTGTAGCCTTTCTTCTTATGGACGTTGACGAAACCCTGCCGAGCAGTGAGTTCGAGGTCCAGCTCGTCCACCTCTTCGGAGGACTCGTATTCTGCGCCGGAGAACAACCATCGGCACGTGGCTTCGCTCGTAGGTGGGTGCCGGTTCAGGAAATCCTTCGTGTAATCAGCACCAGCGGCTGAAGCCTGTGAGGTAAAGGCGGTGATTTCTTGGTCAACCGAGTACGTGGTTCGGACGGCCTCGAAGCCCGGGACCACGGACTGGTCCTGTGTCCCTGGCCGGAAGTATACGTACACGTCCGAGTAGCTAGAGGCCAGCCGCCCATCAATCCAGACCGCCGGTGGGTCGTTCGTCGTGCTCGGCTCGACCTCGTCCCACTCGCCGGACCAAACGTGGATCGAGCCATCGTCGTAGTTGTATTCCGCCCTCCGCTTGCCTAGGGCACTCTCGGCCAGTATTCCAGCCACGGGGCCGTGGCCGAGACAGATCAGCATGTACAGGTACTCGTGTCGGTCGTGGATTTCGGTATGGGCGGCAATGATTTGCCCTCCAGTCCGCACTTCGCCATAAACGACCGGGATCGGAGTGCCGGGTTCGGCGTAGGAGGTGATGCCCTCCCAAAGGTCCATGCCCGGTGAGGCCGAGCTCGTTTTCGGGGTCTTCGGCCGAGTAACCAGCGAGTAAATCGTAGTGCCGACCGAAATCACCGCGCTGGCAATGAGCAGAACGGTCATTAACGAGACATGCTTCGGCTGGCACCACACGAGCACGGTCTCACCCGGCTTAGGGACGTAAGACCAAACTTGGTCATTAGGAGGTCCGGAGTAGGTGGCAGTGGTGACCTTGGAGGCGTACTGGAGCAGTGCCGGGTCTAGGTCACGGAGGATCTTTCCGAGCGGGTGGTTTAAGGGCGGCACCG
>Ga0180301_10000480_pt1 | contig 30750 bp, 22 predicted proteins | sample GuaBasSediGuay16_FD_121797 | JGI IMG/M metagenome (GOLD analysis project Ga0180301, IMG submission 121797) | Subseafloor sediment microbial communities from Guaymas Basin, Gulf of California, Mexico - Guay16, Core 4569-2, 12-15 cm | ecosystem: Environmental > Aquatic > Marine > Hydrothermal... | reverse complement strand
CTTATTGCAAAGATAGACCAATGCCCCAATACACATCTGGCCGGGGTGTACACGCATTTCGCCACCGCCGACGAGCAAGACCTTTCCTACGCCTACCGTCAGCTCGATGTCTTCAATGATTTTATCGCGAAAAATGACCTCGCCAGCCGAGAAGATATTATCATCCACGCCGCCAACAGCGCAGCGACCATAAAAATACCCGGGTCCCATTTCGACATGGTTCGCTGCGGTATCGGTATGTACGGCTACTACTCCCGACCGATGGCCAATCCCCCTGTCAAGCTAACACCGGTGATGAAACTGCAGGCACCGATAGTAGGCCTCAAGAAAATCCCGGTCGGACACTCCGTTAGCTACGGCCGGTCCTTTATTACTACACGACCCACTATTGCCGGCATCATTCCTCTCGGATATGCCGATGGTTACCGGCGATGTTTTGCCAACAAGGCCAAAATGCTGCTCGGCTCACACCTGGTGAGTGTCATCGGCCGAGTTTCTATGGACCAGATACTGATTGACGTAACCGACGTTGACGATGTTGCAATCGGCCGGATGGTTACGATTATTGACAACAACCACGATTCTCCCTGCGGCGTCTATGCCCTTGCCGACCTTGCCGACACCATCTGCTACGAAATCCTCACCTGCGTCCACGCCCACGTAAACCGTATCATCCACTAACTCGCTCACCATTGCAAGGCCCCCTGTTATCGGACCGTCAAATGGGCCAAACTCTAAAACGTCAGAATTTCTCATTATCTGCTTAACCCGCTGTCAGTCCATTCCGATATGCTGATAGTGGGAACGCCGGATTTGCCGGCTGTTTTTCCCGGGGGGTGCTACTGGTTCGCTTACTACACCGCAGGACAGCTAAACACAACCATCATGGGAGCGCCTTGTAACTCCTCCGAACCGCTTAACCGTGTGTGGACTAAGCATGGTCTTGCGAGACGAGGTGATTGGCTTGAAGCGTAATTAGATTATGAGACAAGGCTATGAAAGATAGAAAAAACAGAAAATGGAGTATCGGATTCAGGTTTTTGTGCATAGTTGCTTCTCTTGTGGGAGTATTTTGTTGTGTTATTTTATGTTACTCCTGGGTCGGCATTAATGAACAGATAGCGGATATGTTGGAAGATAAATCAAACCTTGCCCAGCAGTTTGACCTTGCTATTCGTTCATATGTTTCTGAGAAGGTTCGGCCATTCGCCCAGGAGCATACCGAAGAGGATGTATTTGTTCCGGAGGTGATGTCAACATCTTTTGTTGCACGAAGTATTTTTGAAAAAGTCCGCAAAGAGTTTCCTGATTATATAATCAAATTCTCATCCGACAACCCGCGTAATCCCTACAATCAGGCAGGACCTGAAGAATTAAAGATGATTGAGTATTTTAATAACAATCCGGATGTTAAAAGATGGAACGGTGAAATTGAAATAGACGGCAAAAAGCATATTGCAGTATTCAGCGTCAGACGTATGAAAGAAAATTGTCTTCAGTGCCACGGTGACCCTAAGGATGCGCCGGCTTCTCTTGTGGCTCGATATGGCGACAAGGGAGGCTTCCATCGTTCTGTAGGTGAAGTCGTTGCGCTGGATACCGTTACCATTCCGGAGGGAAAATACAAAGCTGCCGCTGTTAGCCAAGCAATAGAGACATCCCTTGTGATAATTACAGGATTAGTTCTGCTGCTTATTTTTGTTTATTGTGCATTTCAACGCCTGGTTGGACGCAAACTTAAAGCGATATCCGAGCATTTTAAGGCTTTCAACAAATCGGACATGAAATCACTGGCCATTCCCATTGCTGATAACAACAGCGATGAGATTGATGACATGGTTCATTCTTTTAACGAAATGGTAAAATCTTTAGAAACAACCACAACCTCGATAGACAGGCTTAATAAAGAAATCTTCGAACGCGAAAAAACCGAGCAAGCATTAAAACAGGCCAAGAAGGAGGCTGAAATGGCCAATCAAGCTAAGAGCCGGTTCCTCGCCAACATGAGCCACGAAATTCGAACACCCATGAACGGCATCATCGGTATGATCGAACTCGCACTCGATGAACCTGTTACAGACCAGGTGCGGGATTACCTCCTTACCTCCAGATCGTCCGCCGATACTCTCCTCGATATAATCAATGACATCCTCGACCTGTCTAAAATCGAAGCCGACAAGTTCGACGTTGAAATCATAGACTGCTCACTCAACAGGATTCTTGCCGATATTGACAGCCTTATACATCCGCGCATAAAGGAAAAGGGTATCGATTTTGCCGTTCTTTTCTCCACACCCGTGCCGGAGAACATTCGCTCAGACCCGACACGCCTCAGGCAGTGCCTTCTCAATCTCATCGGCAACGCCGTCAAGTTTACCAGCACCGGCCACGTCTATGTCCGCGTATCGGTCCAGGCAGGAGATGATGGGTCAAATATCCGTTTTGACGTCGAGGATACCGGCATCGGCATATCTGCTGACAGGCAGAAAGCAATCTTTGACCCTTTCAGCCAGGCAGACGCCAGCACCTCCAGGCAGTTCGGCGGAACCGGTCTCGGACTCACCATTACAAAACGATTGGCGGCTTTACTTGGTGGAGAAGTCTCGGTGACCAGTGAGCCGGGCAAAGGTTCAACATTTTCCTTAATAATACCTGCCGGTGTTGATGTTGAATCGCAAACTCTGATAACCGGGCTAAATAAAAGCGCCCACGCTCAAAAGTGGGATAGCCCGGAAATCAGACTATCGGGCAGTATCCTGGTCGCCGAAGACAATCTTGTCAATCAGAAAGTCCTTCTGAAAATGCTTGAAAAGGTTGGGTTGCAGGTAACCATTGTCGGCGATGGCTGTGAAGCCGTTCAAAAAGCTACGTCTCAGCAGTACGATTTGATAGTGATGGATGTGCATATGCCGAATATGGATGGTCTCGAAGCTACGAAATCGCTGCGAAGTAGCGGCCTGAACATACCAATTATTGCATTGACAGCGAGTGTTATGAAAAAGGATATCAACAAGGCTCTTGCGGCAGGATTTGACGAATATCTGCCTAAGCCAATTAACCGCAAAGAATTTTTTGGAGTATTGTGTAAATATTTGTCTTCGCAGGACACGAGCTTGACCGGAAAAATAGATTCGCTAAAATCACAGTGTGATGAGCTTGCCCAGGTCGCTTCCGGCCAAAAATCTTTTCAGTCCGACCCTTCCGTTCCCGCGACAGAACACAATATTGAAGTTCCTGTTGACTGGTCGATAATGATGAACAACTTAGGAGACGAAGACATGGTGACCGATGCGGTAAGAATATTCTCTGAGGATTCCGGCCAAACAATTCAAGAGCTTGCCGAGGCAATCAACTCCAAAATACCCGAAGATGTTCAATTACATGCCCACAGTCTGAAAGGAATGTCGGCAATGATTGGGGCCGAGGAGTTGCGCAAAAAGGCTTCACGTCTTGAATGTGCGGGCGAAGAAGGGGACACGGAAGCCTTTGATTCGCTTTTTAATGATATAAAGAAGGATTTTGACAAATTAGTTAAATTCCTTTCCGAAGGGGATTGGGTGGAAACAGCAAAGCAGCAGGAGCATAAAAAGCAACAAGCAGGACAAACGTGAACTTTTAGCAGTGGGGCGATAATATGAGTAAACAGCTCTTCATATTGGCTATAGATGATGACAGAATGGTCAGGGAAGTATTGCAAAACGCCTTATCGCGAACAGGTCATTATGTCTATACAGCCAAAGACGGGCCATCCGGCCTCGAAATTGCTCAAAGCCAGAAACTTGACGTTATTCTTTTGGATTGGATGATGCCTGGTATGAATGGTATGGAAGTTCTTAAGCAGCTCAAACATGATGAGAAAACCAGGCATGTCCCTGTCTTTATGCTCACTGCAAAAGACAGTCTGCACGATATAGACCAAGCTGTTTCGCTGGGAGTAGATGATTATATCGTTAAGCCGTTTAATGCTTCAGAGATACCTACACTAATCGAAGACAAGTTGAAAAAGATTAAAGATGCTAAAACTGAGAAAAAAAGGTTCAGCCTTACACGTCTTTTTTCAAAAGACTCCTGAATCTCCTCGCAGATATTCTGAAGACAGAATTTGCCAAAGCTCTGTCATCTACTTTCTCAGCCGGATTGGAACCAAATAACAAAACAACAAAACACTGCCACGCTAACGTTTGACAGTGGCACCCACCTCTATACGGTCTAACGCAGTTAATTATCGATGAGTCCGGGGGTGTCGAGGTGTGTCTCAGGCCTTTATCGAGTCGATGGTTATCTGGAGGTATTTTTGACGATGGCCCATCTTTCGGCTGCTGTTTTTTCTCCTGCGAAAGTGAGTGGGATACAGCTTTGGGCCTTTAATCTGCGCTTCGGCCGCATTGGTCTTGAATCGGCCGATGACTTTTGCCTTATCAATGTAAGGCGAGCCGACCTTAATTTTTTCGCCGTCGCTGACAAAAAGCACTTTATCCAATTCAATAATCTCAGCGGTCGGCTCAACGTCCGCAAGCTCAATGTTAATCACATCGCCGGCTGCAACCTTATATTGCCTGCCGCCCTGTTCTATCACAGCATACATGTCATACTCCTTATCACCTTAGAAATAAACAGTCACATAATATATCCGTCCATTCGCCCGTTGTAAAGATAAATATTGCTTGTTATTTTGTATATCCTGTATTATATGCTGACAGGCAGATTATTTATGTTAAAATCCTTTTTTATATCTGGAGCGCTCGTAGCTCAGTTGGATAGAGCGCTGGTTTCCTAAACCAGAGGTCGCAGGTTCGAGTCCTGCCGGGCGTATTTTCCTCATAACTTAGAATGACCCAAACGAGTAGTTTAGAACATTTAGTAATTTGGATTTCGGATTTAACGTAATTAACATAAATTATAACCCTTTTGCGACCACCGAATGTTACCGATTCGTGGGTGGCATGCGCCTACTTATACGACCACGAGTTCGACTCATCATCATGTCGATTCTTCCTCAAAACGTGTCAAGCAAAATATCGTCTGTCGAACTTGCCGGCTGATAAAAATCGCTTCGACCACGTTCTCTGAGTTGGATTTTCTCGGATTTTGCCGCGTTAACCTTGGCAAACTGCTGCTGCAAATCCTGGGGCCAGTTTCTATACTTCACCGCCAGATGGTCAATGACTGTATCGTTGTCGTCTTTGCAGTAAAGAATATCTGCATAGTCCCGTTGCTGCAGCCTGTTTACACCCGTCCAGTCACTGGTGTAGACTACATCAACAAGTGAAGCTCCTGTGCTGAAGTCAATTAATTCGACCTCGTTTTCCGCTTCATCTGCTCTCCTGCCACCGTAGCTACCCGACCACAATTTTTCTTCTGCGGGTTTTCTTTCGACGACCCTACCTATCATTTCACCAGGACGAACCTGGAAGTCTTCGCTACGCCACTTACCATTGTGAAACTTGGCAACCTTGATTTTCACTGCCTTTTCTTCTTTCGCCACTACATCAAGCGGGAAAAAATGCATCATCAGAGGAATATCCACCACCTCAGTCTCTTTTGAATACCCACTCCATAAAATCGGTTTGTCTTTGTAATCCTTCTGATTTTCTCTGAACCAATCACGACCTGCTATCGGATTGAATACACCCAGTCTTATTCTGTACTGATAGCTGGCGCCTGGTACTACCGTATCATCATGTGCCCAAAAAATCAGAGGCTCACGCATTTTGTCAATGGTATTCTTCTCTGTCATCAGTATCTTTTTGAAATCCTCAAAGACGTCGGAAACCTTTCGTTCTTTTTTCTTTTCCTTTCCGCGTTCGTCTCCAGGCAGCCGGCTCCCGTAGCGCCCGGTTGCCCCGCTTCGAGTTGACCGCCTGCTACGATCTATACCGCGCCCCGTTGTACCAGCTCGCCCTCGGCTTCCCGGCGCCGCCGTCCTTCTCCCTCTGCTACCAATCGCACCCATGCGGCCGGTATCTTCTTCGTCGAGTAGGTTACTTGTCCCTCTTCCATACAGCCGCTCTCTGCGGAGCTTGTCCTGTTCTTCCTTCATCAATTTCATATATTCTTTATGTAACCCAGGCGGCAGCCAATCATTATTTGTTGCAGCAAACTCGTATGTCGCGGGCTGAAGTATACCTTTGCGAATATCAAACTTGTCAAATTTAACCATGAGCAAATTGATTGTGTACTTGTCATCAATATTTTCCGGTATGCTCTCAAGCATATTTTTAAGGTCGTCCACCTTTGTTCGCCCAACCACTTCCCACTTGCTGAAGCTGCCGTCGTAAAGTTTACGCCGCCTCTGGAGTTGAACCGCCGCGAAAACCGGTTTGGCAAGATTCTTGTCCTGCCAGTTGCGCCTGACCAACCTGCCTGAAAAGCTCTGTTCGAAGTTTCTGTATAAACTTGCAGCATCAAACGATGCCTGAACAGTTACAAGATCAATATCGCCCAAATCCGTCGGGACGGTACTGTATGGATTGGCCAAGTCGACGGGTTCCAGCGGCTTGTATACGACCGTTCTGTAATGCTCAATCGCTACATCTCCGAGCTCGCCAATCTCAGGAAGTGTATAAATTCGCGAGTCAACAGCGACATTATCGCCGTAACCCGGAATAGGCACGCACACATTTTCATCAATGTGATTTATCGAACATTCAATCATCTTTGCAAAACGAGGCGCTTTCTTCCTCGTTTTATCATATACCTTCGGTTTAGGGTGCTCTTCCAGCTTCCTCAGCAGTTGTTCCACCCACTGGTCCCGTATATACTCGTCGATCTGACCGGACCCTATTTTCCGACCGTCGATTTTGGTTGAGTATGGACTGGCCAAAACAAACACCCACAAAAGCCACAAAGACAAGAGCCCCGCCACACCAAGCACCGCTTTATCAATGTAACGCTCGAACAAATTTTCCCTTTTCTTGCTCATCTCAAATCCTTCGTTTCTTGCCTTGATTAGAACTCAATATGCCTCCCTCGTTGCTTCCTCTCCTGGAGCGGAAGCGTCCTTCTTCGCCGCTGACTGACCCAGCAGTTCCTTTATCGGTTCAGGCTTAATTTTGTCGTAGCCGCTGCGATTGAAAATGTATTCACAGATAAGGCTCAGTCGTACCACAGCACTGTTACCGTATCGATAGAACGCGTGCTCCGGCGCCGTGCGGTTCACAGGTTCAATTGTACTCTGTAAAACCGTTATCTGATTGTGTTTGAACACTCTTTCCGGGCCGTTCGCCGAATAGCCCTCTCTGTACGTATGGGTCTTTCCGGTGCAAAGTTCTTTTATGAAGGCCATAAACGACTTCGACTCCACTATTATGCTCACCGCGAAGTGCACCACGTCAATATTATCGTCACATATCCGGCCCGTCCAGGGACGGACGCCTAATACTCCGGGGCCGTTATCGGTAATATAATCAGGCTCATCCGGTACTGAAGAAGAATATCTTGAAGTCGAAAATCTCGCAACGGTTGTGTCGGGATATACAACGTGGCGGCTGAAACTTACTCCAACAAGGCGCTTGACCGGAGAATTATAAACACAATCAGAACCGGTGTTCATCGCATTTATCGTCGCAACAACATCTTCGTAAATCCAGTACGCCATCTGTGAATGCCAGCAGTCCATTAACGCCGCATCCAAACCGCTGTATTTGAAGTTCTCCCAGTAACCATACCACAGAAATGAATTGGGGCTGGCATATAACAATATAGAGCCGGCGCGCTTGTTGCAAATAGCGTCGATTATAGCATTGCTGGAATCCTTCTGCTGGCCGACGGATATTATTGAATCAGACCTGTCGAACCTATCACTCATAGCAGCTATCTCCCCGATATTGGTCTCGGTTTCCTTTCTTATGTCGATATTACTGGGGGCGTCAAGAGCACCCATACTTTTAATCAATTCCTCTATCGCCGTTCTGTATTGGACACCGAACTGAACAAATACCTGTTGCGACGTATCCTTCGGTTCCGGAAATATATTGTAGCTAATCAATGCGCGCTGCGAGCTTTGTCTGGAAAGTTGCGCTATTTCATCTGCGTCCTTCTTGTGCTCGCTCTGATAAAGTTTTTCTACCTCGGCCTGCGCCCTGGGCGGCGTGTTTTTTAGCATCGAAGCTATCTTGGCGGCTTGTGCTTTGCTGACCTCAATGTTCTTACGGATTGACCGTCCCGCCAGAATTGTCGGCACAAAAAGCAACCCTGCGACGAAAACTATACCTATCGGTATCAGAAATCCCGAATATTTCCTGATGAATCTCATCCCTAAATCCTTTCCAAACCAGAAATTCTCAGCCAAACCCACTCAGTCCGGCCTTTGCACCTTAACTGCTCAAGAATACTAAGCTTATTTAAAAGAAACGGCACTAGTATGTGACTGTGCTCGGAGCGGACTTCTTTTCCAGGCTTGCAGCTCCTTTCCATAAAAACTTCACTTTTAATCTGAACCAGTGATCCCTGACTAAATACTTAGGTTGACCAAAACGCGTATATTTTTTCTTGCCTAAATCACGTTCCGACTTGCTCGGATCGGCGTCGATGTCCTCCTGCGTTACAAGGTCAAAAGTTTTGCTCATTTCCTCATTCGTCATAGGGTCAACCAGCACCTTCTCGATAGATACACGGTCCCCCGAACCCCCCCGTCCAAATGTTCGCTTGGGTACACGAACACTATTTTGTTCTTTGGTCACGGCTCTTTCAAATTCCCTTTCAACGCCTATACCAGCCGGCATGTCCGAAAGACCGATTTCCACCTCGCCTGTCTCGCACTCATAATGGGCCACATTGTTTTTCTCAAAGAGTTCGAACGGAATGTTGGGCATGATTTCAGCAAGGTTTTCAAAACGCGTCACGAGCCCCCATTTGCTTTGGTCATTACCAACTCCCGGAGGGTCCAAAAGCTCATTTATATTCTTATACGGGCTGTAGCCCTCTATTATCACAACAAAACCCGGCCCGTCTTTTACGGTCTCTTGCCCACCCACGCCTGTGCCGGTAGCTCCGGGCTGATATCTTGTTGTTGGCTCAAACGTTTTCTCTTCGAGAAACGCCGCCTCATCAAATTGATCGTCGGATTTTATACTACGACTCCTTCTATCCGTCAATCTTCGAGTGGCCCGGATTCCCGTAGTTGGCGATTTCTTAATCTCGGCAAATGCAACCTTCGCCAGACTGTCGGCATAATCCACGGAAACAGCCGTTACAAACAATTGTTTGCGAGTATCACGAACAAAAGACATCACTTCGTCAACACTGTTTGAAGAAAACGCCCTGTAAAGCTCCGCCTGCTCCGGGTTATTCTGCTCGTTCGGCAGACACTGAATAAGTGTCTCAATCAGTAAAGGAATCGTGTCTCGCTTCTTGAAGTAACTGAACTCCTTACGAATCTTGCCCTCAAGCATAGGCTCTTTTCCCCTCTCACTTTTGAGACTACTACCCGCGATACGAGCTTCATTTATTGCACTTTCGATTGCTCTTCGAGCACTCTCGCCCCGTGCGTACTTGCTTCGTTCGTGAGAAATTCGCACAAAACTTAAAATTGATACAAGCAACAGGAGGCTCGCCGCTATTGTGAAAAATTTTCCCTTTCGTCTCCACGCCATCGCCCGTGCGATTCGGCGCGGCAACAGATTCCCTGTTATCGTCGCCTCACCAAACAATTGAATTGCAAGACCGTACACGATTGCAAAATCCGAAATATTCTCATGGAATTTCGCCGAGGAAACTTCCGCCGATGTCGTTAGTTTTTCAAATGAATCCGGTTTTACCACTGCAATACCCAGCGTTTGCTGCAAATACTTCGCAAGCCCCTGCAGCTTCATCCCTCCGCCCAATGCTATTACCTTCGAAAAGCCCTTATCACGTCCCGGTCCGCTGCTGCTGTAAAAGCCCAGGCTTCGCTGTATTTCGCTGCCCAAATCCGTGAAGACCGGCCTCATCGCAGTGAATATCTGACGAACGTATTTGCTTGTCGGCGCGGTGCGCTTTAGCTTCTCAGCCTTTTGAAATTTTAACTTAAACGCTTCGGCGATAGCCTCGGTAAATGCGTTACCGCCGATTCGAATGCTCCTTTGCCAAACACTCGATTTTGTGCACACAACCAGTGTCGTGTTCTCCGCGCCCATATCAATTATTATCGTTGGCTTTCCGCCGGAATTCTTCACATCTCGCCGGTCGAACATCGCGTAGTTGTACAGCGCCATCGGCGATATCTGAACGCATGTAACCGGCATATTTTCTTTCGCGAATCGCTCTATCTCCTTGTTTATTACTTCATTCTTTATCGCGAAAATCCCTAACATTACATCGGGACTGTCCGGGCTTTCCATGAGCTGCCAGTCCCACTCAACCTCATTTATATCGAAAGGTATTTGCTGAATGGCTTCTTGGGGTATGATTTTTGGAATGATTTTCTTCTCAACGGGTGGCAGTTTCACGAATCGGACAAAACTGTTGTGCCCGGCTACTGAAATTGCCACTTCATCTTTAGCCAAATCGTTCCTCTCGACGAACTGATGCAGTGTCTCAGAGATAATATCATCTCTTTGGCCTTCAGTCACATTCTCGCCCGAGAGAATCTTGCCGTGCTCGATGTAATGAAATCCTATTACCTTGAGGCCTTCTTCATCCCGCTGTAACCTCAGGGCCTTTAAGGCGTTATCACCGATATCTATCGCCCATACCCCATGAATACCAGACGCCATCTAATTACCCCCTTTTTAATACTTGCCCTTCTTAACGTTTCTTTGATAATCACTCACCCGCATAAATACCCTTGTGTAACTTCCAGTCTCTCTCTATTATAACACATTCTGGACATATTTGCCACTGATACGCTAAGTTTGTTATTAATACTTTTACTCCTCAAACCATAAGTCTATGCAGAAATTTGTTGTCAAGACGCTTGGCTGTAAGGTCAACCAGTACGAAGGCCAGCAGATAAGGCAGTTACTTGAGCGACTCGGCCTGTCGGTTGCCGAGCCTGCTGATAGGGCCGACTTAGTAGTCGTAAATACATGCTGCGTGACCCATACCGCCTCTGCAAAGAGCCGTCAGTACCTGCACAAGGCCCAGAAACAGCATCCTAATGCGACTTTTGTTTTGGCCGGTTGCCTGCCGGTCGGCCAGTCGTCCGAGCTTAAGCTCATCAAAGGTCCTGTTCATATCATCAGCAATAAAAAGGACTTAGCCAAGACTCTCGTCAACTTGCTGCCTGACAACTGCAGCGCTACTTGTGCACCGCACACTAAGGAACTCACCGTATATTCTACAAGTAAAAGAACTCTAATGTCCGGGCAATTGAAATCGCCTAAGACCTGCCAACCAAACAGCTTACCTGCGAAAATACAGCCTGCGCAGCATGACCGACACAAACTTGGTATTCTGACCTCCTACGCCGGAAGGTGCAGGGCGCTTTTGAAGATACAGGATGGCTGCGATGGTTATTGTGCATATTGCATTGTACCCAAAATTCGCAATCGCCTTTACAGCAAACCTATAAGTATTGTTCTACAAGAGGCTTATAACCTTGTATACGCCGGGCATAAAGAGATTGTTCTAACCGGCATATTCTTAGGAGCTTATGGCCAAAGCTCGGTCATCCGCAGTCGTTGGAACCCGGATAGAAAGGATATGCTTGCACAACTCGTTGATAAAATTGCGCAAATACCTGGTCTTGAAAGGATTAGGCTAAGCTCCCTTGAGCCGGCAGATGTAACAGATAGGTTGTTAGAGGTTTTCTGCAAGCGCCGTAATGTTATGCCACATCTTCACCTGCCGCTTCAGTCCGGCTCGGAGCGGATACTGAGGAAAATGCGGCGTCAATATACGGTGGCACAATTTCTGCAAGTTGTTGACAGGGTTAAACTTAGCTCGGATAGGCCGGCTATAACGACCGACATTATCGTCGGGTTCCCCGGCGAAACGGATGACGATTTTCATCAAACTATCAAGGTTGCAAACACTGTCGGTTTCTCAAAGATACATGTTTTCAGCTTTAGCCCAAGGCCAGGAACAGCCGCGGCAAAGATGCAACCTGCTGTAAAACCTGAAGTTATAAAAGAACGGTCGGCCATTCTGCGCAACCTGGACAAGAAACTACAAGCCAAGTTCCAAAAACAGTTTGTAGGTGAAAAAGTGGGCATAATAGTCGAGAACACGAGACCTCTGAGGGGCAGAACAGAACGCTATTTCATGGTCGAACTCGGCGAAAATGATAATGAACAGCCATTAGAGCCGGGACAGTTGGTCTGGCGATATCTGAGGTGAAATTGTTTCATCCTCTGTGGTGTGGTGGATATCAACAGCCGTTAAGTTTTTGTTAATTTTTAATGTGGACAACCGCCTGCTTTTGTATAGAATACAATGTCATGAACGCCAAAATACTGATTGTCGATGACGAGAAGGACCTGCTTGAACTTCTCAGCATGAGCCTCGGTGCCGAGGGCTTCATCGTAACAACCGCCGAAAACGCAGCACAGGCCTTAGCTTCGGTCCGCACAAACAGGCCGGATCTTATCCTGCTCGACATTATGCTGCCCGATACCAGCGGTATCAAGCTCACCGGCAAGCTCAAGAACACCCCCCAGACCGCCACCATACCAATCATCCTGCTCACTGCGAAGGACAAAGAGACCGATGTCGTCGTAGGACTCAGCGTAGGCGCCGATGACTACATCACCAAACCATTCAGCACCTCCGTGCTTATCGCGCGAATCGAAGCTGTGTTAAGACGTACCTATCCGGGCGATGAAGATGTCCGTGAAATCTTAGCTGCAGGGCCTGTAACAATCCAGACCGGCGCCCGTGAGGTCCGCGTTCACGGCAAGCCGGTCGAGCTTACCGGCGGCGAATATAACATTCTCGTTGCCCTCATCGAGGCCGGCGGAGATATTCTCTCGCGCCAGCAATTAAAAGCCGCACTCGGCCCGGAAGCAAAAGGCGAAAAGGACAGGATTGTCGATGTCCATATCGCAGTACTTCGCAAAAAGCTCGGCTCCGCAAGAACAATAATAAAAACCGTCCACGGGCGGGGTTATCGTATTACACAGTAATTAATTATCACGCCGACAAAGAATGACATATCAAAACGTTATTCTCAGCGTGGGTCGGGTACGGGGTGAAGTGCAACGAGGCGGGGCTTATCGGCAGGCGAAAATACATTGCTGCGGTCGAATATGGCTATCATCCGCTTTTGCGGGCCATCATGGCCGATGCGGACAAGTATATAAGCGGTGAAGACATCACTGCGGACGGTAACGAGATTGCTGATACGCTGAAAGATTATGTCGCGTTCTTCAAAATCGTCATCGGTAATATCACCAGTGTAATCCGGTGATACCGGCGACAAACCATTATTTATGTCGTCAAGATATTTACGAATGTCAAAATCGATTGCTCCCGTTGTGTTAATCACCTGCAGAAGCTCACCAATACTGCGAAAGCCTAATCCTTCAGATATGTTGCTCAGACCCGTAGCCTCAGACCGACTTTGCGTCAAATAATCAGGCAATGTTGGTTGTGCCGGTGTAGAAAGATTCAACCTGTCTCGCCATGCCACGATTGCCCGTGCCAGATTATCCGTGTCGGTTCCGACTGTTGTCAGGCCTACCCACGGCAGGTGTTTAATAACAAACCAGGGTGCCGTATTTATATTTATTCGGCCAGCTACGGCTAATTCCGTTGGTTCATCAAATAATCCATCGCCGTTGTTATCCACGCCGTCACTTGACGGGTCAAAACAGGTCAGAAAATCCAACAAAGACCAGTAGTTCGTATCCGCAAGGCTAATCCTTCCCTGGCGTTTCATATAAAATCGACCAAATTCGTCCGCCGGTGCGGCGGGATTATACAATTCTTCAATATCGCCGATCAAGGTATGTACTGTGTCGGCATTATTAACATCATTAGGGTCGTTATAACCGACAGCAAAGATATTCTCAATTTCTGCGATTGTTCGCAGGCCTTCATTAGGCACATAAAGCTGCACATTCGGGTCCGATTCCGCAAAAGCCGGGACAGTTCCAAGCTCTCCGGTATTACCCGTAAAATCAGGCCACAGCAAATTATGAACGGTCGGCCCCAACGTCTTATTTCTTTCCGAAGTATGTATTGCACCATCAGCATCTACAAGGCCCAAAGGGACTTTAATCCTGTCAACAGGCATATCAGCATCCGGCTGGGGACAATCTTTCTTATAGATGACAATTTCATCACCCTCAGCAAAGTCTAAGCCGGTAACTTCAAATATCTTTGTTGGGTCATTTAGAATACGCTCGGCAAAGACGGTGGTTGCGTTAGCCTTATCGTTGGTCAGAACGACAACACCCTCCCCATCAATCTGTCGGGGCTCAATACCCACAATAACATTGAACAACGAATCAATAGTAGTGTCGCCAATCCGTATCTTATAATCATCTTCGGAAAGCTGTTTCGCACCAAGGTCGGGATTGAACAGCTCTATAGCATAATAATTGCCAAGAGGAGGTGGCGGGCCGGTAGTATTATTGACATATGCTACCTGGGAGATAAATATCGTGTTACGTTTTATACACTCGCGGTTTTCGACTCCCCAGAATTCGCCGATACCTGCGGCCTTATAATAGGTCGGCTGATCGTCATCGGGATTGCAGGGGTCAGGGCCGTCATCATCCTGATAGTCAATCAGATTGACAGCAAACTGCCAGGCGAGTTTTTCTCTGGTGTATTCTGTGCCGAAGTCGTTTGCTATAACGCTGTCGCCGGGCAGGCCGCGATATATCGCTCCGGCCAATCGCCTGATATATTCATCAGTTATAACAGTCGGAAGCTTTATGCCGATTTTTCGCTGGCCGGAGGTGGGTAGCATATCACCCGGTAGGGGGGTATCGTCATAAGGTCGGATAATACGGTCAAAACTATAGGTCGTAACAATATGCCGACGATTGCAGATACGATTTTCACATGGATCTGCTGGTATTTCTTCGGGAGATGTTACCTTCAAGAACCACTCCCAAATGTCATCGCCGGGTTTATACGGTATTTGTTTGCCGACTTTGCCGGCACCGGGATTGAATGTTGCAGGCCAAACAGTACCACTTCTTGTTTTCGTTGGTGAGAACAAAAAGAACCGGTTTCTGAATTCCAGTTCATCACCGATATCAAACGGTGCGTAGCCCACCCCTGGATTCAGGAGTCGACGTGCAACGTCATTGTGATAATCCACATCAGATTTTGGTACTCCTCCACACCTTTCAAGGTGGAGTTGAGCAGTGCTCAGACTTGGACTGTCTTGATATGACACAAATCCGTAATACGAATCCTTATTATATTGATTGTGGATTCTGTCGGTATCGAGGTTTATGTGTGTCAGAAGCGAGCCATCCCAGTTTGGCCAATCACACGGGTCCGGAGAATTTGTAGGGTCTCGGTAGGCGGTATTGATATTGAGCATTCCGCAGTTATCGATTACCCTGACCGCGGCGAAGATGGGTTTGCCTTTGCTGCTGGTTACAGGCAGTCTTACCCACCTGCTATCTTCTACGCCATCACCGTCGGCATCGGCAATACCGTCCAGTTTCCAGAAATCATTTGCATCATTATCTTTTGCTATCATGACGTCAACATTTGCAGCGTAGTCCCGGCTGGAACCCCGCATTACTCTATATATATCACTGATTCGACGCCAGCGGCACCTGTCATCAGTCGGGTCCGCCGGCGTTCCATTATCGGAGTAATACAACGGCTCTAATGATGCCAGCCAGGGGTCATCGGGGCCGGGATAATCCGTGTATTCATCCGGTTGACCTGTGCTGTCGCCGAGGCCATTGAACATATTAGCATCACTGCCGAAGAGGTCGTCCACCAAAACGGTCTGGATCCGGTTGACGACCACATCGACTGCACCGGCCAGTTCGCGGTTGTCGGAGATGGCGGAGGTGGCGGTCTGGCTAACGCGCGACATCATGACAAACATTACGCCTACCGTTGCCAAGATCACTGTTATCACGATGACCAGGACAAGTGCCGAGCCGGCCTTACGTTTAACAGAACAAGATTTTTCGTCCAATCGTCTAACCATCTGACAATCCATCAACTAAGCTTTTCTCCTGGATTCCCGCTTTCGCGGGAATGACAGGGAAACGTAACCGTCTAACCGTCTAAATAAACAATATGTGTAAACGTCTTGCCTTCCTTGAATATCCCCTTCGAATCATAAAGCGTAAATGTGAACTTCAGGGCCTGTGGGAAAAAACCTGTAAAAGTGCGCCAATCATTATCACCTTCCCCGGTTACATCCACATCAACAGTAGCGGGCATATTGAAGTAGATGCCAAACATTTCGGCTGGAGGAAAATCCGAATCTGAATTATCGCCATTGCCATCGGGGTCGGTGCTGGGCCACCATCGCAATTGGCCGCCCCAGAAATATGACCATTGAATCTGAAAGTGGCCTACACCCTGGGCCATCAACATGTGCAGCGTTTCGGCATTATCAAGGTCAATCCCGCACCGGCCATCAATGTTATCAAAGCAGGTTGTTATAATCTGAGTGTTATAGACGGAGTTGAGCACAACAGTCTTCCATTGACTTAGCGCAATATTATCATACTCATACCTGTCATTGTTTTGGGGCAAGAAGTTACTAAAATTAATATTTGGAAAGCACGGATCGCCCGGTTCAGGTGGAAAAGGAGAATATATGTGCTGGCGCCGGGATAAGATATTCGATTCGAAGTACTCGTTGCCCGCTGCTACCGTCCTGTTCGGGTAATCAATAATATTGGCCTGGCCGTAATAGACCCTTGCGGTATTACCTGTCAAGGGGGGATTGTATCTGTAAGATTGAAAATCACCATCGGCAAAAAAGAGTATCTGGTCGTGTCTTACATTTGGACTACATGGGTCACACGGATCCGCTGGACCGGCTTCAAACCATATTGCTATTGGACAGTCTTTTCGCAGGCCTCTGAAGTCAGCGTTAAGCTGGTCGGTGATAGCTGCCAGATTTTGCGATATTTCGGTGGTGGCCTCTGCGGTTCGATGGGCATCGACGGCGGTGGCAAAAATAATACCCGAGACCGCCAAGAGGATACCGAACAGTCCTATCGCCACCAAAAGCTCGACTATGGTAAAGGCTCTTTTCATCTACAAACCACTATTCAGCAATTATTTTTCAGACACGGATTCCTACTTCGCTCTGCGAGCTACGAAGGACAAGTAACACCGATTAACACAGTTTAGGTCAAAAACGTATCGTGTGGGTCGGATCAACCCTTACACATGGATTTCTGCCGCTGCCTACCGCAGGCGGAACAACCCAGACAGATACATTCGCAGGTGGTGCAACATAGCCTTCCAATTTCCGGTCGAGTTTGAACACAATGTTGTCATTATCAAGCCTGCGTTTGAGCACGCGATAGACCCTGCCCGTTGCGTCATCTACAATAGTGCTGCCGGTGCTGATATATGACCTCTGGTCCTGCGTACCTATTATCAATCTTCGCTCATCGTCTCCAACTCCGACCACCATCTTAACCGGCACAGGCCACCGGCCATCGTTGTGAAAAGCATTAAATTGATCGTAATATCGGTATCGGGCGCCGGCTCCCGCCTTTCTGCTGACAAAGACGATAACATGAACATCTCTTAGCCCAATGCGCCTGCATAATGCCGACCAGTGGTATTTCTTCAACTCAGGTCTTATGTCGGCTGACGGATAGGTGAACTCGTCCTGGTCAATTGGAAAGCCTCGTTGGAGCATAAGGTCAGAAAAATCTATATATGCACTGCCGGACCTCAATTGAGCTTGCCAGAGAGCCCCGACGAAATTCGGGTCGGCATAAAGCTTTATCTTCGCTATTGCCTCATCGACGGCGATGGGTGCGATGGTCTGCTCGGCCGCAAGGGCGGTCAGCTTGACACCGACGGGGAACATGCCTGCGATAAATACGAAACCAATCGCCAATATGCCCGCGGCCATCAGGACCTCGGTAAGAGAAAAACCGCTATTTCGCAATTTTCCAAACATAAAAAAACTTTTGCTTGATACTCACTATATTTCTTTAGCCACAGAGGGCACAGAGACCACAGGGAAATGAATTAAAAAACAGTGTTAATCCGTGTTAATCTGTGTCTAATGTAAACAGTGTCAATCCGTGTCTCTTTCATTATGTTACATTCTCGTAAGAATAAAGAACCACGCAATACGCATGGCCTACGAACTCACTTATTGATAATCTGGCCCGTATAGGGGCTTACATAAATAACTTCGAGGTGCCGCAGATAGTCCGTCCACCTCGAATTTGCATCAACCGAATCGAGTTGCCTTTTGTCATAGATAATGAAACTATTCCTGCTTAGCTCCTGGCCTAAACCACGATCGGCGTAATCATCCTGATAAAACAAGGCGAGGCCGGTATCTACATTGTCCATTACATTGAATAAATCATCGGTACTTGAACCGTCAGTTTGTCCGTGCCTGTTTCTTACTCTTACTTTATGGATCACCAACTTGCCCGCTGGCGAGAAGACTATCGAAAAACTGGTTGTATCCGTAAGATATTTATTCCTGCCGTTAACCAAATTGGCAGGCACCGTGTTATCAAGGTCTAAGTCAACAATCGGTCTGTCATCAACACTGCTTACGTCACAAGGATCCCTCCTGACCATCAAGTCCATTACACCGACATTTACCGGCAGTCTCATAGGCTTATACCCGGTAACAGCACGAAATCCATTTGCCAGGCCCGTTCCTGTAAGAGTAGGGTCGAGCGCAAGGTCTGAGGCTGACGGCGACTGAGCCGGGTCATTGACAATGAAGATCATGTACTGGTTTCCGTCGAGGTCCTGCTGAAAGCGTAGGCCGGCATAAGCCTGCTCTCTGGCGGCAATTGCGCGGGCGTTGGCAAGGGCGGCACTTATCACGTGGCGGACGCCAAGCGATGATTCGAACGAATCGAGAACCTGTTTGACTGCGGGCAGACCGAGCACCGCGAGGACAAGTATGACCGCGACAACGGTCAAAAGCTCGACAAGCGTAAAACCGGTTTTTAGCTTATCACTTCTCATCTCTTATCTTTAGTCAAGGCCACTAAAAATTAACCGTTAAGATGTCATTCCTGCGAAAAACTGCTACTGTCCTTTGTTAAAATTAAAGACATCATCCGACGTGCCGTACAGGCCATCGGGTCCTGCCGAGAGCAATATAAATGAATCCGCCTTGTAAGGTCGCATCGGGTTGGTAAAATTCGGATTCAACGTGTTCCTATAGAAAAGAGCCGGCCCATCAAGTCCAGGATTACTCGGACGCATGGGATGCATAACCGATCCCTCCCACATGTCATATAGTTCGACAATCTTTTGATTATCACGATGGTCATATATGTTATCATCAGGCTGTGCACTATAATCAGCCGGGTCATGTTTAAAGTTGGAAGTATTTGCTTTATAATAAAGAACAGGCATACCTGTTTTTTTGCCGGTTGCATTATTCTTTACAAGTCTGAACATATCACAAAGTACAAACCTGTCGGGAACCGGATCGAACTGCAAGCCTTCACTTCCAATAGGATTCCTGTACAGATCCCGAAGCCTTATCGCATTGGCAGTTTCCAGTTCCAGATAAGGGCCTTTTCTTATAGTCAGGTTTTCTTTCCTCAAAGCATCTTTTGCGTCATCAGTCAGGCTCAAATCGTTAATATATCCATCGACGTCCGGCAAATACAACGGTTCATCGATCCCGTCATCTGCGTACCAATCCGCCTGGCCATCGTTTCTGAACTCAGAACTTGGATGAAAGCCGAATCCATCCTGGCCTATAACAGCTTCAGCGAGTTTCATGGCACCGGGGTAAGCGTCAAACATACCGCCAACATCATCAGAAGGGGGGTAATCACCGAAGTCTGCTCTGAAGGCCTCGAGGGCGATTTCGATACTGTGAAACTGTGCTCGCTGTTTTGCCATGTCGGCGGACTTTTTTACCATGGTCAAAGCCGGCACTATCAAGCTGATAAGGATCGCGATTACAGCTACAGCGGCTAACACCTCAACCAACGTAAAGCCGGTCCTGTTTGGAAATTGTCTTGCGAATATCTTCATTTTAACATCTCCTTTCTACGGAGCAAATCAAATGAGCTAATCAGGCAAATATCTTATAGAGACTACAAAACCTGCAAACTGCACTAAATACTAACGACTATGCTAATAGTCAAAGTTGGTAATATCGTCTCTCGTTCCGTATATCCCGTCGCGGCCGGCGGAAATCAGAATAAATGTCGCCGCATTAAACGGCTTATCATAGCTGACCTTCGGATTGGTGATTGTCTTATAGAACAGATGCACACCGTTCCTGTTCCGCCCATCTTCAGTATAAGTGTACTCCTCGTCAAAATGGTGCTTTACTGCGGGGTCTTTGATTGTGCCAAGTTCGATAATCCCGCGATTGTCTTCGTAATTATAAATCCAGTTAGTAAAATCATCCGATTGGGCCGGGGCATTCTTGCCCGGGACCTTCTTGAAAAGTCTCGAGCTGCTGTTTGCCTTGTAATACAGGATGGGAGAACCGACCCACTCAGCGTGGTCTTTATAAGGCACCTTAATCTCCTTTTGTCGAAATATATCGGTGAGGACCGGTGCCCGAAAACTGTCCGGCGAGCATGGGTCCTTGGTTGAATACACATCCCCGTTATAGTTTTCATATAAATCATGCATGACGAAGGCGCCCATTTCCTTAAGCTCGATGAAAAGTTTCCATCTGCGAGTTCTGCTGGCTGCCTCATCTTGCTGAGTTGAGCCTTTGGCTGTTACATTTGCGTATATGCTTTCATTCTCATCGGGGGCATACCAGTTGGTCTTAGGGTCAAATCCTCTTGTGTCCCGGCCTACGAGGGCCTCGGCAAGGTGCTGGGCACCGCAAACTTTAGGACCGGGTGAACCATCCGACTTTTCATCAATCATCTCGGAAGGTGGATAATCGTCGTAATCTTTTTGAAACAACTCCAGGCCGACCTCGATGGCATGGAAGTTGGATTTCTGCCGCAAATTGGTCGCGTGTCTTTTGACACCCTGAATACCCGTTGCAAGAAGGCCTATCAGCATCATAATAATGCTGATTACAACGAGCAACTCAATTAACGTAAATCCCGACCCACTCAAAAATCGTCTTTTGCCCTGTCCCATTTTCACATTCCTCGATTTTCGAAACTCTTTCAACAAATCCACAGCTATCCTTCTAAACTCAAAACTACATATCCCTGCTGCTGATATTGTCCGCTTTTGTATCAAGCTTACCGTCCGGCCCGCCGGACTCGACTACAGGGAAACTATCGCCGGTGCTATACCTGTAATCCAGCGGCTTGGCCCACGGGTCCAGAAACTCAAACTCACCGTCGCCGTCAGTATCACCAATCATGGTGCTGTCTATCTTCTCACAAAAGCTCTTCGAGCTCGGCGTTGAATAAAGCTGCTTGTAAAGCTGTTCACAGCGTTCGACTGGTTCGATGCCGATTTGTTGGGCCGGAAACTTATCCCAAAACTTATAATACTGAGTTATCGCTGTTACGAGTATCCCAATCGTGCTTTTGACGAGTTTTTCTTCGGCCTGCGTTTTTAAACGTTTGCCCACGCCGAGGACAATCGCAGCTAAGATTATCACTATCGTAACAGCAGCCAAAACCTCAAGCGTCGAAAATCCCCTTTTTTTTCTGCAACTTATCATATCCAAACTACCCCCTGCACACGGACTCACTCAGCTTAATTACGCTCGTCCCACTGTTGGTTTATCCTTCCACCGAAGCCGAAAAATGCTCGCAAACTACAACGAACAAAAAACTACCAACCACGAATTCAATTACTCTTTATCAAAGTTGAAAATGTCGTCCGGCGTACCATATAATCCGTCTTTGCCGGCGGACATCAGGATGTATGAGCCGGCGCGATACGGCCTCTTAATCGTGGTAATCTGTGGATTCAATATCATGCTCTCAAAATCCCGCCAATCATCTCCACTTTGAATAGATGGCGCACCATCAGTAGGGTTATCACCACCTCCTGGAAGATTATTTGCCAAAGGATGCCGCACGTCGGGGCTTTCAGCGGAGCCAAGGGCCAACAGATTAAAGTTGTCGGGATAGAAATAGATGTCATTATCGATGAAATTGCCGTTATCATCGTCCGAGTCTTGCTCGGTAAACTGTGTGCGTGCCCTGTAATAGAGTATCGGCATACCGGTCTTGTTGCCCGCGCGGCGTTTCCTGGCGAAGACATCACAGAGTACATAACTTGTTGGTCTGAAACCGGTAGTAGGCCCAAAACCGGGGCCTTCAATTACTTCAGACGGGTCATACACATCAGCCATCCTGTAGGCGTTGGCGTTCTCAAGCTCCACGAGGGGCCCCCATCTCGCCTTCACATTTTCATCCGCTGTCTCAGCATACAAAGGATTATTACCTGCCTCAGCTACAGTATAAGTAGTGTTCGCATGATAAGCTCCGTGCACAGCCTCCATCAACACACCAAATTCGTCGGGATGCTGAAAACCGCCATCCGCCCTGAAATCCGAATTCGGATGGTACCCCAATAAATCCAAGCCCACTAATGCCTCAGCCAATTTGTTTGCACCACAATAAGGTGTCGGGTCGTCGTTATGTGGGTTGAAGTTTCCAACAGCATTACCATAAGGGTCGGCATTATCGTTCGACTCCGGATATCTGCCATAACGGTCTTCGGCGCTGAACATACCAATCGCTGCGTCAATACTGTGAAACTGAGCCTTCTGCTCAAGCTCCTTCGAGTAGTCTTTCACGAGATTGAGCGCCGGGACCAAAAGCCCAATCAAAATCGTGATTATCCCCATCACCGTCAACAGCTCAATAATCGTAAATCCCAAACATTTACTAAATTTGTCTTTGTCCGCCTTCATTGAAAAATCCTTTCAAAATCTACAATCAATAAGAACCATTTATTCCAATCAACCCGCCACCCGGTCGGGCCAAAACTCTATGGCTACAAACCACATTTACCCTGACCTGTCCTGGGCCTGGCCGAAGGAGCATAGTCGAAGGGAACCACGAACTAAAAACTACATTACAGCCTGCATCATCGTGACCATCGGCAAAAACATCGCTATGACAATCGTGCCGACAATCAAACCGAGCAGCACAACCATCAACGGTTCGAGCAGGCTCATCAGGCTGGCTACAAGGATATCAGTCTCCTCGTCATAGTTGTTGGCAATCTTTTCCAGCATCTTGTCCATGTCACCGGTCTCCTCGCCAACATCAATCATGTTGACAACCATAGCGTCAACCGTTTTGGACTGTCTCAGAGGATTCGCAAATGTATCGCCCTGCCTGATGGCATGGTGAACCTTATTCAAGGCCCTGGCATAGACTTCATTACCGGCGGTATCACGCGTAATATTCAGGGCCTCCAGAATCGGCACGCCGGCGCTGATAAGAGTCCCTAAGGTTCTTGTCCAGCGAGCGACCGATATCTTGTATGTAAGCTTGCCGACAATCGGAATCCTCAGCTTGATTACGTCGAGAGTAAGTCTGCCGATGCGAAACTGTCTTATAAATTTCAAAACGGCGATAATCACAAACGGGGTCAAAACAACCATCAGAGCATTCAAACCTTTGTTCCCAATAAGCCAGTTGCTCACATTCATCAGTCCCTGGGTAAGCGCAGGTAATTCTTTCTTGCCGTCTGACATATCAATCAGCACCTCTGAAAATTTGGGAATGATTTTTATCATCAGAAACAGCACGATTCCGCTCGCAATTGTTAAGACAACAACCGGGTAAACCATGGCCTTTCTGACATTTCTCTTCAGCCTTTGCGATTTCTCCAGAAAATCTGCCAGGCGCAAGAGGATAATATCCAGTACGCCGCCGACTTCACCTGCCGCTATCATGTTCACGACCAGCCTGTTGAAAGCCCTGGGAAATTTGCCGAGAGCCTCTGAAAGTGTCGAGCCGCCTTCGATATCATCCGCAACGTATCCGATAATTCTCTTTATTTTGCCTCTTTTATGCTGCTGCTCAAGAATCCTCAGCGAGCGCAATATCGAAAGGCCGGCGTCCTGCAGCGTGGATAATTGTCTGGCAAACTGAACTATATATTTCAGTGAGACCCTGCCGCCCGCACCACGACGGCGTTTTGGGGCGGCAGCGGCTGCTTTAACCTTTTTACCAGCACCCTTTGAGCGAACCTTCGTCGGGATAAGCTCCTTCTTGCGTATTTTGCTTATCGCCTCCTTGTTGCTCAAAGCCTCTATCTCGCCTCGCACTTCTTTACCCTTGGCATCCAACGCATCATACTTGAAAACCGGCATCTTAAAACACCTCCCAACTGCTAAAATATCCGATCATCCTACTATCTTGTTATTGCGCGGTGGCAATTGTCTCTCTTGCCACCTCCTCGATTGTCGTGGTCCCGTTATAGATGAGCTCAAGCCCGTTGTCTCTAAGCAGCCTCATCCCGTTTCTACGAGCGGCCGAATGCAACACACTCGTTGAGCTGCGCTTCATAACCAGGTCACGCAATTCATCGTTAAACGTCATAATCTCGAAAATACCTCTCCGCCCCTTGTATCCCGTGTTATGGCACAGTTCGCACCCCTTGCCGTAATAGAACTTCCTGCCTGCGACATCATCAGGAGAGAGTCCTAACTCCAACAAGGTATCCTCTTTCGGCTCAAATTGCTCCTTGCAGTTGTGGCATATTTTTCTTACCAGGCGTTGTGCGATTATTCCTTCCAATGTAGCCGTCACAAGAAACGGTTCGAGACCCAGATCAAGGAGACGGGCTATGGTGCTTGGTGCATCGTTTGTGTGAAGTGTCGAAAATACAAGGTGGCCCGTGAGCGATGCCTGGATGGAAATCTGTCCGGTCTCTAAATCACGAATCTCTCCGTCCATAACTATATCAGGGTCCTGACGTAAAATGTGCCGAAGGCACTTGTCAAAGGTCAGCCCAATGTCCGGATTTATCTGAACCTGAATGAGACCATCAATATCATACTCCACCGGGTTCTCTGTCGTAATTATCTTAGTTTCAATGGAATTTAGCTCTTTGAGTGCTGAATAAAGAGTTGTCGTTTTCCCGCATCCCGTTGGGCCTGTTACAATTACAATCCCATTCGGCTTGTGAATTAACTGCTCAATCTTGGCCATATCATCCTTCATTATGCCAAGCATATCGAGCCTCAGGTCAAGCTGGCTCCTGTCCAACACACGAAGTACTACACTTTCACCAAACATTGTCGGCAGAACACTTACACGCAGGTCTATGGGATTGCCGCCTACGACCAGCGCGATTCTCCCGTCCTGTGGAATACGTCTTTCAGCAATGTCTAAGTCTGCCATGACCTTTAACCTCGAACTTATTGCAACAGCAATATGTTTGGGTGGTGGTACCATTTCATACAGGACGCCGTCAATTCTATAACGCATCTTGTATTCTTCTTCGAAAGGCTCAAAGTGTATGTCGGAGGCCTTGTCCCGTATTGCCTGGAGTAGTACAAGATTTAATAGCTTTTTGACGGGATTCGATTCAGCAAGTTCTTTTATTTCCTCAAGGTCAATACTCGCGTCTCTTCCACGAAATTCTATCAGAGTAGCATCCTCTTTGATTTCAGCAATAAGGTCGTTTATACTTTCCTCTTTTCCAGCATAGTATTTATTTAGTGCCTCCTCCATTGATGCAACGCTCGTCACTTTAGCATTTACAGTGAACCCCGTCAGTGTATTCAAGTCATCCGTCGCTCGAAAATTATCTGGACTATCCAGTGCAATAGTCAACTCTTTCTTTCTTTTGTCATATTCAATCGGAACAATCCTATATGTCTTGGCCATTTGTGCAGGAACATATGAAATAACTTCCGGAGATATTTCGCGCTCATTTAGCTTCACATATTCCATTCCGCGTTGTCCCGCGAGCGCTATGTCCATTTCTTCCTTGCTTACCAATTCAAGCTCTAAAAATATTTCACCGAGCTTTTGCTTGTTATTACGTTGTTGCTGGATTTTTAGACATTCGTGGACTTTTTCTCTTGTAAGTACTCCCATCTTTGTAAGTATTCTACCAATTGCTCGGCCCTTTAATTGTCTTACTGGAGGTATGTTATCCATCATACTGTCCTATCTCATTTACAACCTCAATATCATTGTAATAAAAAATCACCTTTCCATTATTATTATACGGGCTTAAGTCATTGTTGTCAAGATAATTACCATCCAGACACTTAGTTATTAGGACGTTGTAGTCGAGGGATAGTCCTGATTCTTTTGTTTTAGAAAATATATGCGTGTAACCCATGAAATAACCCATTTGCGTGTCAGACACATGGCAAATAGGACGGGACTTTTCTCCCAACCCCAATTACCTGTGGTTTCCTTGCCGAATAAACAATCCAGCAAGCGACAGGTTTGCCTCCGTTGATTGACATACTGGGGATTATGTCTTCAAAACAGCACCATAACCATCGGTTTCCTGCTCTTTAGTTATACCCGGTTGCTTCTTCTCTGCCTTTTCAAGAAGATCGCTTGGTGAGCGTGCTTTATCTAACATCTCCTCTAAGGTAATCTTTTCTGTGTCATAGAGTGCCCAGAGATGCTCGTCGAGAAGCTGCATTCCGAGCTTCTTACCTGTCTGAATACTCGATTCGATCCTATATGTCTTGTTTTCTCTAATGAGATTTGCAATGGCCGGTGTGACAACCATGAACTCGTAGGCCGCAACTCGGCCCTTTCCGCTCGATAACGGGCAAAGTGCCTGGCTAAGCACAGCTATGAGATTAATACTCAGTTGGATACGAATTTGCTCCTGCTGTTCGACGGGAAAAGCATCAATAATCCTGTTAATTGTTCCCTGGCATCCAGTTGTGTGAACTGTGCTAAAGACGAGGTGGCCTGTCTCTGCTGCCCTGATAGCCGCCTCCATAGTTTCCAAATCACGTAATTCCCCAACCAAAATCACGTCAGGGTCCTGGCGCAGAACACGCCTCAGTGCTTCAGCAAAACTCGGCACATCCGCGCCGACTTCACGCTGGTTAACTATAGACTTCTTGTGCTGATGATAATACTCAATAGGGTGCTCAACGGTGACTATATGTCGATCAAGATTCTCGTTAATATAGTTTATCATGCTTGCCAATGTTGTTGTTTTGCCGCTACCTGTTGGACCGGTTACAAGAAAGAGTCCTTGTGGTCTCCGGCATAATGCAGAGCAAATTTTCGGGAGACCAATTTTCTCAAAACTCATCAATTCAGTTGGAATAAGTCTTAACACCAGTGATATATCACCCCTCTGTCGAAAAATCGCGGTACGAAAGCGTGCTGCATCACCGAATGCAAACCCGAAATCGGTTCCTCCTACCTCCTGAAGCTCCTGTTGATTTCTCTCAGGAGTAATGCTCTTCATCAGTGCAACCGTATCATCCGGTTCCAGGACTTTTGTCTCAAGTGACCTTAGTCGCCCGTGCATTCTAAGTACCGGTGGACGACCCGTTACAAGATGCAAATCCGAACCGCCCATTTTAATACACGCCTCCAGTAACCTATCAATATGAATTGTAGCCATTTTTTAATCCTGTAACATTATAGATTGTATTTTTCGTATTATCATGATATCAGCCTGCGCTTGTCTCCTGTTCATCAAAAACCAAACCCTCCGCCTGTGTCGTTCGAGCTACTTCGTCCGGTGTGGTTACGCCATTAAATATTTTGATTTTGCCATCCTCAAGCAGCGTCCGCATTCCACCGGCGCGTGCTGCCCTGCGCAGTTGACCAGCTGGTGCCCTGGCAAAGGCCAACTCTCTCAACTCGTTGTTCATTTCCAGCATTTCAAAAATAGCTATTCGTCCTTTGTATCCTGTGTTCTGGCATTTGGCACACCCTGCTCCTTTGTAAACCGGAGTCTTTTTCAACTCCTCCGGTTTGATATTAAGCAACCGGAGAAAATGGGGATTCGGTTTCTCATCCACCACTTTACATCCGTCACAAATCACCCTAATGAGTCTTTGTGCCATTATGGCCTGTATAGAACTGGCAACCAAAAACGGCTTTACCCCCATATCAAGCAAACGGGCAATTGCACCTGGGGCATCGTTCGTATGGAGCGTGCTAAAAACAAGGTGGCCGGTAAGGGCTGCCTGAATGGCAATATCCGCCACTTCACCATCACGAATTTCACCTATCAGGATAATATTGGGTGCCTGGCGAAGCATCGAGCGAAGGATTTTAGCGAAGCTCAGGTCGATTTCCATCCTCACCTGGCACTGATTTATTCCTGTAATGTTGTACTCGACGGGATCTTCGGCCGTAATGATTTTCTTATCCGGTCGGTTTAGCTCCATCAGAGCCGAATACAATGTAGTGGTTTTGCCGCTACCGGTAGGGCCTGTCACAAGGAATATCCCGTTGGGCCTTCTGATTATCTTCTGAAAGCGCTCGTAATCATCCGGTTCGAAACCAAGGGCTTGAATACCAATATTTACAGACTCGGGGCGCAGGATACGCAGTACTATGCTTTCACCGTGATATCCCGGCAGAGCGGATACGCGAAAGTCAATATTCTGTCCATCAACCATTCGCATAATTCGTCCGTCCTGCGGAAGTCGCTTCTCGGCGATGTTCATACCGGAAAGTATCTTCAAGCGAGTAGTTACCGGAGCCTGCATATTTTTCGGGATATTGTCTCTTTCTATGCAGACACCATCAATACGGTATCGCAGGCGCACCCTGTCGGCCATTGGCTCGACATGAATATCGCTGGCGCGCATTCGACAGGCCTCATCTATGACAAGATTTACGAGTCGAATAATCGGCCCCTCGTCCTCATCTTCCTGTGCCTCGGCCCGGCGTATTTCCGCTTCTATCGCATGGCCTGCAGCGGCAAGCTCCGCCGCCGTGGCGTCAATGCTGCTTCTGACTTCATCCATCTTATGAAATATGTACGACTTTATCTTGGATGGATTCGCATAACAGCATTCCAACTCTGCGTTCAGGCGAAAACGCAGTAAATCCAGCGTATCAAGGTCAAGAGGATCGCTGATAATCACCTTCATGGTGCCGTTATCCATTCCCAAAGGAAGAATCAGGTGCTTCCTCATCAACTCCTCCGGGATGAGTTTCCTTGCGCTTTGAGGGATTTCCTGTTCGTCAAGGTCGATATACTCCAGACCGAATTGTTGTGCAATGGCCCTGCTGAGGTCCTCTTCATTTATCAGTCCCTGCTCGACTAAGATTTCGCCAAGGCGCTTATTATCCGCTTTGGATTTTTTTATCGCCTTGACCAGCGTTTCTTTCTTGACTAGGCCGTTGCGATAAAGGATCTCGCCCAAATGTCTGCGTTTTCTTGCCATAAACCAACCAGTCTTTACACAGTTACTCCCATCATATTTTTTATTATACCAAATTTGCGAACCGCAGTCAAATTCACAGTCTCAGTCTGAGCATATTTAACGCGGCCAGGGCCGTCCGATAGCGAATATGCCCCCTCGAATGCGAAAAAATATGGTGCTCAACATCGAGCCGCCCCGCCCCGGCTACGGCGATATAAACCAATCCCACCGGTTTTTCATCAGTTCCACCACCCGGCCCGGCAATGCCGGTTACCCCAATGGCAAAATCGGCTTCCGCCCTGACCCGGGCACCTTCTGCCATCGCACGGGCCACTTCTTCGCTCACAGCCCCGCATTTGTCTATCAATATCCTGTCAACTCCAAGTTCACTCACCTTTGCCTCATTACTGTAAGTTACCCACCCGCACGTAAAATATTCGCTTGAACCCGGCACATCCGTCAATAACTTGCCGATAAGCCCGCCGGTACACGACTCAGCAACCGCAAGGCTCTTTCGGTGCGAACGCAATTTTGCACCCACAACCTCAGCCAACGTCTGCTCATCGGCACCATAAGCCAAATCGCCCAGAATCTCTCGCAGCAGGTGCAGGTCCTTTTCGACCATTTCTTCAGCAACATCTTTATTTTCGGCTGTCGCAACGATGTACAGCGTGATGACACCGCCGCTGACCGTACAGTTAATAAGCGGATTTCGGTCTCGCCGCATCAAATCGCCGAGCTTTTCGGCAATGACGGACTCGCCCGTCCCAAAGCAGTTGAGTTTTCGCGTAAGGACAACCTGACCGCCGCCGACCTGTTTGAGCTTGCCGGCAACAGACTCAGCAAACATTTGTTTCATTTCAGCCGGCACACCTGGCAGGCATACAAAAATCTTACCATCGCGTTCGGCCATAATACCCGGCGCAGTACCCACATTATTCACAATTGCCTCAGCTCCTGCCGGGATATAAGCCTGAACCTTGTTATTGGCTGACATCTTAAGGCCGCGCTTTGAGAAAAACTCCGATATCTGCGCCAATAGCTCTTCGCTGAACTCCAATTCCACCTGCATGAATCTCGCCAGCGCCTGCCGGGTTAAATCATCGTCTGTAGGGCCAAGCCCGCCTGTAATAATAATGATGTCCGCCTGCTGCGCCGCCTGAGACAATATTTGGACTATCGAATCTATCCGGTCGCCAACGGTGTAACAACTGCTGGTCGGGATTCCCATCGACAAGAGCTTCCTGCTCAAATACCCAACATTGGTATTTACAGTAAGCCCCGCTAAAAGCTCATTGCCCACGCTGATTATGCTCGCCTTTTTCATAAAGCGCGATTTTAATCACCGCACCAGCTGGAAACAAGAAAAATCATTGCGTGATGGTGTGAGTATCGGGAAAAATTTGCTGGTTTACAAGACAGTATTGAAACTGACACCT
>Ga0180301_10000479_pt1 | contig 30760 bp, 24 predicted proteins | sample GuaBasSediGuay16_FD_121797 | JGI IMG/M metagenome (GOLD analysis project Ga0180301, IMG submission 121797) | Subseafloor sediment microbial communities from Guaymas Basin, Gulf of California, Mexico - Guay16, Core 4569-2, 12-15 cm | ecosystem: Environmental > Aquatic > Marine > Hydrothermal... | reverse complement strand
GTTGAACAATTACAGTCCGTTGGATGTAATCACTTACTTGAAGAGTGTATACATATTGAAGACAAAGGATGGTTGGCAAATATCTGAAATACCTAAGAAGTCACGTTCGTTAATAGAAAGATTAGAGATACCTATTACTTAAAATGGTTAAAGTTACAGATTAATATTTACTAACCGTCACCTAATAAATTCATGAAATGCAAGTATTGGGGAAGTGAAAGGGTAGTTTTAGAAAAAATTTAAGTGGTATATAGAAATTATTCTTATATTCATGCTAAAACCCGTCTACTAATTTTTTCATACAAATAAGTATTGTCAAGATATTCTCTTAACACTTGTCTCTTTATTTTCATGAAATAATTTTTATTTCTAACAAAAAGAACTTTTCCATATTTCAAAACTTCAAACTGAATATATAAAGGCAATCTGTGAAATGGAACAACATCTAATTTATTTGAGGAATAAGTTGCTATTTCTGTCTCTGTCTCTTTATCATCATCTTTAATTATTACTGCAATATCAATATCTGACAGAGGCTTAACCTGATTTTTTGCATAAGAACCAAATAAAATTATACTTATAACTTTTTTATATTTTTTCAATTCTGAAACCAAATTTTCAATTTCTTTGTCCATAATTACCTTTTTATTTGGTTAAATAAATCAAAAAACTTAAGTTAAAACAAAAGGAAGTGCGAAGATAGTAACTTAAAGAAAGGAGGATAAATTTTTAAGGAAACTTTATCATAATATACTTTTGTAATAGAAAAAATCATTATTAAATAATTCTCTCTATATTTTATGAAACTAGTTCTCTTCTTTTCAGAAATAAGAAATAAAGATGTTAAACTTGTTGGAGGCAAGAATGCAAGTCTTGGTGAGATGTATTCTCAACTTAAAAGGAAAGGGATTTTAATACCAGATGGTTTTGCTCTTACAGCTAGAGCTTACGATTTATTTATTAAGGAGAACAAGCTAGATAAAAAAATAAAGGAAATTCTTAAAGATTTAGATATAAAAGATATTAAAAATTTAAGGAGAAAAGGTAGGGAAATTAGAGAACTTATTTTAAAGGCAAAAATTCCGAAGAAACTTGAGAAAGAAATTTTGAAAGCTTATAAAAAGCTTTGCAAAAAATATGGTTATAAAGTAGAGGTTGCTGTTCGCTCAAGTGCAACCGCCGAAGATTTGCCAAGCATAACTAAAGATGAGCCTGTACTGGTGAAGATTAATGGATTTATAAAACTAGTAAAGATGGAAAAAGCATATGAAGAATTTGAAAAAGGAAAACAGATGGAAATTCCAGCAATGAAAAATGGAAAAATTATTTGGGCTAAAGTAAAAGAAATTTATAGACATGAAGGATATGGAAAAATTCTAAAAATTAAAACAAAATCTGGAAAAGAAATAAAAGTTTCTCCTAACCATTCTTTAATTTTGCTCGATGAAAACAAACTTAAACCTTACATAATTACTTATGCTGAAAATGTTATTGGAAAAAAAGTACCTACTACAGCAAAAATTAAACCTAATCCTGTACTTAAATATCTAGATGTAGAAAAATTATTTGAAAATAGATGTACTATAAAAAATAATAGGGTAATCATAAAAAATTCTAAAAGATATTTTACAAGGAAAGGTCTTCCAAAAATTATAGAGTTGGATAACGATATTATATATTTTTTTGGTTTATTTATTTCTGAAGGTACAATAGATGAAACAACAAGAAGTGTTATAATCACAACAAAATCTAAAGAAATCCAAAATGTTATAAGAAAAGTATCAAAAAAGTTAGGTTTTAATTATAATATAGACAAAAAGGGTAATGTGAGAATTTTCTCTGCAGATCTCGTATATTTTTTCAAGAATTTATTTATAGAATACATTCATGGGAAAGGTAAAGGCAAAACTTCTAAAACTAAAAAAATACCTGATTTTGCATTTAATTTAAGCGAAGAAAAAATAGGCTATCTATTAGGTGGTATATTTGATGGTGATGGATCTGTAGAAAAAAATCAATTATCAATTACAACTGCCTCAGATATTTTATCTTTAGGAATTGTAAAACTTCTTGAATTTCTTGGAATCCCTTCTTATATAAGAAGAAGATCTAAATATAATATAATTTATATACCATACGCCTACATAGAAAAATTCAGGAATAAAATATTTCTGAAAATTAAGAATAATAAACTTAATGACTTTTTGAAGAAATATGAATTATCCAAGCATTTTGATTTCTATGAAGCCTTTAAAAAACCAGAATTAAATATAGAGATTCCAAAAGAAGAAATAATTAGAGCTTTTTGCCCAATTTGTAACTCTGCAACTAAAAAAACAAGTAAATACAAAGGGTTAGAAAGATATATTTGCAATAAATGCAAAAAAACTTTTTATAGTAGTGAGGTATCTTTTAAAATTGTAGAAGAACCTGACATAAGAGATGAAAAAGGGAGATTTAAGAAAGGTGCTATTCCATGGAATGCGGGAAGATTTAACAAAAATATAGGAAAAAGAAAATTGTTAAAAATAGCAAAAAAATATGGTGTAAATTTAGAATATATTAATGATGAAATATTTTGGGATGAAATAAAAGAAGTCAAGAAAATTAATTATAATGGTTATATGTATGATTTTATAATACCTAATGTAGAAAATTTTGCTGCAGGTTTAGGAGGTATAATAACTCATAATTCCGCAAGTTTTGCTGGGGCTCAAGAAACTTACCTAAATATAAAGGGGGAAAAAGAATTATTAAAGAGTGTTGTAAGATGTTATTCTTCTTTGTTTACTGACAGGGCAATTTCTTACAGAGAAGAAAAAGGTTTTGATCAATTTGCTGTAAAGTTGTCAGTAGGAGTCCAGAAAATGGTCAGGAGTGATTTGGCATGCTCCGGAGTTATGTTTACTTTAGACCCAAATACAGGATTCAGAAATGTTGTTTGCATAGAGGCAAGTTATGGTCTTGGAGAATACATTGTAAAAGGTGTTGTAAATCCTGATTCCTTTTTTGTGTTTAAACCAACAGGAAGAATTATTAAAAAAGAACTTGGAAGCAAGGATATTAAATTAGTTTTTTCAAAGACAGGAACAAAACAGAAGAAAGTTGCATTAAAAGAGAAAATAAAATTTAGTTTAAGTGACAAAGAAGTTTTAGAACTTGCAGATTATGCAATGAAAATTGAAAATCATTACAAAAGACCAATGGATATTGAATTTGCAAAAGATGGAATTGATAAAAAATTGTATATCTTGCAGGCAAGACCAGAGACTGTTCATGCAAAGAAAAAAGAAATTGAAAAATATATTCTATCTAGAAAAAGCAGCAAATTATTGGAAGGCATTGCTATTGGAAGGAAAATTAGTTCTGGAAGAGTTCACATAATTGATGATATTAAAAAAATTGAAGAATTTAAACAGAAAGAAATTCTAATTGCGAAACAAACAAATCCTGATTGGGAGCCAATAATGAAGATTGCCTCTGGAATAATAACTGAAAGGGGCGGAAGTACAAGCCATGCATCAATTGTATCAAGAGAACTGGGAATCCCATGCATCGTTGGAGCAAAAGATGCAATGAAAAAATTAAGAAACGGGCAGGAGGTTACAATAGACTGTACCAGTTCTAAAGGAATTGTTTGGAAAGGAAAATTAAATTATAAAATAAAGAAAATTAGTATTGAAAAATTGCCAAAAACAAGGACAAAAATAATGTTAATTCTTGGGACACCTGAAGAAGCTTTTGATTTATCATTTCTGCAGCCAGATGGAATTGGGTTAGCAAGAATAGAATATATTATAAGTAACTGGATAAAAATTCATCCTCTTTATGCAATAGAAAAAGGAAAACAGGAATTTTATATTCAAAAACTTGCTGAGGGAATTTCAATGCTTGCAGCATCTGTTTATCCTAATCAAATTATTGTTAGATTTTCTGATTTTAAAACAAATGAATACAGAAATTTATTGGGTGGAGAAAAATATGAACAAGAAGAAAACAATCCAATGCTTGGTTTTAGAGGAGCATCAAGATATATAGACCAAAAATTCAAACCAGCATTTTTATTGGAATGTGAAGCAATAAAGAAAGTTATAGAAGAAAAGAGTCTAAAAAATGTTGATGTAATGATTCCTTTCTGCAGAACAATTAAGGAGGCAAAAGAAGTTCTGAAAATTCTGAATGAAATCGGGCTCAGAAGAAAATTGAAGGTTTATGTAATGGCGGAAATTCCATCAAACATAATCCTTGCAGATAAGTTTGCCAAATTATTTGATGGTTTCTCTATTGGTTCAAATGATTTGACACAACTAACTTTGGGGATTGATAGAGACAATCAAATTCTGAATTTTGATGAAAGAAATGAAAGTGTTAAAAAATTAATTTCAAGATTAATCAAAGTTGCTCATAAGTACAGAAAGCCTGTTGGAATCTGCGGTCAGGCTCCATCAAAGTATCCAGAATATGCAAAATTTTTGTTAGTGAATAAAATAGATTCAATTTCTGTAAATCCGGATGTTTTTTTAGAGACAAAAATTAGAGTTGCAAAATTAGAAAGACAATTGTCGAATTAAATATAGCCATTTTAAATTTATTAAATAATTAATTGTTTAATGCCAGAAATTTATTTTGTTGATTTTGATGGAACTTTAGTTTCAAATAGTTTTGATCTTTATTCTGAAGCACTAGGAATTAAAATAGAAAATTCAAGAGAGACTACAAAGAGAGTTCTAAAATTATTGAAAGATAGAAATATATTAGAAGTTTTGAAATTAAAAGAAAAATTAAATTACAGAAGGGAATTAATAAAGGAATTGTATAATGAAAAGAATGAAAGAGTCTTAGTATATTTACTTTCAGATAACCCATTTGTAAAACACTTGATAGATAAAAAATTTGATGGAATATATTCAACAATAGTCCCGGAAATAAAAGATGGAATATTGACTGGAAGGATATTGAAAGAATATACAAAAGTGGAGATTGCAGAAGGAATATTGGCTAATATTGAAGATATTAATAAAATTAAAGTTTATACTGACGGAGGAGAAAGTGATGAAGAGTTAATTGAATATTTGCAAAGAAACTACGGAGAAAAATTGGAGATTTGTAGATATTAACTAAATAATTAGCTGAAAAGTTTTATCAACCAACTTTCACCAATATTAAATATATCATCATAACCACTTATAATTCCCTGCTGAATTAATCCGTAAACAACAAGAGCAAAGATTATTGAAAAAATAATAATTCCAAAAGCAATCTTCAATGTGAGCTCCATAATTATGTTTTTGGTTTATAAGAAATAATTCCCTGAAAAGTTGCAACTACACTGTTATCTTCTTTAAAAAGAATTTTAAATTTGGAATATTGTTCATCAAACTGAGAAGTTGGATTATTTCTACATTTTATATTTACTTCTATATTCCAACTATATCCTTCAATTCCGGTATTTTTTATTTTTTTATCAATTTCATTTTTTACATTATTTCTAAGTTCACTACAGTTCAGTTTATTAAATTCATAAACAAATTTTTCATTATTTAATTTATTTATGCAATCTGAAAGAGCAAAATTGATATCTATTCCTCCAAGTGCGTATTCATCACTATTAGACTTTGCATAAATTAACAATCTACCATTAGTTCTTGGAATTTTTGTTGTATCGCACAAATCTAACTCGCAGTTCTCAATTCTGACACCATTAAATTCAAGAAAACAATCAGATTCAGGTATTCCTTCTATTTTCAAGATTCTATGTTTTTTTCCGCAGTTTAAGGTTATTTTTTTCCATTTTTCTGGTCTCTCAAAACCATCCAAAACCACTCTAATATTATCATAATTTTTCAAACACTTGTACTCTTTTTTTTCGCTTTTAATTCTATAGCATCTGTATCCGAATGTTTCGGGAGAATTAGATGGTGAGCAAACAGGCCCTGAAGAATAGCAATGACCACAAAAATTAGAAACACAATCAAGAGTTCCACAATCTGCTCCGCTCTTGCAATAATTTTCCAATTCACCGCAAACAAAATTGTTGAATTGAGATGAAAATGCTATTGTTCCGTTTCCTTTCTGACTTAAAATTAAAATTACTGTAACTGGTTGCATTGTATTGCAATCGCAATCAAAACCTCCGCATGAGATTGGTATTTTTAGAGATTTATCAAAAGATTTGCAATTATCTATATTTTCCAGGATTGTGTTTAATTTCTGTATTAATCCGGTTTCAAGTTTATTTGGACTCAGTTTTTTAAATTTGTATTTAGTTGTACTCATTTGATTAAAAAAATCCTTAGCGCAAGAATAGACCTTATCTAAATTCAAAAAATTGAATTCTATTTTTGAATTTCTTGTTGTGTTAATCTCGTTTGCTACCTCTGAGCCGAACATTTTTCTCTTTAAATAAATTTTATAGGTATAATTCCAAATTAATTTGTTTGGTGGAACATACTGAACTTTGCTCTCAGAGATAGATGAATTTAATTCTGCTCCCTCTAAAACATAAACTGATCCAAAATAACTACTTGCCGCATTTCTTAATTTTTTTCCAAACAAATCCATAAAATCCGAACATGAGGTCCAAGATTTATTCCATTGAATTGGGTTCTCTTGAATATTGCTAAAAAACCTATCTGAATCTTTTTCTATTGTTCTTTTCAAATTTGTTTCAGTGTGTGCAAAAGAAGAGAGCAATTCAGAAAACTGAATTTCCGGTAGTGTGTGGTAATAGATTGGTGTTTGTCCAACAGAGCCCATCAAAATAACAAAGAGACCTGCTACTATTACTGTTATAATCATCATTATCTGAAGAACAGTTACTCCTTTCATAATTAAGTTTTTGTTAAATTGACAATTAGTTCTCCGTCCTCTTTCTTATTTTCATTTCCAGCTTCATCTCTAACTGTGCATACAACATTATATTCTCCATATTTCTTATAGGTGTGATTGAACTTGAATATTGCATTTGTAGAGTTCCATTTTTCTATCTCTAAATCTGGAGGATTATTTTTAGGATAAAATTTATTTTTTGAATCCCCAAAATCTATAACTATTTCGGTTATATTGCTAATCTCAAAATTTTTTTCCACTTCCAATCTGAAATTTACTTTTGTGTCACCCTCAAATTCTTTTTCAATTTTTTCTTTTATCCATTTTGCATCTCCTTCAAATTTCGCGCTAAACTTTATTTTTGGAGGCTCATTTTTTAAACAAATTCTTGCTCCGGGTTTCTCTGTATAGCATTCTTTCAGTTTGCTATTTTCTTTGCAGACAACAAGTTTGCAAGGACCAACCCCGCAAGGGTCATTATTGCATTCTTCTCTTCCAGGACCTGTTAAATAATCACCGCATTCTTTAATATCTCCGCAGCAATAAACAAATTTAATTCTCATATTTTTTGTTTCTTTTGAAAAGATTGGCATGTCTTTATAAAAACAATTGTAAGGGTACTCTTCTGGAAAAGTTACAAATATTCCTTCTAATTTGTCCTTTGGAAGTCCTAAAGAGATTATTAGACCCTTTCTGTCTTTAATTATGTAAGTATGTTTCTCCTTTTTTGTTTCTTCTCCTAAAGCTAAAAGCAATTTATTTAGTTTATCCAAACCATTTATTTCAGAATATTTATTGCGTATTTGTTCAATGGTTAGAGGTTCTGTTTTTTCTTTTTTTATTTTCGCAAGTTCATTCAAAGCTGTCCAACTATCTTCTGGATAAGAAAGATAAAATAAAACAGAGGAAGGAAAATAATTCATCCATCTATATTCTGTATAAGTTTTTATTTCTATTGGTTCCCCAACTAAAGCGCTTCTTACAAAAAAACCTATTGCTAGAGTAACAAAAAGTATTAAAATAAAAACAAGAGCTATAGATACAACAGGCCATTCAAAAAGTCCCCCTTTCATTTTCTTAATTCTCATGATAGATCTTTCAAACATGCATTCGGTTTATAATAAGTTATTTTACATCTTCCATTACAATAAGATTCGCTGTTGCCATTTTTTATTATAGAGTTAACAAAATTGCAATTAGAATTTTTATACTTTACTGCCCACACCTTTGTATAATTCCCAAATCCTTGAACTTTAGCAGCGCACTCTCCATCTTTCAAAATTTTTGTAGTTGAAACATTATTGCATTTTTTTATCTTTCCTATTTCTACTTCAGAACCCATGAGAGAATATTCTATTGTTCTATTTTTTACAGGATATTGAGCCACAATAAAAGATTTATTTGCATTATTGTAAGGATATCCATTTCTGCAAACTTTTTGCGTTATGTTGAAAACATAATTTTCATCATTTAGGACAACAACATTTGAGGAATTTATATTTGGCCAGAGTTTCATTTTTTGGCAAAAACTACTTCTTGTCTCGCACTCAAGTTTTCCTTCGCTGGTTGTTATAAGTTTATCACAACAAAGATCAGTTGCATTTATTGTCCAGGTTATTTCTGCATTGCTATACCCAGATTCCGAGCAATCAATAGAATCTATTTCTCTTCCATTAAAAGTTTTGTTTACAAAAATCATTGGAAGGCATTCATACATAATTCCTTTAGATGGCCAGGACTGGTTTGTTACACTTTGGCATATGAACTTCCCCTCATTTATTGAAGGAGGATTTTCAAAATAATTAGGAGAGCACGGTTCATAAATATTATCAAAACTGCAAGAGGAACATTCACCATTAACGCAATAAGTTCCATGACAATCTCCTGCAACTGTGCAATTGAAAACTCCTGGCCAGGTAGAGCAAGCTGACTTAATATCATAATATTTTTTCTCTTGAACAATTTTCTTAATATCATTTAGTTCTGCCAACTTTTCTTTTTCAACAATTATATATTTTATATCAATTGCATCAAAAGGCAATTTTTGATACAAAAGATAGTAATTTCTTGCAATTTTGCAGGTTGTAATATCTCCGCTCCTCCTTGCCTCATAACAATATGTAGGATTATTGAGTTTTGTATTATCGTTATAATATTCTAAGCAAAAGTCAGAGCATACCTTTTGCATACCAATATATGGGGGTTCTTCCTCGCATTTCCTTTGACATAACTCTAATTGTTTTTCTTTATTCCAGCCATTTTTAGGCTTCAAATTTTCAACAAGTAAGAAAAATTCGTATTTTTTTAGATTTCCTTTTAAGTCAAAAATAGAACTACTTATTTTCCTTGGCTTGCAAATTTTTGCTGATAAATTGCTCTCATTTACAACTGCCTTCGGAATTCTCGTTTTTAAATAACATTTATTTCCATGAGATACTGGTGTGATAGTAAGAACATTTGTTGTATTGTTCCAATCCCAGCTAAATCCGCAATCAGCATGGACCCATTTTTGAGTGACCCATCTTACACCTCCGCTTATTTTCCCTGTTATCCAATCCCAAATTCCTTTTATAAATCCGATAATTTTATCTTTAATTGATGAAACTTCTTTTTTAGTTTCTACTTTTCTTGAAGAATCAAGGACAAGGCAGCCTTCTGGATAAGGACCCAATCTGTAAAAAACATTTTCTTCTCCTTTTACTCCAACTTTGTAAATTCCTTCTCTTAATAAAGTTGCAAGATTTGTTGTTAATCCAGCAACCATTGTTCCAATTTTAACATCATTATCTTCAGCAATAAAAGTTGTTAAAGGACAAATTGAATACAATCTATTGTGTGGCATCTCGCCTGGTTTTCCTTTAATAATGTCTATATTTCCGCTTTTTGTGATATACTTTCGTATATTTTCTCCTAATTTTTCATAGTCCTTTTCAGATATTTTTAGATTTCCGCAATCTTCATAAACAGACTTGCTTTCTGGAGGAACATACAAAGAATAAACATCTTCGCCATCAGAAATATAAAGAAAAAAATCTGACCTGGGCAGAAAGAACTCGCTCATATTTTCAAAAATAGAATTTGCTGTTTTGTTTGCTCCTTCTCCACCCCAATTTTTCAGAAAACTTTTATTAAAGATGTTTGGATAAACAGTTGCATCTTTCCAAAGAGAAAGCATGTAACATAAATCGCATGCTGTTGCTTTTTCTGGAGTTTCTCTTGGGATTGTTTGAATATTAAACCAAAATACTGCAATCATTGCCATTATTCCAATAAATATAGCCAAGACTACTATATATCCAATTATATTCGCTGGAAGGGAGATAAGACCTCTCATTTTTCAACACCAACTACTTTAGTTATATAAATAGAGTTTTTATTTACTTTCTCAAAACAGAGAAAAACAATCTGATTTCCAGAACCGCAAACTGTTGTATATCCATCTGAACCTAAACTTTCAAACTTGCCAGAAGTTTCATTATACTCATATAAATCCATATTTCCGACCAAGGAATCTGAGAGATATGCTCCTTCTTTAAAATATTTGTTTGTAGGGCCCCAAATCCCGATATAAGTTGGATAGATTGTTATTCTGTTGCAGTTTCTCAAACTAACGCAGGTATGGGTGTTGACAGGTGCGGATTGCATTAAAAGCAAAGTATTTTTTATTTGCATTACAGTGTTTATTTTTAATTCGCTCATTCTTTGAGTTGCAGCTGCCATACCCATCTGCTGCCACAAACCCAAAGTCATAATTGCAAAAATCAATCCAAAAATAAAAAAGAAATACTCTATTACTAAACCTTTCTCCTTGAACATAATTTTATTATAATTATGTTAATTATGGGAAATTCTGCAATTAGTATTATCTTTGTTTCACTTTACAGGTTTGTGCATGGGTAAAAATTATCAAACTTTAAAGAAAGTTGAATAATATGCAAAAGAAATTAAATTAGCCGTATATCCTCTTAACTAAAATTGAACCGCAAGCATTCTTTATTAGATTATACTGCTCAAGTTCATTTTTATTAGCAAAGTAAGAATTTTCTTCTATCCATCTTTTTCTTAATTTGTCTATTCCAGAAGTTTTGCATTCTTTTGCAAGATAATTTACAGTTTCTAAATCTTCTTCTGAAACTTTTAATTTTGTCCATGGATTCTGAGGGGCATTTTCTAAATCTTTTGTGCAACTTAGATACCATCTTGAACATTCTCTTTCCACTTCATTATAAACAAAAATGGTTTCTACTTCAAGCAATAAATTCTCGCAGGTTTTAATAAATTTTTCTGACCCATATTTTACAACTTCTTTTGCTCCCCATACTAAAGGGTTTGCCATTTTGTCATATAAACTCTCTTTAGCACTAACTGTGCTGAATATAGAAAATATAGAAGTAATAATAAAAAGTAAAATAACAACAGAAACAATAGTAACCATAATAGTATTCATATTCCCTTTCATTCTCTACATCTCAACATATTGGCTCCAATTCCTCTGCATTTCTCCTTGCAATCTTCAATTGTGGAGCAATTCAGTCCGGATGAGATATCAATAGGGATTGGCTCAGTACATTCCCACATTTCGCAGGAACTTTTTAATTCAGTTTTGTTTTCAAAAGGAATTATTAATTTACCTTGACCACTAATAATTAAAATACCAAAAACAATACCAAGAACAATTACTAATATTAGAACCTCAAACAATATTTTCCACTTCATCTTAAACACCTCAAGGAGACTCCACGCAAAAGCGTGGAGAGGAATTGAGGAAAACACATAAATATATTCTTTCTAAATATATAATTATGCAGGTTGCTAAAAGCATTATGGTGAAGGTTTCTAAGAAGATTAATCGGGATAAATTCCTTTCTTTGAGAAATTTTTTTAACACCTATCAAACCATAGCAAGACTTTACTATTCTTACATTCTTGAGAATTCTTTGGAAGAAAAGCTTATCTCTGAAGAAATAACTGCTAAGGATTTGAAAAACATTCTGCATCAAAAACTTTACTGTCAAATAAAAGAAATCTTTGATATTGGTTCTCAAACTATTCAAGAAATTAGAGATGTTGTTGTAGAAACTATTAATTCTTATGCTCAGTTGATTAGAAAAGGAGAAAAAGCGTCTTTGCCAAAAGTTGAAGAGTTCACGATAAGGCTTAATTATCCTCGTGTAGTAAGTGTGTTTGAGCATAATAAGGAATTTGATTTTTTCTTTAAAGTTAAGCTTAATAGGGATAAAAGGGTTGCTATTCCTATTGAATGTGGAGAAACGCAAAAACAATTGCTTAAATATGCTTTGAATGGAAAGTATAAAATCGGGGCTTTTCAGTTGATTAGAAAAGATGATTGGTTTTACTTTGTTATTCCTATCAAGAAAGAGATTGAGCTTAAGCAAAGTTATGATGGGGTTGCTGGTGTAGATTTGGGATTGAGGTATAATGCTGTTATAACTTTGCTTTACAAGAATGGAAAAATTACTAAGGTTGAATTTTTGAAATATAGGAAACTCATGCATAAAATAAGGATGCTTTGGCATTGCATTGATAAGCTTAAATCCATGCTTCCAGAAGGACAGAGAACAAGTAAAAGAATTCAAAAGTTGTGGAAGCGTATAAGAAGAATAAACGATTGGATTGCTCATAATGTTAGTAAGAGAATAGTTGAAATTGCTAAGGAAAACAATTCTATAATAGCGATGGAGAATCTCAAGCGACTGTATCCTGTCAAAGGCAAAAATTCCAGAAGGAACAATAGAAGAATTAGTAATTGGATAAAAGGTAAAGTTGTTAAATATACTATCTACAAAGCGAGGTGGGAAGGAATAAGAGTCAAGCTCGTTAGTGCTAAAAATACCTCCAAAACTTGCCACCTTTGCGGTTCTCAAGGTTTGAGAACCAACGCAACTTTCTTTTGTGACCATTGTAAACACACCTATAATGCAGATTTCAATGCATCTGTAAACATTGGCATTAGGGCAACGCACCCTAATGCTAGAGGGTGCGTAAACCACCCTTTAGGTTTTATGACCTATAAAGCTCCCTGCGATAGCTGGGAGTAGTTTACTCCTTTATATACCATAATTTAAGACAGAAGTCCTATAAATGGAGAAAGCACACTTAAAATTGTCTCTCCAAGAATATCAACTTTTAGTATATAAACGGAAATCAAAATCATTAAGATAACAAGAATAATTAATAAACCCAATATCTTAAGAAGTAAGATATGCGTGTCTCCTTTCATATGAAAATATTTTCTTTCTTTGTTAACTTATGTTAACAAGGGCAAGGGCAACCCGTATCATTATAGCCCTATGTCAAAAAGGTGTTGCCCATATATATAAATAGATAAAGTATTTAAGAATAAAAATAAAAAAACTTCAAAATCAAGGCAGAGGTTTTTGGTATTTGGATAAGTTAATATTAGAGTTCAAAATTAATTACTTAAATGCTCAAGACATATTGTCTAAAATTTGCGGAATTTAAGTAATTAGCAAACCTAGGTTTTATATAAGTTTTTTAATTTCCCTAATTGCAGAATTTAACTCAAAAGATTTATTAAACTTTGGGGTGCAAATTTTTTCCCAATTTCCTCCGCAAGGATAACTCCAATCAGTATTAGAATTAAAATCAACAATATAAATCAGATTAGACCAAACTTCATCATAAACATTTTTCCATACATAAGGTTTGTCAACTGAGATTGTGTTTTTTGTTAAATTCACAAATTTGTCATAGCCTGTTTCAAATTCTGAGTCTCTTATAATTGCATCAGTAATGACCCTTATTACTTCATTAGGATTTGCAGTATTAAATTTAGTTGCATTTCCACCAGTTGGTTCAGAGATATTTTTAAATAATTCTTTTAAATCTTTACCTATATTAATTCCCCACAAACCAAAAATTGTTACATTATTATCTATTGCTGCTTGAGCAGCTCTTTCAACAGAATTTTTATCATTTTCGTCTAAACCATTACCGCAATAAGGACCTTCATCACCAACAACAAATAAAATCTTTGACAGAACATCTTTTCTCCAAGGATGATTTTTTACAGCCCATTCTGCTCCGGGACCCCAAGATTCCTGCCAACAATTACCATTATTACAATTAAGAGACAAACCCAAGTCTGAATTTATATCTGAACAATTAAGTATGGTATAAGGACAGTTAATATCAACATTGCCTATATTACTTCCTTCACCAAGAGCATATAAAGTAACATTTAATTTATAACCTTCTTTTTCAACACTTTCTTTAATGTTATTCATAACATTACATAGACTATTCCATTCGTCATTCATACTTCCACTTGTATCAATAACAAAAACTAAATCAACATCTTTTTTGAAACCAAAATATTCTATTTTTTCATATTGTCGTGCACCCCAATCACAACCTTCCTGACATTTCATAATTTTTGTGTTATTTCCATAATAACCGTCCCTTGAAGAGCAGAAAATTTTGCATAAAACAAAAGGGTTTTCTGTTTCTGTTCTGGTTGTTGTGGAGCAGTTACATCTTTTTTCACATTTTGGTAAGATAACAGTAACAGGAGTTAAACCAGGTATATGTATAGTCTTTTTTTTATCTTTGCATTTGGTATTAAAGTCCCCGCAGCATATATCAGCATATTCACATGCTTCATCGCAACACTGAGAATAGCAATCATAATTATTTGGATTATAACAGCTTGTTCCTGGATAGGGTTCTTTTGTTGTAATATTTGCAACAGCCCATGCAAGACCTCTATATCTTGGATTTGTAAGACTTAAATCACCAATTTTAAAGATTGTGTATTCCCCAGATTTTATCTTGAAACTTGAGTTTTCTATTTCAAGGAATTTTTCACATCCATGCTTTTCATCTTTATTAGATAACATTTCATCGCAAAAAAAGTAATTTATTAGGTCTGATTTATCAATATTTTTGCAATAATAACAACTACATTCTCCGCTGCATTCATCTGCATTCCCTGTTTTAATAAAGCAATTCCTATAACAATTCATTTTTTCTCCTTCTTCGCATCCAGTTTGACAATTAGAGATTTCAGTTGGTGTTGCTTCCCCATTTTTAAAATCAATACTGCAATAATTTTTGCATATTTCTAAAGAATTTTCATCATAATATCTCTGGTTTGTGTAGCAGTCACACTTTACTCTGCAATAATCTTTAGAACTACTACTTCTGCAACTATGATAGCAATTCCAATTATTTCCAATATAACAACTTCTTTCTTCTCCTGCAATTGTTGAAATTCTATTTGATTCATTTACAGTTCCATTATACAGAGCAGCAGTAACTTTTTCAACACTTTTCTGACCTGTCAAAAAAATTCCCCCATAAATTGAAAGTTTCACCTCTTCTCCTTTTTTAACAACAAAAACAGAAGGTTGCCCTCTTATTTCAGCAAAACTCTGCTTTTTAAAACCTTTTCCTATTTGTCCTGGTATATACGATGTTCCAAAGTCTAAACTTCTTCTTTCAGTATCTATTCCTTCAAAACCTGGCACATCTTCATTTAAACATAAACATCCTTTACGGCTGCAATCATAGCAATAACCATTTAATTTAATTCCGTAAGGAATAGAATTTGCAATATCCTCCCATTTTACACTTGATTTTTTAAAATTAAAACAATAATCAAACAGAGTTTTATTCTCACTTTTCAATTTATTTTTTATATAATTGAATTCGCTTTCATCAATATCCGGAGGAATAAAACAACCTAAGGAAACCCTGTCAGAAACAATAATGTCTGTTCTTTCTCTTATATTTTCTAAAAGAGAAACTTCAGACTTCTCTCTGAGTTCAGACCATAGAAACACTCCTATAGTTATGACTATAAAAGCGCAAAGTATTGAAAACAAAATCAAAAGAGTTGTCCTGTTCATATGACATTTGGTATAATATTTTTAATAGACATGTAAACAATAGAAAAAATGCAGTTTAATTCATCTGTTTTTGTTACAATCATAATTGCTAAAACACCAAGTAAAACAGCAAAGATAATTCCAATAATCATTTTGGTAGTAATTCCTTTCATTTGTCTCATTATTTAATTTTTACTCAAAACTATAAGAAATCTCTATTGTACCAATTATTGCATTCTCTGGAAAGTCTATGTTTCCTCCGTTAATTAATGTATTGGTAGTACTTAAAATCATAAACTTTGCCCATTGCCACGCAGATTCCTTATAAATTTTGTGGGTTATGTCTGGCATTATCCAGGGACCCCATTTCATTAAAAGGTCTTTGCTTGGAATGATTCCCTCTAAATAACTTGGTTTTGGAATCTTTGGCAATTCTTCCCCATCAAGTTTGCAGAAAGCATAGGGATTATAGAGATAATATTCATTTGTAATGCTATTCTTTTTGCAAAACCATGTAGAATTTTTCTCTAAATCAGTATATTTTAACTGAGTAAAATTATTGGTCGCAGAATCACATTGGTACCAGTCAATAATTTTCCCATCAAAACTCTTGACTCTTGAATATAATGAAGAAATTTCATTTAATGGTGTCTTTGCTCTGCAAGGATAAATCAAAATGTCTTTAACAGGACTTATCTCTTCTTCATCCTTAAATAAATTCTGAATTTCTGAAAAACTATCAAAAGTAATATTTCTGTCTTTAAGAACATCAAAATAATAGATAATCTGGAAATATATTGGGTCTATGTTTTCTGTTTTCCATCTTGGTATTTTTTCCTTTGTTAAATTCACTCTGAAAATTGGTTTTATGCTTACAAAACTCGGGCAACATCTTTTTGTAACATTAAAAACAAAAGAACAATTGTATTTGCCAGAATTTTTTTTACATTCTTTTATTAAATTTTTTAAACTTCTTGCCGCACCTATCTGAATTTTTATGTTAAACGGTTCTATTTTCTCTGTATAAATATCTACTCCTGCTATTGTCACAATCTCATTTTTAATAAGGATTCCTGTTTCTGTTTTTCCATCATAAGTAACTTTTACCTTTGCAGGAGAACAACAACTTAATAATTCAATCTCGCAATTTTTTCCATCAAATTCTATTGTTCTTTTTCCAAGCCTTTCAAGAGTAACTTTAGTCGCTTTATAAAATTCTTTAGAATCTCTATCTGTAAGATAACAAACAGATAATTTTATATTGTCCTCAACTTTGTTTCTGTCAAAATCATAACCTCTTTTTTTATAATATTTATAGACCTCATTTGGATTAATTGAAAAAGTTAAATTTATTCTTCCGAAAGATTTTTTTGGGTTTAAATAGCAAATATCAAGGGTGTTATTAAATTCTCCAGGTGGTTTTGGGGTTCCAAAATAATCTGTTACTAAAGGATAGAAAGCTATTAAAGGATGGATTGGTTTTATTGTTTTAAATTTGTAATTTATATTTCCTGTTGTTCCTAATAAACTAGATATTAAGGCTACATCAGGCTGGGAGAAAAACACTGATTTTAAAACTCTCAGAGCTCCCTCAGCAGAAGGTTCTTCAATATAAACATTGTTTGTAGGGAAAATAAAATCTGTTGATTTTGTATTACTTTCATTAAACACTTTTTCAAAGTTTACTGTTCCTTTTAAATTAAGAGTTTTTCCAAACCAGACAACAGGAGGGAGAACAAAAATTTTTTCATCTGCAGAACTTAAAGAAATATCTATTCCTCCAGGCATCATATAACCTTCTTTCTGCCCGGAAAAAACAGTTAATAAAAGAGGAAGAGCAATAACTAAGGAGATTATTGCAAAAATAAATAATATCAGAAAGTTTGTATGCGCTCCTTTCATATTGTTGGTTGTATTACATTGCTGATTGCTATAAAGATTATAGTAATTATTACAGCTACAGCAAATATTATAATAATGTTTACAATCATATTCATTGTTAATCCTTTCATATTGGCAAAAATTTTGAACTAACGGAAATTACAATTAAGACAAATATCAAGGCTAAAATAATATAGATTATCATTAGAACAATGCTTCCTTTCATATTAAGGGATAAGACTTAATAAAGAATTTAAAACATTCAAACTATATCCTTTGCTCCACAAGGAAACTCCAACAAAAATAATAATGACTATGAAAAAAATTAGCACCCAGAAAAGAACATCTGTTGTTATACCTTTTCTCATAAATATATTAGATTTATTATGGAAATATCAGAAAGAAAAAAAGAACATTTAGAGATTTGTTTAAATAATAAAGTTGAAGGAAATAATTTTTTTGATGATGTTATTCTTGTGTATAATGCTTTGCCTGATTTTGATTTTGAGGATATAAACACAAAAACAGAATTTTTAGGAAAGGGACTTAATATTCCTTTAATAATCTCATCCATAACAGGAGGAACAGAGGAAGCAAAGAAAATAAATAAAACTCTTGCTAAAGTTGCAGAAAAGAAAAAAATTGGTTTTGCTTTAGGGTCTCAAAGAGCAATGATTGAAAACAAAAGATTAAGTGAAACATATTTTGTAAGAGATGTGGCTCCTTCAATATTACTTTTTGGAAATATTGGTATTTCTAATTTGCATGAAATAAAAATTAAAGAAATAGAGAAAGCAATGGAAGAAATAAAAGCAGATGCCTTATTTGTTCATTTAAATTCTGCGCAAGAAATTACGCAAAGAGAAGGAAACACAAATTTTAAAAATTCAGTTCAAAATTTAAAAAAATTGGTTAAAAACTTGAACTATCCTGTTGTTGCAAAAGAAGTTGGACAAGGAATTTGCAGAGAAACCGGTGAAATTCTAAAGAAATGCGGGATTAGAGCAATAGATGTTGCTGGAGTAGGAGGAACGAACTGGATGAAAGTTGAAAAATTAAGAGGTGGAAAAATTGCAGATCATCTCCTGAACTTTGGTATTCCAACAACATGTTCTCTTTTAGAACTAAAAGATCTCGGAATTGATTTAATTTCAAGCGGTGGGATAAGGACTGGTTTGGACATAGCAAAATCTATTGCTTTAGGAGCAAAAATTTGCGGAATTGCTTTACCATTTTTAAAAATTTACAAGAAAGAAGGAGAAGAAGGAATTTTAAAATACATAGATGAATTAGAAAACGAATTGAAAAAGGTAATGTTTTTAGTCGGCGCCAGAAATTTAAGAGAATTGAAAAATTGCAGATATATTTTAAGAGGAGTTACAAAAAATTGGGCTGAACAAATTTAACTTCTAATCGGTGTAAGGGATAAGAGAATTTATCTGCTGCTTAGGAGTTGGGAAGAATGGGCTGAATACCTCGCCGAAGCTTGGTAATTACACCCTTCTCCCATCAAGCTCATCTTCTATGAGCACCTGTTATAATCTATTTTTCAGAGCGGCTTCGAGCTTAGATGCTTTCAGCTCTTATCCGCGATGGCATAGCTACCCGGCAGCGCAATCACGACCGGTACACCAGAGGCCACGGGAGTCTGTTCCTTTCGTACTGAGACTCCCTTCCTGTCAGATTATAAACACTCCCAGCAGATATAGACTGAACTGGCTCACGCCGTTCTTAACTCAGCTAACGTGCCTCTTTAAGCAGTAAACCCCTGCACCCTTGGGTGCTTATGCACACCCAGGAGGAGGCGAGCCAACAACGGAGTAGCAACGCGCCCCGTCGATATGTACTCTCGGGGGCCACAGCTCCATTATCCCTGGGGTAGCTTTTCTGATGTTACAGCCAGCCATTAATGCTAGACTGCATATCGCTAACCCATACTTTCGTACTTGGATTCTTTGCTTTGCAGAATCCAATCAGGCCAGCTTTTGCGTTTACACTCTTCGGAAGATTTCTGACCTTCCTGAGCTGACCTTTGGGCGCCTCTGATGCCTTGTTAGAGGCGTGGCGCCCCACCCAAACTGCCCACCAACTGCTGTCCCTCCAAAGAGGTAAGCGACAAACTTTGAAAAGGATAGTGTTACACTTTCGCCGAAGCTCCTATCTACTCTTTACAATTCAAAGCTTGTCACAACAGCAGGCTGCAGTAAAGCTCCGCAGGGACTACTCTTCCCGCTGGGAGTCTCTGGCCTATTCACCAGAAGGAGAGTTCGCTAGGTTCCAGTCTGGGACAGTGAAAGCCTCGTTGGACCTTCATGCGGGCCGACGTTTAATCGGCAAGGGATTACGCTACCTAAGCCCAGAGACGGCCATAAAGTCATTTCTATATCATATGACCGCTCCCTAAGACGGTCAGAGTTACCGCCGCCGTTTACCGGTCCTTCGTCTGGTTTAGCCAGATTTGAGATACCGGCACTGGGCAGGCTTCACTGACTATACAAACCCTTTCGGGCTAGCAGTCAGCTATGTTTTTATTAAACAGTCGGGCTTTCCTTGTCACTGCGACCTGTTCTTCCATAAAGGAGAACAGGCATGGTTTCTACCAAGGATACACCACTAACTTGCCGAATTCCCTAGACTGGATTATCCTATCACACCTTCGCCTTCTCAGCGTGGGCACCTGTGTCGGTTCTGGGTACCGTCATTAAGCCATAGATCTATCTACTTTTCATTGGGTCTGAGACTTGACTAAACCTCCATACGGAGGCCCATCGCATATTCGCTTCCTTCTCCTCATTACGAGACTCCGGAAGCTTCTATGCTTGGTTTGCATTAGTCTATCTCAAACCAAGTAGATAGATAAAAGGCTTAATGGTACTGGAATATTAACCAGTTTTCCTTCGTAGAGCTATGTTAAGGCTCTACTTAGGATACGGACTAACCCCTACCTGAACGTCATTGGTAGGGAACCCTTGCCCACTAAAGGCGATGGTGATTCTCACACCACTTTGCTGCTACTTTCGGTAAGATTCTCATTCTTGATAGGTCCACTCTTCCTCAAAGAAGAGCTTCTGCCCTATCAAGACGCCTTCCTACCACTCCAATTAGAGTCTAGCATATCGGTAGATAACTTAGCCCCGTCCATCTTCGAAACATATTTCCTAGGCAGGTGAGCTGTTACGCACTCTTTAAAGGATGGCTGCTTCTAAGCCTACCTCCCTGCTGTTTTAGGAAATATATTTCTTCAGGGCACTTAGTTATCATTTTAGGACCTTAATGCTAGTTAGGGTTGTTTCCCTCTTGGGCACCGAGCTTTCCCCGGCAACCCTCACTCCGTTCCAGTTATGGTTAACGCTTCTGAGTTTGACTGGATAGCGAACCCTTTCGGGCCCTACTACCCAATCAGTATCTTTACACGTTAACCTATACAGAACGGGCTGAACTGTGGTTCATTTTCCGGACCCCTTCTGCAAATAAACAAAAAAGGTCATTCGGAAGGAACCAGCTATCGCCAGACTCGATTGGCACTGAATGGTATATCTCTTCTTATATTATCTTTAAAAGATTGGAAGATATATACCATTTTTCACCCCTATCCCCAGATCATCCGAGCAGATAGCACGCTAGCATCGGTTCAGGCTTCCATGTAGCTTTCGCTACACTTCGCCTTGTCCAGGGATAGATCGTCTGGCTTCTGGTCTTAGGCCTATGACTAACGCGCTTTCGCACTCGCTTTCGCTTCGGCTTCCCTCTTTCAGAGGTTTACCTTGCCATAGACCTAAACTCCTTACCCCGTTTTTCAAAACGGATACTGAACTGCTTAGTTTCAGGCTCTTTTCACCCCCTTTTAAGGGTTCTTTTCAGCTTTCCCTCACGGTACTAGTTCGCTATCGGTCTTGACATATATTTAGGGTTGGAAGTTAATGTCTCCCACCTTCTCACTGGATATCCAACCAATGATACTCTGGAATCCTCAAAATCTTCCTCATAAGTTCGGTCTACGGGACTATCACCCTCTATGGTGTCTCTTTCCAGAGAACTTCGACCTCACTTATTTGGAAGTAAAGAGGTCCAAACCCCACATCTTCTTTATCTTGCGATAAAGAATTCGGTTTGCCCTGGGCCGTTTTCCCTCGCCGGTACTCACGGCATCTCTTTTGATTTCTTTTCCTGCGGGTACTAAGATGTTTCAATTCCCCGCGTTCCCGCTCCTAAAAAGGAGCAATTCGGATATCCTTGGTTCTAAGGCTGCATGCGCCTCGCCAAGGCTTATCGCAGCTTACCACGTCCTTCATCGGTAGTCAAGCCAAGCCATCCACTAAGCAGTTTAGCAGCAGATAAATATTTCTCTCCCTTACACCTATTTTTTCATTGAGTAACTAAATACTCTTCAATATAGTTCTCTAAATTAATTAGAGAACCATAATTAAAAAAAATTTAAATAATATTTGAATCATTTGTTTTGAGAGTGAACTCAAAAGTGTCAAAATTTGAGATTATGGATTTATTAAGTGAATAAATTTATAATTATCTAACAAATAAAAATACAAAATTGATGGACCTGGTGGGATTTGAATTTGTGGAGCAAAAGAAAGAATTGTTCACCCACAGCCTCTGCCTTTCTTGGTCAACATAAAATTCTCCTTTTGATAGGTAAAAGAGGTGAATGCAAGGGCAGCGTTCTTTAATTCAAACCGTCTTTTCTGACAGTTTCACTTGAACCATTGAACTACAGGCCCATAATTTATTAAAAAATATAAAAATTTGATTCTTCATAGAATAGGAATTTGAGCTAGTTTTGTAATTAAAGGTGATCCAGCCGCACTTAGGACAAGGTATCGAAAACACGACATCCTCGTGTTCCCGTTACCGAGCCGAGAGAATTTCAATTATTTTATTTAATCTAAGTTTCTTTTCAGGATGCAATGAGCCAATTTCCTTGCAGAACTTCAAAATACCTTTTCTATTTGTAATTGAAAATCTCCAGATAACTCCATTTTTAACTTTTTCTGAGATTCTAATGTTTCCGCAACTTATACCAAATCTGTCTTCTAATATTTGCTTTAATTCGTCCAAGGACTTTCTGTCTTTCTGTGTAAATTTTATGTAAATTTTTTTGCTAGCGACAGGATTCTTTGGACAACCACCATCTGCATCCCAAAAACCCATAAGATAGAATTTTTGTTCTTCCTTAGTCTTTGGTATTTGTTTGGTGAGTAAATTAAGTGTTGTCCAAATTGCTTTGCTTTTAAATGCCAAATACCAAACTGGGGTCCTACTTTTTTGTAGATAAACATTGTTCACGATTTTCTATTAAAGACTTCTGTAAATATAGGTATAATCACACTGGTTAACCATTGTTTATTCTTTTGCTTTATTTTTATTGTCCATTGACTTGTCAAACACCCATCTTTTAAGGCACCTATCAAATAATATGTTTTTGGTCTAACTGAACATTTGGAATTAGTTATTTGTTTTCTGTTCATAAATATTTTTTGATAACTTTAATTTCTCTCGACTTTACGGCTACCTTGTTTATCGCCCATAGAGCCTTTTTCTCATTACACGCAATCTTTCTATCTTTTCTGGATGCAAAGATTTATAGTTTCTAAATTTTAATCTTTTCCAACCATTCTTTATTCTTCTGAGTAAAGACAACCACAGTACCCTTTCTTTTTCCTGTGTAGATATAACCGTCTCCAATAAGGGCACCACGAAGATATGCTAGTTCCACTTCACCCATAATATTTAAAAGACTCTATGAGTTACGACTTAGCCCTCCTCGCGAAGTCCAAGGTTGATTCTCTGATACCAGAGAAGCTCCCTCAAGACCCCACTTGGATGGCTTGACGGGCAGTGTGTGCAAGGAGCAGGGATATATTCATCGAACGATGATGACGTTCGATTACTAGGGATTCCGGCGTCACGAGGTTGAGTTTCAAACCTCGATCTGAACTAGGGTTGAGTTTAGGGATTAGCTTCCTCTTTCGAGGTTGCAACCCTCTGTCTCAACCATTGTTGCGCGCGTGTAGCCCAAGGAATTCGGGCCATACCGACCTGCCGTCGCCCGCACCTTCCTCCGGCTTAGCGCCGGCGGTCCCCTCAGTGTCCCCGGCATCACAAAGTGATCCGCTGGCAACTGAGGGCGCGGGTCTCGCTCGTTGCCAGACTTAACTGGACAGTTCACACCACGAGCTGACGACGGCCATGCAACTCCTCTCAGCTAGTCTGGTAAGTTCTTTAAACTGACCTTCATTCAGCTGTCTTCCTTGGTAAGATTCTCGGTGTTGAGTCCGATTAAACCGCACACTCCACCCCTTATGTACTCCCCCGCCAATTCCTTTAAGTTTCAGGCTTGCGCCCGTACTCCCCAGGTGGCCCGCTTAATGGTTTCCCTTCGACACTGGCTGATTCCTACAAACCAGCCAACATCAAGCGGGCATCGTTTACAGCTAGGACTACTGGGGTATCTAATCCCAATCGCTCCCCTAGCTTTCATCCCTCACCGTCAGAGGTGTTCTTGTTAGATGCCTTCGCCATCGGTGGTCCTCTTAGGATCAACGGATTTCACCCCTACCCTAAGAGTACCTCTAACTTCTCCCACTCTCTAGTCCAGCAGTATTTCTGGCAGTTTCTTGGTTAACAAGAAATTTAACCAGAAACTTGCTGGACCGGCTACGGATGCTTTAAACCCAATAAACGTGGTCATCACTTGTGGCTCGGGTATTACCGCGGCGGCTGCCACCCGTTTGGTAAACTGTGAGCCAAACTATATACTATAAAAATTCTTTGACTCACAATTTATTACCCACCACTTATTCGCTAAGCTCTTTGAACTTAGCAAAAGTTCTCCTTATGCAGGAGAACACTTAGAGTTCCCCTGTCGTGCTTTCGCACATTGCAAAGGTTTCGCGCCTGCTGCACCCCGTAGGGCCTGGATTCGTGTCTCAGAATCCATCTCCGGGCTATTGCTCTCACAACCCGTACTGATTATAGGCTTGTTGGGCCTTTACCCCAACAACAACCTAATCAGATATAACCCCATCCTTAGATTCGGATAAGCTCTTTCCAGAACACTTATCCTATCTCCCTTTATCCTCAGTTTCGGGGTTTGAGATAATCTCAAACTTTCCCGAGATTATGGGAGGCCTAAGGGCAGGTTAGTTATATATTACTGAGCCGTTCGCACTTCACCTCCGAAGAGGCAAAGCACTCGCATGGCTTAGTCGAACTCTAATAGCAATGACCTCCGGCAGGATCAACCGGAATTGTGCAGGGGACTGCTCCTATATGCTCTTCCTATTCTATGAAGTTTCTTGTCTAATAAATCTACCTATTATACCTTTCTATAATCTATTTTACTAGATTACTTCATTGCCTTTAAAGACTCTTTCATAATAATACCAAAAAATTTAAATTATTTAAGCCTTTTCTTTTAAAAAAAGCTTGAGCCAAAAGAAAACAAAAAATAAACAATTAACATTGTCCTCCTGAAGAACTTCCAACACCTCCTCCAAATCCTGGAGAAGTTGGGTTTTCTGAAAGTTTTTGATTGCATTCTTCTGGAGGATTAATAAATGCTGAGCAAATTGCTTCTTTATATGCTTCTGGAGAACGGTTAATAGATACAACTTTATCATTGATTACCAAAGTTGGACTTCCTCTAACACCATATTTTTCATTTAAATCTGCTTCAACATTAAACAAAGGGAATCTTCCACTTACCCATGTGCTTCTATCATTATACATCTCTGTAATATTGTATTCTTTATCAACTCTTTCTGTACAGGAATTTAATTTAGTTTTGTCAATTTTTGCTTCTTCAAGGCATTTTGTATAATTTCCGGTAACAACAAAACAGCTCAAATATTCGTAAAATGTATCCTCTTGCTCTAATTGAATACAATACTGCCTTAAATTCTCATCCAGTTCTTTTTTTCCATGCATTGCATAACTAACAAAATTTATTGTCATATCTGCTTTATCCTTTAACAATTTATAAACTGGCAAAAATGCTTTCTCTGCTTGCAAACCAAAAGGACAATAACTCATCACAAATAACTTTATATCTGGTGTATCAGATTTTGGGATTTCCAATTTCTGCTCCTGTTCTTTATTCTGTTGTTCTATCTCTTTTTTCAATTCTGCAAATTCACCGGTTGGAATTCCTTGAGGGAATAAATATTTGGCATCTTTTGTTATATAAGATTGAACAACTTGAGAAATATTGCCCATAGATAAATTTATAGATAATCTGTAGATTCCTTCTCCATCCACTTCGCTAACATTTATCAATTTAACTTCTGTACCAGGACGAACAGCATAATTTGATATCCAATCAACAGCTTTCTGTCCAGCTTCTTCTGCACTAATTGTTGAGTTATTTCCTACATAAACAGAACTTAAGAATGCCACTCCAATAATTATTCCAATAATAAGACCACTAACAAAAACTCCAATATATTTCCTTATTCCTTTATCTTCTCCTGAATTTCCTTCCTTTACTGAAACTTTCTCTTCATTTTTTTTCTCTGTTTTACTTCTCTTCTTAGCCATAAATAGTATAAGAAAAATACTTAAAATGCTATCTCCTATTAAAATTCTTTTTTGGATATTTATGGAAGAAAGAATTGAAGTTGAAAAAATTGCAAAACTGGCAAGATTAAAACTTACTGAAGAAGAGATTAAGAAATTTGAACTTGATTTAAAAGAAGTAAAGGAGATGTTTGATGAAATTGATAAAATTGAAGTCAAGGAGAATCCATGCTTCCATCCTGTTGAAGTAAAAAATGTGATGAGAAAAGATAAAGTGAGAAAAGGATTTTCTCTAAAAGAAGTGTTTTCAAATACTGAACAGAAAGAGAAAAATTTTTTAAAAGGTCCGAGTGTTTAGATTATGTAAATTTTATTTCTCTTTTATCAAAACTTCCCCATGTGTTAAAGCTCCAAGTTTATCATAGAGATCATTTTTCTGTCCAGCTGGGATTTCCAGAATACAGGAAAAAGAACCATCATTATTCCAGTTTTCCATTAGAATTTTTCCGAGAGATTTGATTTTTCCATAAACAGGTCCGGAATATTTTGCGGGAATTTTTATCTCCATTTTTAAATTTTCAATTGATAGAGGAATTTCGGTTCTTATTTTCTCTATTACCTCCTGAACTTGGTCTTCAGCGCTTTTATAAAAATTTATATTAACACCTTTTTTCTCCATAACTCCTAAAATTCTTTCAATTGGGTGCGGAGCTTTTGTCTGCGGATTTATTGTTGTCTTTGAAATAATCGCTGCAATTTGTTTCTTCTTTTTATTTAGCATCTCATCTCTCAGTTCTTTTGGAATTTGTATCTCGCCTTCAATTATAATTTTTTTTGCAACTTCAATTTTATTTTCAGTTCCAAAGTTTTTGTTTAAGTTCTGGGAAGATACCTTTTCGCCCTTATCAACATCTGAAAATATTTCATCTGAAACAATAACTTCCTTAATATTTCCTTTTCCTTGTTTAAATTCAAGAGCTTCTCTTGGGTAAACCAAAATTTCAAAGATTTCTCCTCCTCTTTTTAGTCTTGCAATTACAGGTTCCATTATAAATATTAAAAATTCAAAAAATCAAAAAATAAAATTATTTTTTCTTCTTAGCAAATGATTTCTCTATACTGCCTACATATTTCTCTGCTTCCTTTGCAACAATATCTTTCAATCCGAGACCCATCGCAATTGCAAATCCAAGACCAACACTACCAATTATAACTAACAATATGTTGTTTACCAAACTTGGGTTTATTCCAATAAATGGCAAAGCTAATGCAATTGCTACATAAACTGTAAAGAAGTTCACTATTCTTCCAATTAAACTGCTATATTTTCCTTCGCTTGCTTTTATTTGTTCTTCAAAGAAATTTCCCAAAACATAGCCTACTATTATTATTATTGCTGCACCAACAGCCATTGGTATGAAGTTTACAATTTTATCCACAAAGGTCGCTAAGGCCATTATTCCCAAATATTGAAATGCTGCTTGAATTGCTAATAAATAAATTATCCAAGTTCCGGCAACTTTGAACAGGTAGCTTAATTTAAATCCCTTGCTCTTTATGTATTTGTCCACTTTCGCACTTATGCATATTTTCTCAATCACTATTCCAACAACTTTTCCAACTACATACCCAAGCAGTAGAAGGATCAATGCTCCTATTAGGTTTGGTAGAAAGTCTATTGTACTTTGCCCGAGATTTGTCAACAACACAGACAGCGCTTCCATTCCTGCCATAAATAATAATGTTAAATATATATAAATAAAAAATTATACTTTAATAGCGTATTTTCCTGGTAATTTGAAATTCAATTCCTTTGCAATCTCGCTTTCTTCTGGTTTAAAAATAATTGCTATTCCCTGCCAATTTTCAGTCAACTCTTTTGTTTTACATACCGGGCATTCTTTCTCCTCAGTTAATCTATGACATACTTTGCAGGCTTTCTCTACCATAAATATTAAACAAATTAAATATATCTTCTTCTCTTCAGCATTTTCTTAAAAACATGCAAAACTGGTTCTGTTTCTTTTCTTTTGTAACCAAGCAAAAAATATCTCCAGCAATTAAATTTAGGATGAACCGATTTGAAATTCTGATACAAAGTTAGCAAATCGGATGCTTTTTGTTCCAAACTTTTTGTCTCAACTCCGAGACCAAAATCTATAAAATAGAGTTCTCCGTCTTTGACAATTATATTTGAAGTTGTTAAGTCTCCATGAATTATATTTGAAAGATGCATCTTCAAAACAGATTCTCCAATTTTTTTGCTAAATTTTTTATAATTGTTTTTATTCAAAAAGTTTTTCAATTTCTCTCCATAAATGTATTCCATTTCTATTGAAAAATTTTTTACTTCAAACAGGCGAGGAACTTTGACATTAATTCTCTTAACATCAGAAAGCAATTTTGCTTCTTTTTTTGTTCTCGTCTTTCTCAGGAAAATATCAAGTTCTCTTTCCCTGTATTTCTTGCAAATTCTTTTCTTTAAAATTTTGTTTCCATTCAAATAAATCTTTGCCTCTGCTCCTTCAGCAATTAGTTTCATTAGATAATTTTGTTTAAAAATTTGTATAAATCAAGAAAACCTAAAAACTCTTTTCTCAAAATCCACAATTCTTCCATTCTCAACTTTAATCCCCTCTTTCTCCAATCTCTTAATTTTCTCTTTAATTCCAAGTTTATAGCCTCCAACTTTCCCATCACTTTTAACAACTTTGTAACATTTTATATTTTCCAAATCTTCATTTTCTGAAAGAATTCTTCCAACTATTCTTGGATTTAAATTCAATTTTAAACCAATCTCTTTGTATGTTGTAATTTTGCCTTCTGGAATTTTTCTGAGTAGTTTGAAAACTTTATTATTTTCCATCATCTTTTGCTTCTCTGTTTGTGCCTTCTTGGACCTTTTTTGCTTCTTGAAGGTTTATGCGGTTCAGTTCTCCTAACATCTGGAATCAATAAATTTCTGTCATAATCTAAAAATTTCTTTTTTAGTTCTTCTCCTTTAAAGGAAACCAATCCTTTTGCAATTCCCTGAGCAATTGCCTCTGCTTGACCCATTATACCTCCTCCCCTTACTTTCGCACTTATCATAAAGTTTTCATCTTCTGCAATTAAAAGAGGTTCAAGAATTTTTAATTGCGCAATCTTTGGAAAATCTTCTAGTGGTCTGTTGTTAATCATTATTTTTTTATCTCCCTTTTTTACTCTCACCCTTGCAACCGCTCTTTTCCTCTTTCCAACAAATATTTCACTCATTTTTTACCCTTTAAAAATTTACTTAACTCATGAATAAAAACAAAATTACATTTTAATTCGTCAATCTGTTTTCCTATTTTTTTAGATTCTAAATTTTTATATTTTTCTGGAATCCCGACAAAGGTTTTTATTCTTTTAAAAGCTTCCTTTCCTTTTTTTGTTTTGTATGGTAGCATTCCTCTGATTGCTCTTCTAACAATTTGGTCAGGGTTTGAAGGAAAAAATGGTCCGTGCTGAGGAGTTCCCCTTTTCCTTCTCTCTAAATATTTTTTAAATATCGCCTCTTTTTTCCCAGAAATTGCTGCTTGCTCAGCATTTATAATTATAATTTCCTCTCCATTTAAGGCTTTTTTTGCAACTTCTGTTGCCAGTCTTCCGAGAATACAGTTTTTCGCATCTATAACTTCCATTTTTAAATATCATCTAAATTTTTATATATGACATTAAATAATTCCCTTATTTTTCAAATAAACAGAATAATCAGAAAGAATTAAATTTTCTTTGTCTTTTTCTCCCAACCAGCTTTTGACGCTTCTTTCAATTCTCTTTCTTTTATTTTCAATTTCGGGAGTAGTAATAAAAGAAATTGCATCACTTCCAGCTCCAGAACCGTAAGATACCAACAAAATTCTTTGATAAGGTGCTGCGATATCCAGAATCTTTGCAAGCCCCAATAATGAATTTGCAGAATAGGTATTTCCAATAAAATCAAAGACAATTCCGGGTTCAATCTGCTCTGGAGTGAATCCCAATTTCTTTCCAACAACTCTTGGAAACTTAGAATTTGGTTGATGGAAAACAACATAGTCAAAATCAATTGGTTTTAGATTTAATTTTTCCATTAAATTATTTGCGGCATTCATAATATGTTTATAAAAGGCAGGGTCTCCAGAATATCTTCCAGCATGTTTTGGGAATTTTTCTCCCTCATTTCTCCAAAAGTCTGAAGTATCTGTTGTATAACTTGCACATCCTTCAATAACGGCAATTGGTTCTTTTGAACCAATTATAAAAGCAGCTCCACCATCTCCAGCTGTGAGTTCAAGTTCATCATTTGGTGCTCCCTGAGCAGAGTCCGCTCCAATACCAAGTCCATATCCGCCATTCGTTTTAACAAAATTGTAAGCGTTAATTATTGCCTGCGTTCCAGCTTTGCAAGCGAATTCTATATCGGCGGCAAAACAATCCTCCGTTTTTAGAAGTCCAGCCACAATACTCGCAGTTGGTTTTACGGCGTAAATTTTGCTTTCACTTCCAACCTGGATAAATTTAATTTCTTTTCCCTCTATTCCGGCATGTTTCAAAGCATTTAAACTTGAATTGCAAGCATATGTTGCTTGATCATCATATTTTCCAGGAAAACTTTTTACTCCCCTAACTTCTTTTCCCCATAC
>Ga0180301_10000478_pt1 | contig 30784 bp, 39 predicted proteins | sample GuaBasSediGuay16_FD_121797 | JGI IMG/M metagenome (GOLD analysis project Ga0180301, IMG submission 121797) | Subseafloor sediment microbial communities from Guaymas Basin, Gulf of California, Mexico - Guay16, Core 4569-2, 12-15 cm | ecosystem: Environmental > Aquatic > Marine > Hydrothermal... | reverse complement strand
CATAAAACAATCCAAACCAAAAAAACTAAAACTTATTTAATCTTATTTAAATACTACAGTTAAACTTATATATTTGTTTTTTACTCCTTTATAAAGGAGTTTAAAAATATTTAACAGACATAAAATAATGAAAACACTAAAAATATATTACACTAAAGATACAGAATAAGTGAAAAGAGAACAATCTAACCCAACCAACGATCCTCAATTAATTAAAAATCTCTTAAAGAGAATAGAAAGTAGGCTTAAGTATGAGTGCTCTTATGTTACTGTGGGAGATATTAAATACAATTAATTAAATCTCAAAAAGAGAATAGAAAGTCCACGCTCCCCATTTCCTCTACCCTCTCTTTCACCCAGTCGACTTAATTAATTAAATCTCAAAAAGAGAATAGAAAGGACTAGGAAGATGCACTGTTATCAGATACATAACACTCTTCCTACCATTCTTACGCCTTAATTAATTAAATCTCAAAAAGAGAATAGAAAGAGAATTTTGTTCCAAGTATACAAGTGCCATCAGGCTTTGGCCAAATAACTTAATTAATTAAATCTCAAAAAGAGAATAGAAAGAAAAGAAATTATCACTAGAAAGTCGCTGGGAGAAACACATATATCTTCTTAATTAATTAAATCTCAAAAAGAGAATAGAAAGTTGGAATAAAGTATGTTGGAGGAAGTTCTCTGAAAAACACTGTGAGCCTAGGCTTTCTCTTAATTAATTAAATCTCAAAAAGAGAATAGAAAGTACGCCCAGTTCTTGAATATCTTCATCGGTTTCAATACTGCATCTTAATTAATTAAATCTCAAAAGAGAATGACGAGAACTTAGTTTATGCAGAGGTTTGCAAGATAGTTTTAATGGAGATGCTGTATAGTTTCAATACGGTGAAAAATAGGAGGAGAGAAGTGTTGTTTTTTATGTGTTTAGTTTTATGGATTGTTTAGTTAATTTATTTGAAGGAAGCAGAGTGTTTTAGATATTTTTTAGATTGTTTTGTATAATCTAGTAGGTTTTCTTCAGGTGATTTAATTGAGTGTGTAGTGTCGGTTGTTTAGGAGATGTTATTTATCTTTCTTTGCGGGATTCTTTTACTGTTTTGATCCATTCGTCTATGGTGATGTTCATTGATTTTAGTCCTTCGTTTATTATTTTCTTTAATTTCTTTTTTAATTCTCTTTCAGGTGTTGCAGGCATAGTTGTGTATATTTGGTCTTGAATATGTATATAGTTGTTTTGTTTATTGTTTTGGATTGAGGGCTGTTTTCTTTAGTTTTGTGTGTAGTTGTGTTAGTGCTTCTAGGTGTTGGTGTAGTTTTGTTATTCCTTGTTTTGTTGGTTTTATTAGGGTTCTGGGTCTGTCTTCTCCTATGACTTTTTGTTTCTTTATGTAGCCTGCTTTTTCTAGTTTGTTGAAGTGTGTGGCTAGTTTTTCCCAGCTTGTTTTCAAGAATTTTGCTAGGTCTGCTTCATACATTGATCCTATTATGTATAGTGATGCGAGTATGAGTAGTCTTGTGGTGTTTGATAACAGGGGGTCTATTTTGTTAGCTGTTTCTATTATTTCTGACAAGCCAATCTACCTCGGCTACTTTAGAAGCATAGGTTATGAAAGATAGTACTGTTGAAAGGATTAGTGTGAAGCACATTAGGCCGTGGAATGTCCAGTACCATTCACTTGACTCTAAGGGGTAGAGGAGTGTTGCGGCTATAAGTGATACTGTGAAGGAGGCTGCTGTGAGTACTCCTATTTGAAGTTATATTCTTTGAGGCAAATAGCCTTTCTCTACTTCTTTGCTTTCGGCGAATACTCCTACGAGTATCCATGAAGCCGCGAGCGCAGGTATCCAGGCTATAGACAATACTATTTTCGTAGGAAAACCTACTACAGCAGCTATTCCTGCCAACAAGTACGCTGAAGCAAAGCATGTGCCGAATATTTTCCCTCTAAGCCTACCGGTCTCTGAAAGAACAGGGTCTACTTCAGCCCTCAGCCCTAGTTTCCTGTAAGCAGAAATCACTGAAACAATCACTAAAATTGCTATAGGAATTCACGTTAGCCAAGCATAAGGGGCCAGCGGGCCCCCGAAGAGAGCTAGAGTAGAGTAGAGAGCATACCAGCCCCCATAAAGCGCTACTGTAGCAAGCCACGCATACAAGTAGCCTACACCATGCTTAAACCTCACCATACGCTCAATAAACACAGCAACCTCACCCATACATCTCACCAAAAGAAAACTCACATAAAACTATTTAAACAATCATTAAACTTTTAAAAACAAAGCTCTCGCAACAATACATATAATTCAACAAAATATCTAAAACATCTTCAATATGAGATGAAAAATAAACGGAAAATACTAACATTTTACTATGGAAAACCACAGCAAATAAGAACACATGAACAAAAGCCACTAAGTACTTAGAGAATATTGTTTTGCGGTATTATTTATATTTTTGTTTGATATTTAGTTGTTGGGGTTATGTTATTTGTTTTTGATGAGAGAGAGTTTGAGAGATGGATTAGGAGTGCTTGGGCTACTTTAAAGTCTGCTAGGAGTGATATTGAGGGCGGGTTTTTTAATTGGGCTTGTTTTAAGGCTCATCAAGTTGCTGAGAAAGCTTTGAAAGCTGTTTTATGGGGTGTTGGTAGGCCTCGTCTGGGTCATTCTCTTGTGGTTCTTCTTAGGGAAGTTGAGGAGCTTGGTGTGAGTGTTCCAGGTGATGTGAGGGAGTATTGTTTTCTTTTGAGTAAGTACTATATGATTACTAGGTATCCTGATACATGGGATACAGGTATTCCTGAAGAATATTTTACTAAGAGGGAGGCTGAGGAAGCTGTTAAAGCTGCTAGGAGGATTTTAGAGTGGGTTGAGGGTGTATGGAGAGAATTGCGGAGGAGAGAAGGGAGATGAGGGAAAGGGTTATTAGGGAAGTTAAGGTTTTTGCTAAGTCTTTAAGAGAGGTTTTAGGTTCTATTACTGTTGTTTTAGTAGGGTCTTATGCTAGAGGAGATTTTAATGAATGGAGTGATATTGATTTACTTATTATTGTAGCTGAAGCTGATCCTAATCCCTTAAAAAGATATGATAAGATCCTCGATCTTTTAGTAAAATATAGTCTTCCTATTGAACCTATTATAGTTACTAAAGGAGAGTTTTTAAAAGGATTAAAGAAGAAAAACCCTTTATTCATGGAAGCCATCAAATTAGGCGTTATTTTGTGTGATGACCTAAAACTTTTAACAACAGACCACAGTAGAATGCTATACACAAATGGAACTAATACATGTCACAAACGTTCAGTCTACTACAATGAACAATAATACTAAGTAAAATAAATATAAATTCATGTAAAATCTATTTAATTTATTCAAACACCATAGTTGGTTTATTCGATTGTTTCTTTATAAATATTATATAGACATAAAATAATTGAAAAGAGAAAAATTCAATATAACTCATACTATAATTAATTGAAAATCTCTAGAGAAAAATAAAGGAATAGGAACTGCACTCTGAATCTCTTGGCTACGTAATTAATTTAAAAATTTATTAAAAAGAGAATAGAGAGTTTAGCTATTTGTATATAATTTTATGTAGAAGAGGGTTCTCTAAGGGTTATTGCGTTGCTGTGTTTTTAGTTAATTGCTTGTGTTACGTTAGTTATAAATATTGTGCTATGTATATATGATTGGTGTGTTATGTGAATAGTGTTACGATTAGTGTTAGGATTCCGCGGGAGCTTAAGGAGAAGATTGATAGGTATGGTGTTAGAGTTAGCGAGGTTGTTAGGAGGGCTTTAGAGGAGGAGGTTAAGAGGAAGGAGTTTGAAGAAGCTGTTAGGGCTGCTGAGGAGCTTGGTGAGCTTTTTTCCAGGATACCTGATGAAGAGATTGTGCGTATTATTAGGGAGGGTAGGAGGACGAGATAGTGTATTTGCTTGATTCTAGTGCAATAGCAGTTCTTTTAAAGAGACTTGGTGGGAGTGCCGTAAAGTATTTTGCTGGAGTGTATACACTTGACTTAGCTTACTATGAACTAGGTAATATTTTATGGAAAGAATGTGCTTTAATGAAATTAATAAATGAGAAAGAAGCTGTAAATAAAGTTAAGTATATAGCTAAACTTCTAAAAACCATGAATATTGAAAGTATTAAATCGGAAAAAGACTTAGAGGGAACGATGGCGCTTGCAGTAAAACTTAAACTAACTTTCTATGACGCATCATACCTCTATGTAGCTAAAAAGAAAAACCTCATACTCGTAACCGAAGACCATGAACTCAGAGAAAAATCAGTAAAAGAAAATATTGAAGCCATAACCGTAGATGAGTACATAAAACAAAAGTAAATAAATCACATAAAATTAATGCAAAGAATAAATTAAATGAAACTTGGATCAATAAATAATTAACCTTTTACTATAAGCAATACAGAAAAGCCGGCCTAAAATACATAATTCACCAAAGAAAACTTATTTAATTTTATTTAAAGACTACAGTAAAGTTTATATATTTGTTTTTTACTCCTTTATAAACAGGTTTATAAATATTACATAGACATAAAATAATTGAAGCGACAAAATATATTAATACTAAAAACACAGAATATTCGAAAAGAGCATAAACAATGCCAATTCACGACCCAAATTAATTTAAAAATCTCTTAAAGAGAATAGAAAGTTAATATAATATTCTTTGCTGAAAATACAGGTATATAAGGTAATTCCTGGAGCTCCTCCGAGCAGAGAGGAGAAAGCCGAAGTCTCTATTACATCGAATCCTCGGGGAGCAAGAGTCTACGTAGTCAACAAGTACGTGGGCACTACTCCTCTTAAATTAAAGCTTGCTCCCGGTACATATACTATTAAAATTGCTAAAGAAGGCTATAGAGAGTATGTTACGACTATTAAAGTCTCAGCAGGTGAAACTAAGAGCGTGTCTACTCAGCTAGAGAAAAAGCCGAGTGAAGTAGGTGGCGGACTTCTAGGTAATTTAACTATTATTGCTGTCGTCGTAATTATAGCAATTGTAGTGGTTGCTGTAGTATTCTTTGCTTTGAGGAAGCGTAGACCGCCTCCCCTCTCCACAGTAATTCTACTTTAATTTTTCAATGTGTTTAGTGTTAGTTAGAGTTTAGGGTATTTGAGTAGTTTTAAGTAGCTTTGAGTAGTGTTTTATAGTGCTGTTTTGAGGAGTTTAACGTGGATAGTGTAGGAGACGGTATTTCTAGGTATTTGAGCTGGATTAGTTCTTGGAAGCAGGGTAAAGGTATTTATGGCGGTCTCCACGTCCATTCTTGCTGGAAAGTCTCTAGTGTTCTTGAGAAAAAGTATCAGGGAGTTACTGTTTCAGAGTACTTTGGTCTTATTAGAGGCTTCCTCAACTTATACAGTAAAACGGGCTACGAGTATTTTCTACTAGAAGCTAAAGCTATGTGTGATGCCCTATGTAGTCTTTTAGGCTCTGATGGCTGTTTTGAGCACAGTGTATATGAATTTGAGCCTGGTAGAGGAGGCTGTATACATAATGCTTTAGCCGACCTTGCTCTCCTCTCTTTCGCCGAAGCTCTAGTAGATGAGAACAAAGACCCTGATCCCTACTTGAAGACTGTTGAAAAGAACTTTGAGTGGTTTATGAGCTACTGGTGGAAGAGAGGTAATGCTTGGCTGAAGAATCCTAGTTTTCCTTGCTGGTGCGGTGTAACTAATCAGGATCTTGCTGTATGTTGGGCTATGGCCCTCTACGGCGAGCTCAAAGACAGGAAGTACTGGGAAGAGTATGGTTCGCGTGTCGCCTACTGGTATCTCGAGAACTATTTTCTGCCAGAATACAGGTGTTTTCTTAGAGGCGATGAACCCGAGTTCCCCGAACCCGCTCCCTACCACGGGCTTATTTCCTATGAGCTAGTCGAGCTCTATAAGCTTACAGGAGACTCGCTATTTCTTAAAAGAGCACTCGATGTCATAGAATACTTGTATGAAAACTCCTGGATCGACAAGTATGGCTTAAGGAGAATTCACCACAATATAGACTTGAAGACAGGAAGAGTTTCATTAAAGCCTTCTCTCGTTACTCAAGGCTCGCTTATCTGCGCACTTGAGGAACTAGAAGATTTAGGTGTAGATAGGTTTAAGGAGTTTAAAGAAGAGCTGGTAAAGACTCTGCTTTTCTATCAGTCTGGTAGAGGCTACTTCCGTAACTCAACTGACTTCAATAACTTCTTTGATATTGTTTCGAGGATGTGTCCAGGCGAATTTGAAGCGCTGACCACTATATGGAGGGGAGGAAGTCTTCAACTTGAATCAGAGTATGCTTTGAGTATAGATTTTTCAGGAAAATACATTTGGTTTGACTCTGACTGCTGTTGGGAGCTCCGCGGAGACAATAGAGCAGTATATGGGCTTAAGCATATGAGTAACGGTATTTTCTCAGGAAGTATTTTCGGGAACAAAGTTCAGGTCTCTATGAAAAACAACTTTATTGTGCTTGAGCTAGACTTGCCTAAATACTCTTCTGTGTGCTTAGACCATGTCGTCGATCAGAACGTGTTGCTGAGAGTCAAGTTAACTAGTCCACTGAAGCTAGGAATTAAGCTGTGGGATGGGCGGAGACTGTGCCTTGATTTAAGTAAAGGTGTACACGAAATTTCTTCCAGTAGCTTGTAGGAATGCTTATGTTTCGTTTAGAGGCTATTTACTGTGTCGAGTATTGTCGAATACAATCTTAGTTTTATTGTAGACACGAAAGTTCCTTTAACTGCTTTCTCAGGCGTATTCGTTTACAGAATGTTTCTTACACTTATTTCTTCAATAGACTCTATTTTAGCAGAAGAACTCCACGGCTCAAAGAAATTTAAGCCTATTTCATGCTACCCAGTCTACATCAACAACCGATTAATTAAACACGGAGTCCTTGTACCAAATAGAGTCTACTCAACTAAAGTCATTATACTGTCAGAAGATGTTAACTTGAAGTTCGCTAGAGCACTACTCGACACCTGCGTAGAATCAATAGATTTACCTGCTTGCCGCGTTAAAGTCAAAAATATTTCACTTAAAATAACTTCATTTGACCAAATACTAGAAGAAGCCTCTAAAACCGAGATAAATGATGAATTCACAATAGTCTTTCAAACACCATGCCAGTTAGGCAAATTAACTAAGTCTAAAAAGAAGCCCATATTCAGGCTATTCCCAGACTCCTACTACTTACTCCGAAACATCTACAACTACTGGAACGCATACTCAAACACAGTCTTCACAGAAGACTTCCTAGAATGGGTCAACGAAAACATATTCGAGAAAAAATACAAACTATCAACAGAGCCAGTATACCTAGGAGAGGGAAGAATAACAGTAGGCTTCACAGGAAAATGCACATACAGCATAGCAGACAGTAACAAAGAATACCTAAAAAAGCTAACAGCACTCCTAAACTTCGCACAACACGTAGGCATAGGAAAACACCGCAGCATAGGCATGGGAAGAATTAGATGGAGTTTTCTGGAAAATAAAAATCAATCGTAAGCTACGCTCAAAACATACAATTAATTTCAGCATAAAACTTACTTAATTTAAAGATCATAAATAAGAGTATTGTTTACTTTACTCCCTTATAAAAGAGTTAAAACTTGACAAATATAAAGTAATGAAAATTACTAAAAATATATAAAAGCTCAATCTATAAAAGAAAATAAATAATACTACTCTCTTTGCAGATTAATTTAAATAATAAAATAATTAACTATTATTCATTTATTAGAAAATGAATAATAGTTAATTGCATTAAATTTTATGATAATTTACTTCACTATATTGCTTGTTTTGGTATAGTTTTATTAAGAAAAATGGTATTTCTTCATATTCTAGTACTATTGTGCCTTTAGGATATTTGCGGTGTGGTTTTCCTGCTTTTACTTCTACTTTGAGGTTTCCGGCTATACAGTCTATTTCATAGCTATTTTTATAGTAGTATATTTCGCTGTATTTGCGGTAGAGGTGTTCTTGTACTATGTTTTCGAGTAATGCTGCTTCAAGATATTTTGTTCTCGACCACTCTGAGAATAGTTGCAGTAGGAGTGGATCCCGGAAGAATATTTTCTTCTCTTTTCTATAGTATACTTTTTTCCCCTGCTTTAAGTAAGCGTATTCTAGAATGTAAAGGTTTTTAAAGAATTCTAGGTATTCTTGTACCGTTTTATAGGAGTACCCTGAAGTATCTTTCGCTATTGTTCGGAAGCTTAGTGGTGAAGGTATTTTTGAAATTAGTGATGCGAATACCTCCTTAGCTATCTCTAGGCTTTTATTAAATCTTATGAAATCTCCTATAAATGCTTTTAGTATTTCTGTACTTGGATTCTTGTTTATTGTTAAAGGGAATCCTCCTGTAGTGAGGTATTGTTCGAAGAGATCTAGTACTCTGTCTTGTTGTAGCTTGTAGTCACTTATGCCGAAGACTTTGAGGTATTCTGGGAAACTTAACGGGAGCACTTCTATAATTTTGCCTTCGCCCATTCTTCCAGGAAAAAGCTCTATGTCTCTTTTAACTTTAAGCGAACTTGAACCCGTAACTACTATAACGCTATTTAGGGCTTTGCCTGAGTCTATTAAGACTTTTACTGCTTTCCACCAGTTTTCAAGAGATGTCGCCTCATCTAGTATTATTAGAAGATTTTGTCTGTTTTCAAGAAAATATAGAAGAGAGTCTCTTAGTTGAATAAAATCTGGAAATATTTCACAGCTTAAGTAAACTATCTTGCGAGGATTATATCCGCTGTCGATGAGTTTTTTAATTAATAGCTTTAATCCAGTAGTCTTTCCTGCTTGTCTTGGTCCGATAACAAAGTTTAGTGAAAAAGGTTTAAGAGATATATCTTTTATCCACTCTGGTATCCACCGAATGGGCTGATTTTTCCATAAAATTAAGTCTTTGTCATAATTTTCCCAATCTTTGTGCTCCCACCAAGGATTAAAATCTCTCAGTACTCTAAAGTGCATGAGAAAAGAGAATTCTCAGAGGTATATAAATATTGAGAAGTAAGAGTTCTCACATTAGCTACAGAGGTAAGGAATACTACTGTATACTTGTTTACTTAGGAATATTCTGCAGTATGGTTTGCGGAAGTTCTGAAGTTTTGCATAGAGAAGACTTTGTATGTTTTATTGATACAAGGAATTCTTCTAGACTGCTTTCTAGTTTAAGGAAGTATAATTATGGTTTTCGTAGAGAAAGCTAGGTTCATGAATATAGTTAGCGTGTAGCTGCTAGTGGAGAAAAGTATTCTGCTAAAGTCTTAGACTATGATGGGTGTTCTGTGAGTAAGGATTTTGATTGTTTAGGTGCTATTTGCGTGTTGCTTATAGGTGGGTAGGAGATATTGATATATGCCTGGAGTTTCAGCTTTATGAAGACTCATATGTTTTTCGTAATTAGTGTTAATGGAATTTGTCGAGGAGAGTTTATTGAAGTAGATTTTCCTAGATTTAGTAACATTAATGACAATTTATGGCTTGATGTAGCTAAAAGGTTTAAGAAGTGGAGCATTATTTGGGTTAAAACAGATAATTTAACAGACAATTTATGTAATATTTTGGGAAGAAGGGCGGCTTAGAGGAAATAGGTGCTAAGGAAAAATGGCTGCTCGATATATTTGATGCTTTCAGTAAATATGGTACTCTCGTGCAGCTATGTATGACTCCTAGCGTAGTTTACCCGGTTGCCTTGAAGTCTAAGGGAGCTTGCTTTGCGAGAACAGAGATTATTTTAGACGTTACCCTGATCACATTAAGCTATATCAAGGCTTCTATAACTCGGCTTTAGCGTGGGCTTTTGGAATATATCCTTGCTTCGGTGTATTCTATGCTAGCGATAAGTCCTATATCGAGACAGATAAACTGACTGCCGTGGACTGGGGATTTCCTAAAGTAAGCTATATTACTGTAAAAGATACGAACAAGGAGTTCCAGCTATTAGGTCACGCGCTCAGCTGCGGCGTAGTCTATATAGGAACTTGTATTCTATTTAACTTGTTTGGCATGCTCCGACTTAAGCCACTCTATTAGCTTCATGAACGCCCTATAGCGGTGACTAATTTTCTTTTTCAACTCATAGTTCTCAGCAAATGTCTGACTATAGCCTTCGGGAATAAATATTGGGTCAAAGCCAAAACCGCTTTCTCCTCTCTTCTCGTAGGCTATTCTACCGTAGACTCTGCCTTCAAAAAGCTTTAATATACGACCATCATAGTAGCCTACAACAGCCTTAAAGTAAGCACTCCTATTCTCAACCCCTTCCATTAGCTTAAGAATACCCTCGTTGCCAATAGTCTCAAGCACGTATCTAGAGTAGGGGCCTGGAAAACCATTTAAGGCTTCAATAAATAGTCCAGCATCTTCTACAACAACAGGCTTTTTAACTAAACCATAGGCTTGTTTAAGCTTATATTCTGCAACAAACTCGAGATCTCCTTGAGGCTCAACTAGCTTCACAGTGAGCTGTTTTAAACTAACACCTATTTCTCTGAAAAGCTTCTCAACTTCAAGAAACTTATGCTTGTTTCCTGTGACGAAATATACTTCCACAAATAAACCAAAACACTCAACTAATAAATTTTACAACTATAAGCTACAGCTAACTAAACTAGTACCTTAGCTTTCATTAAACATACTCTCTCATACTTCATACCCTCCGTTTAAGCTTTTCATTCAGCTTGGAGAATAATGCTTGAGTTAGAAATTTTTAGAATTATAAAAAAGAATAATTGTTGAATTTATTTTTTAGCTTTTCTTCTTTTATATAACAGTATTGAAGCTATTGCTATCAATGCTACCAGTCCTAGAATAGTGATAATGACTAAAGAAGAGTACTCCTTTTTCCACGCGGCCCTAATAGTCATTGGCTTGCCGACAGTAAATGAGAAACTCGGCTGCTTCGATAGGATTTCTCCATTTTCATCTACCCATCCTGTGAATACGTATCTAGCTATGCTCGTCTCTACAACCGTGTTGCTTACCGATATTTTTGCCTCAGAACCTTCGTCATACCATCCTGAACCTTCTACTGTTACTCCAAGATTTTTCAATTCGTCTGGTAAAACTACATTGATGTAGTACTGGGTCTTCCATCTTGCTTCAATTGAGAGAGGTTCTGTTACTTCTAGTTCTATTTCAGGTTCCGCACTTAACATTGTACCGTTGTGGAAATACCATCCGAGAAACTTGACTCTCGTAGTGCTATTTTGAGGAAGGTATATGACTTCGTTTTCTTCACTATATATTCCTAGTGTTAAAGTAAGTTTAGTTCCGTAGATATATCTACCTGATTTTACAGGTATTGGTATTTCGCTTTCAATAGAGACTGGTATAGAGTTTTTCCAGATAATGCTTAGAGCCGTTAATGTAAATAAATCGGCGCCTTCAAGCACTAAGAAGCCTCGAGGCAGTAATCGAGAAACAATTAATGGATCAGGTTTAATTCCCAGAGCTCTACAAATCCATAGATATAAAGCGAGTCCCCATTCATCTGCGTACATTCCTGATATAATCATTTCTTCGACTTCGCTTAACAAGCCATATACGTCGTTTTTGTCATAACTGCCCATCATAAGCTTTACTAGAACAGCCATTAACGTTGCAACCACGCTTGGTTCTTCCTCGTATAGATAATACCTATAGGCTTTACCTATTCTGAATTTTTCAAGCTGATTTAGTATATCGTTTTTGTCTATGTTATTTACCAGATTAGATTCATTTAAACCCCAGACTAGGAAGAATAAGTCTTCGGTGAATTCAGGCGTATATTTTAGGGTCTTTAAGGCTTTTAGTGCTTTGTTCACATCCATTGTTTCCTCTTCGCCAATAGCTATTAGTGTGCCTAAGCTTAGGGCCGTTGATACAGTGTCGAAATCTCTATCTTTGAGAGAAATAAGTCCATATTCGTCTTGAACATATAGTTTAGAAAGTTTTTCGATATTTAAGCTATCAATTTTATTTAAAAGTTTAAGAGAATATACAGCTAAAAATGTTCCTAGTACACTCGATGGAGTGTTAAAACCTCCATTTCGATATAGCGGTTTTAATAAAGATACAATCTTCTCTTTAGCTTCTGCATCCATAGCTTCAAGCTCGCCTAGAGTCCTAGCACAGTAGTAGAGGTCGACCATGTCCCAAGGTTCTCTGAGAGAAGTAGTCCACCTGTACCTTAATTCATCTTTTATAAATTTCACAATAGAGCTCTTAGATATAGTGAAATTAAGCACTTTAGCAATGTAGACTCCCTTAAAGTTGGACACACAGCTATAATCACTTCTGGGAGACTCTAAAAATAGATTATTTACGTATAGTCTTTGCAGCTTCTCTCTTACAGTACTTAAATTCAGTTTCTCAAGAGCTCCTAGCGCTTGAGCAATTACAATAACAGCATAGAGGCTGTGTATGTCGTCTTTCTGCTCAAGAGCTTCTCCGATAGTCTTAAGGATCTCGCCTTTTTCTTCATCAGAGAATTCATAACCAAGTATAAACAGTGCTGTAGCCAGTTCAGCAGCGTCCCTAAGGTATACAGAATCTTCTGATGACCTATATTCTTTTAGATTACTTAGAAATTCTTCTTTTATATTTTCTATTAACAGTTCTTTATTTGGAATATCTTCTAGTTTTCCAGTTAAGTTTAGAAGCTGTACTGCGTAATAATAGTTGAACGATAACCAGTAACCTTGTCTATAAGTAAAGTGTCCTTCTTCACATGAATAATGTTTGAACACAAAATCGCTTATTTCCCTTAATTCTTTTTCGCTTAAGGAATTAGCATAATATAGAGCCATGGCACCATAGAACGTAGTCTCTAAGTTTCTCCTTAATCCGAAGCCTCCATCTGAATTCATGTGCATCATAATAGCCTCGGCAATATCCTCTGCTGTAAAAGCAAGAGAATTATTGTAAGGAGCTGAAGAAGCAAGCAGCGAAGCTGTTAAAAGCACAGTGAAAAGGCACGGCAGAATAGATCTATTCATGCCTTCTCACCAGTACCTGTACTATTGAAAAATCTATTTATGACTTTCGTTTCCATATTTATCTTAACCGTATACTTTTGAATCTTAACGATATCATTAGAGTTAAAGCCTAGCCTCACCGTTTACCCCTAGATGAGAACTAGTAGGGCCCAAACTTCTTCTCAATCTTGTCCAGCTTCTCCGTTAGTTTGCCTCCAACTCTCTCGAAGGTCTCGCTGATGTCTCTGTACTGGACTAGATGTAGGAGTGTCTTCCACGCCTGCTCGGGATTATCCACTTGATACAGCGAGTTGGTTAACGTCGGGTAGAGCGGGACACGCACAGGTGCTACACCGGACGCGACCCTTAATCCGAACGCTTCCATGTCAATCATGGTCGGTATGACCGTTCCGTAGCCGAAGAGTCTCCCAATGAGCCCCTGCTTAATACTCACATCGCTCAATTTGCTGTATATCCTTGCCTTGCCCTCTCGGCTTATCCACTTATCTTCTATCAAGAGCTTCTTATCGGTTACAACGTACTTCACGGATTTCACTCTCGCTATGAAGAGCGGTATTGTTACCGCCGTTATCAGGATATAGAGGACGTAGTAAGCTCTGCCGAAGACTAGGGGGCGACTATGAAGGTAGCCCTCATAGAGCTTGAGGCATATGAGCCCAGACACGCCCGCTGGGATTAGTAGCGCGAAGAATCGCACGAAGAGGAAGTGGAGCACTCCGTATTTGTAGAATGGTACCTTGGGGTCGGGTAGCAGGTACTTGTCGATGAACACGGACACTAGGATGGTCAGTAGGGTGCATAGCGCTATGCCGACGCTCTGGACGGCGATCCACTTCCTGCTGACTTTGAACTCTGCCAGAGTTCTCTCTTCTACTGGGTACCTGCCGCCACATACTCTGGGATCGCCATATCTATATCCCCTATCGTAATACTATGATATAACTATATAAACCTAAATAAACTTAATAAGAGAACGCTTGTTTTATTTGATGTTCATGATGTATGCTAGTACTGTTTTTGTGCTAGGTTACTGCGCTAATGGTGTAGTTAATGGTGTTCTTTGCGAGCTCTATTCTGCTTCTTAACGATTACTTTTATTAAGTTTTCTGGACTAGTCAGTTAAGTGGAGTTTAGAAAAGGTACTTGGATACACATACCGAAGACTTTTAGTGAGGCAGACTTCGAGAAAGCAGCTAAGGACTTGGCGGACATAGGGTTTAATGAAGTCTACCTTATTGTGTCTGGGGGTCACGGTACTCTTTATCCGAGTGAAGTTAGGCCTCAGCCACCTAACCTTAAGGGTAAGGACTTAGTTTCGCCTTTCGTAAGAGAACTGAAGAAGGCTGGGCTTAAAGTTCATGCATGGATTATCTCACTTAATTTGCCTAACGAAGAATTTGTTCAGAAACATAGGGACTGGTATGTTGTAAATAAAGAGGGGGTCAGTTGCGTTGACTCTCCTCCTTACGTTCAGTACTATAAGTGGCTCTGTCCTACGAGAGAAGAAGTTAGAGAAAATTTGAAGAGCCTCTTTTTAGAAATAGCTGAGAAATTTGATGTAGATGGCTTACACTTTGACTACATTAGGTTACCCGATATACTGCTTCCTAAGGCTCTGAGAAGAAGATACGAGGGTGTGCCAGAAGAAGATGTTCTTCAGCCGCGCTTCGATTACTGTTACTGTAAAGTATGTAGAGGGAAGTTTATGGACGAGTATGGTGTAGACCCTATTGAACTCAAGTATATTGAGCCTCTTTACGGCAAGTGGTTTAAGTGGAGATCTGATAGAATAACTTCGCTTGTTAAGGAAATATGTAGGGCAGTTAAGAACTATGATAGTAGTCTTGAAGTTTCTGCAGCTGTTTTCGCTACACCTAAGCTTGCATACGAGTATGTTTTCCAGAACTGGACTATGTGGGGAATAGACCACTATAACCCTATGATCTACCATGAGATGTACGGAGAGCCATCAACGTGGATAGGTGAAGCTGTTCGTGAAGCTGCCTTAAAGGGAGTTAATGTGTGTGCAGGCATACTCGTAAACTTCATGAAAAGCAGAGAAGAAACGATACGGGCGTTTAAGCTTGCTAAAGAAAACGGGGGAATCGGAGTAACTGTGTTCGTGTATCCCTTTCCTCGACCTGAGCTAAGGGGCTGGGTTAAAGCCGCCTTAAAGGAGCTTGACTCAGAGTAAACTTCAATTAAGTTTAGCATTGTAGCTGTAACTCAATTAAAGGAGAAGTAGAAATGGTAAGATCAGTATTCTAGCTAAAGTTATTAGAAACATTCTTTTAGGAGTTACCTTGACTTGAGCAATACCTAGTCTAGCGTACCAAAGTACTTTGTTGCTAAATGGATTAAAGTAGAATTTAATCCACTTCAGCCAGTCCGAAGGCCTTACTGCCCAGAAGTGCCAAGTAGTATCGTTTAGAATCCACACTATCCAGGCAAGCTTAAATGCTTCTACTAGTCCTAGAGGGACAAAGGGTGCTATGTAGAGTAAAGCCAATAGAATATGATACATGTCCTTAGGTATTTTCCTCGCATCAAACTTAAATGGTGCTCTAAGAGACCACAGCCCTCTTGTCCAGAGAAGTACTTCCATAACGTTTATGAACTGAGCGTAAGTAGTAGCGAAAACTAACGCTATGGGTAGCATTACAAGTTAGCTATTCTCTGCGCAGTGTTTTAAATATTTCTAAGTGCACTTAGCTTTCTCTTCAACTATTTCGGAGACCTTTTTCACTCTAGTGATGTCGCCGTCGGGTGGAACTTGGTCGGCTACACCTATTATGAACTTGTAGTCGCTTCGATAGAGCTCTATTAGCTTGAGAAGAGTTTCCACAAGGAGATCTTCGCGGTATTTTTCGCTGAAATATACGCCGGGAAGGCCTCCCCACAATATGACGATGGGGCCTGCTTCTTCTCTGAATTTCTCTAAGGGCATATCGCCTACTGGAGCCGGTGTAAGTGACTGAACACAGTCTACGCCTGTTTTTGGAACAAGATTTAGTAGTCCTCGTAGCCTTCCATCTATATGTACATAGATCTTCTTTTTAGCTGCATGAAGCTGCTCTACTCTCTTTTTATAGTAGTCGAAGCAATATTTCTTGAAGAGCCTTGGGCTAACAATATCGCTTGAAAGATTTTCGCCGAAGTAAACGTACTCTGCTGGAGCTCCTCGAATAGCTTCGTAGATAGGGTCGTCGACTTTCATCATTGTTTCGAGGACTTCTTCGAAAAGTTCTTTTGACTTGACCATAAGCTTATAAGTATTCATGACGCCGGCCCACTCGATTATTATTCTGAGTAAAGGTGTTCTTGGAGGCAGGCTACTTACAATGCCCCAGCCGCGCCACATTTCCATTAGCTTTAACTGTCTCTCGTAGGCTGCGTGATCTGGCTTGACTACCATGTCTTCGTAAATATACTTGAGTACTTTGAGGTCTCTGTCCGACTCTACAGGATACTTTACTATAGCAGAGCTATAGGATACAGGCGAGTATTTCCTTACTTTAGTTAGAGTTCCTAGAGGAGTCTCGAATACTGTTTTCTCTAGCCGACTTCCGCTCTCTAGTTTCTCGACGAAAGTTCTTATTTTAATGGTCTTGTAGGATATTTTGACTACTGGTCCGTAGAGTTCTTCGTGTGCTCCACATCCCAGTTCCTTATAGAGTCTTAATCTGCCTTCATCCCCTCGATACTTTTCAGGCAAATCTCCTTTAGTTAAGTGAGCATGATACCAGTAAGTCAAGTCAGCAAACCACGGCATGACGTCAGGTTTTTCGCCTCTAAAAACAGCATTAATTCGTTCTTCGGGAAGCACATTCACTACTTCTATGTAAAACTAAATAATACTACTGACCTCGCTTCTGCTAGTAGCTTTCCGTAATTAAGGCTAAATATTGATTTAAAGCAAAAATAGTATGCCTAAGCTTCTCGATGTCATAGTTATAGGCGCGGGTTCTGCTGGGCTTTCTGCAGCTTCTCAGCTGCAGAAAAGGATTTTTAGAGTAGTTGTTCTCGAGAAAGGAGAAAGCCTAACTATGAGAAACTTTGCGGCGGCTATATACCAGCTCCTGTTTTTGAGGCTTTCAGTACTCCGAAGACTATTGCCAACTACTCTGTTAAAGGGATAAAAATAGTTGCTAAGGAAAATGAGTGGGTCGTAGAGTTCGACGAAGTCGTAGGATATAATGTTGATAGAACAAAATTTGCTGAATACCTGGCTAGTAGAGTTAAGAAAAGGGGAGGAGAGATCTTAACTGATACTATTGCATTAAAAGTTTATTAAAGCGAAAATAATGTCACCCTGATACGCAAAGATAGACACTTTGAGGCGAGAATAGCTGTGGCTGCTGATAGAGTATGCTCGCGTGTAGGAGGAGAAATTAGAGAAGAATTCAAGCTCGAGGACCTTGGGTTAGCTATTCAAGTAAAATGTTCTTTAAGTAAAAGTTTTGAGGAATCTTCACGAAGCCTCAACGTCACACTTCTAGGTAGAGAATTTTCTCCACTAAGCTATGCTTACGCTAAAGATGTTTGTGAAAAGAAAATATCATCGGCTAAAATGCTTAATGATTCTATTATGAGAAGAGCTGTAGCAGAACTTTACACTGATAGAAGAGAACTTCATAAACTAGTTTTAGCTAGCCTCCTTAGAGTCCCAGTAATTCTTTTTAGGTGATTACATCTAATTACTATAATTAATTATTTAAGATTAATTTTTCATAGAAATTACAGAGCTAAACTTATACTTAATTTAATCTATTTTGAAAATATGTTTTAGGCATTTAACTTTAATTTAAAAACTTTCAGAATAAAATATTTATCTGAATCTATGTAGAATAAATGGGAAATATTAAATGAAAGTTAGAGTTGGTAAACGTGGTGTTATAGTTATTCCTAAAGAAGTAAGAGATAAAATGAATATTAGGGAAGGTATGGTGCTAGATCTTCAAGTCGAGGCTGATAAAATTATCTTAAGAGTTAAAGATCTATGGAGCGAGCTTAGAAAAAGAGGTCGATTACTAAAAGTAAATGTTGATGAAGCTGAAAAAGAGCTTGATGAAGCTGATGAACTATGGTTAAAAAGACTAGAATAATCGTAGTAGATACTTATGCGATAATAGCTGACTTAACAGGTACTATTACTAAGCGGGCTTTAGATGTAATCGAGTCTATTAGGCTTGGTGAAACTGAGGGCCTACTACATTATCTTATAATATGTGAGCTTGCCTATCACTGGAGAAAAGGTAGGTTACCTTTCATAAGTGAAGAAGAATTTTTAGAATTCATTGACCTGTATTTTAAGGTAGTCGACCTCGATCCTCATTTAGCTTTAGAAGCCTCTCGTGTCAAAATCGAGGGAAACATATTTTTGAAAAAAGCATCAGATCAGAGGCTTAGAAAAAGAACTCTTTCTTTAGCCGACGCTACTACGATAGCATTAGCTTTAAAATATAATGCACCAGTGCTCACAGGTGACATAGATTTATCTTATGTAGCTGAGCGCCTAGGAGTAGAAGTCATATGGTAAACTAGTGTTCAAGGCTAAGTAAACAATTTATTGTAGTCTTGTTAGTGTGCTGTGTGAAAACAGTTGTTAAAGAACTCGTTGTAGAAACTGAAGGTACATATTATGCTGTAGATTTAACGTCTACTGTAGCTGAAGAAGTAAAGAAAGCGGGCATTAAAAACGGTACCGTGACAGTATTCTCCGAGGATCCTCTCTGCCCCATCTTCACTATAGAGTATGAACCCAAACTTATGTCAGATCTAGTTACATACGTTAAGAAACTTTCAAGCGATGAAACCAAGGCCCGGCTTTTAGCGGCAACAGTTCTAGGAACAAGTCTGACAGTACCAGTGGTCGACGGAACTCCTGTTACAGCTACTTTTCAGCAAATAGTTTTACTTGAACTTAATAAAGAGGGGGGCTCGAGGAAAATCTACTTGGTGATTCAAGGTGAGTAAAGTCTACGTGAAAACATTCATTATTAAGACATATGGCCCTAACAAGCTCTTCGATATAACTGATAGAGTAGAGAAGATAGTTGAAGAAAGTCCAGTAGAAAACGGCGTAGTAACAGTATTTAGCCACGGGTCTACAGGAGCATTAGTTAGACTCAAGCCCGAGCAAGTAGAAGACTACAGTTACGCTTTATGGGACCTCGTACCTATTAAAGGCTGGCAGCACCCAGGGAATGCTTACGCTCACCTTAGATCAACACTTATCTCAACTAAACTCACTCTACCAGTAATCAACAGCAAAGTAGTCTTAGGCCCAGCTAGAGTATATTTTGTTGAAAACCAGTGCTACATCGCGAGAGAACGTCATATAACAGTAGTTGTTGAAGGAGAATAGACAATACTATTCATTTACAGGAAGCCTGCCTCTCTTAAGAGTTTATCAAGAAACTCACTTTATCTGCAGTAGGGGGAGTACTGTAGTGTATGGTAACTATTTCCGCTTTAATGAATGCAGCACACTCGATCCATAGTTTCCAGTTGTGGTCCAGGACTGATGTACAGAAATATGTTTAAAGTCTTTTAGAGCCTCTATGCGCCTCTTCAACTCATCTTCTGTAGCGCTTATGTAACCGAAAGTAGCGAAAGGACCTAAACTATGTTTCGCTCTACCATCATAGAGCATAACCATGATGGCTTGAAAACCTAATTTCTTATTTTTCGCAGCTTTCAAGAAACTGTATCTTAGGAGACTTGAAATAAATAAACCTATTTTATCGCTAAACATGTTCGCTAAGTACACTACCGAAATTAACTAAACTTCCTCGAAATATGTGTTTTACTGCACTAATTATTTTACCACTATTTTTAAATATTCCATAACTACTATATATGGTGAATATGCAAATTCTGGTTAAGATGGACCGCCAAGGAAGAATACTGATACCATCTAGTATTAGACAAAAACTAGATACATCAATATTTCTGCTAGAGTACTCTGAAAACGAAATAAGACTTAAGCCTATCAAGACAATTAGCTTAAAAGAATTCTTTGATTCAATAGAAGTAGAAGTGGATGACTTTACTGACACACATGCTCTGAGAAAATCATTGAGAAAATGAGATTCCTAGATTCATCTGTCTTCATACACGCATTCCTTAAACCTAAAAGAAAATTGAGCAATAAAGAAAAATTAATTAAAAATAAAGCTAAGAAAATAATATCCCGTGTAGATAATGGCGAAGAAGTAGCAACAACAGTAATTCACTTAAGCGAAATACTAAACATTATTGAATCTAGGCTAGGTCTAGTTAAAAGTATTCAATTTCTTTTACGAGTGCTCTCATTATCAAACATAAAGATACTTGATGTAGCTAAAGAAGATTATGAAGCAGCACTACTAATAGCTCAACGCTATAGCATCAGTCCAAACGATGCTTTAGCATATATTAAGATGAAACAGCATGGAATAAAAGAAATATATACTTTTGATAAACATTTCAAAAATATACCAGATATAGCAATTATCCAAAACTAGTATCACTTAATGTTAATTAGCAGACTTACAGAATATTATTTTAACAATTAATTCTGTAGTAGTTAAAATATTTAGAAGAGAAAATAGAAGCCAGCATTCTGTTCTACCATAACTCATATAAAGGCACACTGATGTTTCTGCAAACTACTTAAACCACACTATAGAACAATATTGCTCAATAGTAGAGAACTTGAATTCTAGAGTAGAAGAGAACTTGCAAAAAGAATGGGCTATCGACACCGTTTTTACTGAAGACACAAATTATAGAGAGAATCTACGAAATTAAGGTAGAAGTGTTACAAAACAGGAGAAGACTACCTATAGTTGTTTCCACTGCATCCCGATTCTTGCTAAGATCTTTTACTTCGCAAATATTATTTTTACAATTATCTAGATTTTAGTTAAACGAATTTCTATGAGAATCTTTGCACTATAAATAGTTTCTGCAAGACTAAGGATATTTATTTGCTGTTTTAAGCAATTTTATGACTAAAGGTCCCCGAATAGAGAAGTTTAAGTATATTTTCTCGGTGGACGCCCATAATGAGGAAAAATATGTTACTTTTATTGAGACTTGTAGTGGACACAAGATTATAGTTGATGAACCCGTTAAGTGTGGTGGCGAAGGTAAGGGCCCTAATCCTATTGAATTATTTTTGGCTTCTCTTGCTTCATGCTTTATTATTTCCGTCAAAATGCATGCAATGAGACTAAAGGTTCCCGTAGACAGTATTGATGTTTATGTCGAAGGCTGCTTTGATATTAGAGGTTTCTTAGCGATTAAGGGCTTTAAGCCTGGCTTTGAGAAAATTGTTTTAAAAGCTAAAGTTAAGAGTAGCGCTGATAGAGCTACTGTCGAGAAAATTGTTGAGAAGGCTCTACGAGGCTGGGTTACTGGGTCTACTGTACAGAAAGGATTTCCTATAGACATTAGAGTGGAAGTAGAGTCTACTTGACTAACTTTTATATTTTCGGCTATTCCAAGTATACTGTATGCAGTCTACTACTATACGTATTTCAAAAAATACTTTAGAGTTGCTTGAAGCATATAAGAGAAAAGTAGGCGCCCGTAGCTTTGATGAAGCTATTCGCAGACTTTTACTCGAGTACCGTAGGTCGCTGGTAAACAAGTACTTTGGTATCGATAAAGGAAAAATAAGTAAGTTTACAGAGGAGGATAGACTTGAAGACAGGTCAATACATTAACGTCGTTATAGATACATATGCTTGGATCGAGTACTTTAATGGTACTACTGAAGGCATTAAAGTGAAAGACATTATTATTGAAGCAGAATACGTCTACACACCATCGATAGTTTTAGCTGAATTAGCGAGAAAGTATTTTCGCAGCGGTGTAGACTATAAGACTATTGAAAAGCGTTTGAAAATTATTGAAGAGCTCTCGATAATTGTTGGAATAGATTCTACGCTTGCATTAAAAGCTGCTGAAGCATACTTTGATTTAATTTCACATACTAGAAAACTTGGATTAAAGTCTAAACCTGGCTTGGGAGATACTTTAATTTTGGCTACGGCTAGGCTTCTTAAAGCCAAGGTAGTTACAGGTGACCAACACTTTAAAGGACTTAAAGAGACTATTTGGATAGGATGAAAGTGCTATAGTACTATTATTTTATCCATGAATTTTATTAGCTCTTCTAAGAGCTGTTTCTCTCTAGTTGATATTTCTGTACCTTTGTCGTCTGCTAGCTTTTCTCCATAGTAAGCGTTTGCTATGAATGTTTCTGCTTTATTTATGCACTCGACTATGTCTTCTAAGGGTCCTTGGTGGAGATATATTGTGAGGTCGTTTATTACTAGTATTTTGGTCGGGTTCTTTGAGTATTCTTTGAGAAGTGGTTTTAGTGCTTCTGCATTTGCTTTAGCTTTACTTAATATTTCTTCGGGTGTTTTGCCTGTAGTTCGGGGAGCATAAATTTTCTCGGGCTTCAGGTATCTTATCGCCTTCAAGGCTTCTTCGCTTAAGTACTCCTTTAGTAAGCCACCTATTTTTCCTATTTTAGGTGGAGCCATATCTATTACTGTTATTTCGCTTGCATAGTTTCTTAAAGCAAGTTCTTCGACTATTCTAGCTGTAAGGAGCGTTTTGCCGCTGCCTACTTCACCTACTATTAGAGTTTTCTTTCCTAGCAGGCTTTCTACTTCTAGAGGTATTTTACTCGAAGACATCGCTTGTTATCCCTATTTTCTTCAATATTTTCACTGTAATAAAGCCCATTATTGAGCCGGGTACTGAGCTGAAAGCCCATCCTATCCAGAGCGCTATGAGAGCGGATAGAGCTCCTTCCTGGAGCTTAGAAAGCATTCTTATGTCATGTAGTGCTGGCGCGAAGACTAGTAGTGCTAGTGTGCCTCCTATCAGTACTGTGCCTATGGGCTCGAAAAGTCCTGCTACTTCAGCCTTGTTCCTGAATTTTGTTTTCTTGAGGAATCTGTGGACAAGGCCTACTACTAGTGCTCCCGGTATTCCTCCAGGTATACTATAGATAGTTCCTATACCGAGGCTCATTCTTATTACTCCTATGAAAAGAGCTACTAGTGCGGCCCACCAGGGGCCTAATAGTACTCCGGCGACAACGTTTATGAGGTGTTGGCCCGGGTAAGCTTTGCTTCCGAGGACAGGGAACCAGAGGAAAGGTGCTAGCACTACTCCTAAGGCAGTCAGTATAGCTGCTGCTACTATTTTGAGAGACTGCTTGTTAGGCATACTTATTTCCCGTAAACTTTCTCGGCTAGTTTTAGTACCTTTTTAGCGCAGTCTACTGCTGTTTCGCCGAAAACTACTATCATGGGTTCTTTGCCCCAGTCTCCTTCGTGGTAAATTATGTCAGGTACTTTTCCTTCAGCATTCTTAATTGCCTCTGAGACACCCCAAGGTATTGTCGCTCCTTCTTTGGCTTTTACTTCGGGAGGCTCTTTTCTCCTATCGTAGTACGATACTATTAGTCCTTCTTTCTCAGCTACCTCGAGTATCTTTTTATCGAACCGTATGTTTATTGCAGCTCTCTTACGAGGATCATGCTTCATTATATTCAGTATGTAGCGTGCTAAGTGACTTGAAGCACCGAAGTCCGGTGCATGTAGGCAGGTGACTCTGTTTACTGTTTTCCTCAGTCTGCCAGGTACTGCTGCTACGTCTTCTATTGAGTCAGCGTAAGGTAGAGCCATAGCTATGTTCATTCCCACTTCGGGAACAAGGTTTACTGATAGAGAAGAATTCTCTATTAGGAGCACGGCTTCCATAACGTTTTTAAGCACATTATAGCGTTCTGAGTCTTTGTAGAGTAGAGCCAAGGGATTTACTGGGCCGTGTCCTCTACCTACAGGCACTCCGTAGCGAATAGCAGCTGTTATAAGCTTCTTCGCAACAGAAACTGCTTCAACTATACTCTTCTCTTTAGCCAACTCAGCTGCTATAGCGGCTGAAAAAGAGCAACCCGTGCCGTGAGTGTTCCTAGACTCTATTCTCTCGGCTTCATAAAAATAGTACTCTCCCTCGTAGTAGAGAACATCTACAGACTTCTCGGTGTAAAGATGACCTCCTTTAACTACTACTGCTTTTGGCCCTAGCTCAGCTATCTTCTTAGCTGCTTTCTTCTGGTCTTCTAGACTACTTATTTTAAAGCCGCAGAGAACTTCAGCTTCTCTAGCATTCGGCGTAAGCACTGTAGCTAAAGGCAAAAGCTCCTCTACAAGAGTCTTAACGGCTTCTTGTTTCAGTAACGGAGCTCCGCTTTTAGCTATCATTACAGGGTCTACGACTAAAGGAAAGCCATACTCCTTTACTTTCTTAGCTACCACTCTAATGATTTCGCTTGTGTGCAGCATTCCTGTTTTAGCTGCATCTACTCCAATATCTGAGAACACTGCATCTATTTGCTTCTCAATAATCTCTAACTCAACATCCTGTACACCAGTCACTGCCGTAGTATTCTGCGCAGTAATAGCAGTCAACACTACAGTACCGTGAACCCCGAGCGCAGCAAAAGTCTTTAAATCTGCCTCAATACCTGCTCCTCCACCACTATCGCTACCCGCAATAGTCATTGCTACAGGAACCTTACCATAAATATCGATCCAAACCATACGTAGACTACTGTGCTTAATGCAATAAATGTTTATCATTATTCAATGAAAAATCTCCGCTGATTTAGGGAAATATCTCAAGGACACAAGTAAAAATATGCAAAATATTCTTGTAGACAAAACAGAGCCCCTAGACATCAACTCTACTTAAGCAATTACTTATTGTTTTATACAGTAAACAAGCATTACGATACATGAACTCAGCTAATGGAGTATACTGGCTTGCTTCAGTAAAAAACATTAAGTTTGAAGAAAATGAGCTGAGAAGAATTTACCGCGAATTAGCTTTAAAGGGGATAAACATCGTTAACGTAATATCATATAAGTGCATAAGAGACTTGGGTGGCGCACCGGACATAGAATACGCGCTCTTTTCTCTAAGCAGTGTTCTTACCGTAGCAGATGAAGCCAAAGACATAGATCTGCTTAAACTGCAAGTAGAAATAGCTCACGAAGAAGACTTACTGACTAGAACTTACTTAAATGCCCATTGGTACGGCTATGGCTTCTACTCAAAGCACAGAGACTAGACTCAAGTAAAAGCCGACGGAAAACCCGTAGACAATCTCTACGGCCACGATTACTCAATGTGCGTCAACACTGGTACCGTGACCGAATGATTAACCTCGCGGCTGAAGTTGCCTCAAGAGGAGTAGACATAATTTTCTTCGACAGCCCAGCCTACTATCCTGGAGCATGTTGCTGTAAAAAGCTGCTTAAAGAAATTTAGAGAAATATATGGTAAAGATATTCCTCGTAAAGAAGACTGGAAGAGTCTTAGTTGGAGGAGATTTATTCTCTTCCGCTAAGAGTCCCTTAGAGACTTTCTAATAGATGTTCGTAGAGCTTTGAGAAACCGCGGCTTGAAGACTTTGATTTACAGTAATACTAGTGGGGCAGTATTGGAACTACGAATTCCTCGACTACATAAAATTGTTCAAAAACGCTTTAAACTGGGCTGATCTGAAAGAGTATTCACTCGAACTAAAGGGACCGGAATTTATTGAGGCCACTTTGTGGAGAGGAGAAAACTGGTACTTGATATTCTTGGCTAACTACAATTACTCGATTAGAAGACCTTTTGAGGAAGTTATTGAGGCTAAAAGACATTAAAGTGAGAATAAGGGCAGAAGAACCTAAGAGAGTTTTGTCTCTAGTATATTTAACTGAATATGAGTATTGCGTGGAGCAAGACAGAATATTAGTACATGTACCTGGGATTAAAGACTACGATATAATCTTAGTGGAGTACTAAGTTTACTTAAGTACGTAACGCGTTTTCGCTCCTCTGCCCCTTCTTTCAACTAAGCCTATTTTTTCTAGACGCTCTAGACGAGCTACTACTGCTGTTTTAGATAATCCTACTCTTTCTGCTATTTCACTACTTCGGGCTTCTCCCAGTACTTTAATGACTTCTAGTATTTCTCTATCTTTTTCGTCGAGTAGTTCTCTCACTTCACTTACTTTCTCGAACACTACTTCGGTGTAGTAAGGCTGTATATTGAACTTAAGGTCTACTAGAGGATGTTCGCTGCAAGCTTTCTTCATTCTATAAATTCCAGTTCCCCATTTTTCTATATAGCCTATGTCGTAGAGATATTGACACAGTAGAGGATTTCTAGGCACATGACGTGGATTTTCGGGCGAAACTCCTGGCGGGAAACTTCCAGGATTTTTCACTACTATCTTTTTGGGAAATATGAAAACCTGTGTCTCAGACGGTATTAGATAATTTCTATGAGCCAGTGCGTTTGTTACAGCTTCTCTAAGTGCATCTAATGGGTACTCATAAAGCTCTATTCTACGCCACTTTGCTTCACGAATAGGTATTTTCATGAGATTTGCTTTGAAAAATTCTTCTAGCTCGTTTATTATTTTCCATACAGGGCCTTCTATAAACCTATAGTAAGCCACTCTAGTCATATCTTCGTCGAGAAACTTTACTAACTGGACACGTGCCCAGGGTACGTATTTGACCGGATTTTGTGTAAAAAACAGTACTCCTGCTCCACTTAGAGATTTTTCACTATTTCTGGAAACTATGATATTGAGCTTTTCTGCAATTTCCATAAGGTCTCCGTAACTCTTAACATTTCTTACTTTTTCCCTAGTTTCAAGAAACCATTTAAGTATATTTAAATCTATCTCGGTGGCCGGCACTCCGCTAGGAGCTCTATCAAAGAAGTAAAGCACTGCTTCGGCTGCTCTCTCAAGTAATTCGTTTAAAGCTAAAGGCTTTACGTTTTTTCCTACTCTAATATAGGCAATGTATCTAAAAGTATGTATTTTAGTACTTTTGGGGACTCTTATTAAGTATATACTTTTATTTTCAATAGAAATTTTGTCAACTTTAACTCTCAGAGGAGGTGTAATATTCAATAAAATATCTGAAAGCTTTTGTAGGATATCCTCCTTTACTCCAATAATATTGCCTTCGTCATCTACGCCTACAAGTATTACTCCGCCTTCAGTATTTGCGAAAGCTACTATATCTTTCCCTATATCTGAAGTAAGCTTTCTCTTAAACTCTATAGTATCGCTCTCACCAGACTTAATTAACTCAAGTACTTCGAGTATACTCACTCTTTCACCGTTAAGTAGTGTTAAACCTATTTTACTTAACGATAAACATCTATATGTGTTTTTTTAATAAAAATAAGAAAGAATAATTACGTTTCCCGACTTCCCTCGCGACTTGGATTATACCGTTAAGCACAGCTTACTTAACACTACTTAACGATATCAAAGTAAATTCTGCAACTCTTAAAAGTAATTATTTACATGAAACCAATAAGCTATAGTCTTAGCATTCTCAGAGTATTTTCTCTTAAAACTAGCCTCAGATCTTCTTCACTGATACCCGATACTTTTACTTTCAGTATTTCGTATGCAGGGTGACCGAAAGGCATGTCAGATCCATATAGTACCCGGTCTGCTCCAAGTACTTCAACCGCCTCCTTTATTTTACTATGCATAGGCATGCCTGACGTCTCTAAGTATATGTTGTCGTGTTTTTTCGCTACATCGATAGCTCCATTGATATAGACTATGTGTCCGTGCCCCATGTGCCCGAGAATTATTGTTACATCAGGGAATCTATCAGCTAGCGAAGAGAAGTGCCATGGAAGAGACCAAGGCGGGTGCCCGCAGTGGAAGAGCACAGGTATTCTATATTTTCGCGCTCTCTCCATTACTGGGTAAACTATATCTTGGTCCGGCAAGTAAGCGTCGAGTAGCGGGTGCATTTTAATACCCTTAAATCCCCATTCGAGTACCGCTTGATCAATCTGCTCTAGCGCTTTTTCTCCTTGATGAGGATTAATCCAAATAAAACCAATAAGCCTCTCTGGGTACTTCTTGACTGCTTTTAGCGTAAGCTCATTTGGCAGAGAGAATACTACCGCTTTTTCAATACCGTATTCATTCATAATTTTGATCATGGACTCTGCGTTTAGTCCGACATTGAATAAAGGGAAATCTCCTAGATGTGTGTGAGCATCTACTATATTCTTCATTTTCTCACCTCATATGAAATACTCTATTCTAAGAGACTTTCTGAGAGCCATTAACACCAAGAAAGCAGCTACAATATCAACTACACTAAGAGGAAAGAATGTTATCAAGTCTAGGTAGGCTACAGGCCCGAAAAGCCAATAGTCGTAGAAAAAGTAAGCGAAATTTTTCCACACATGGCTCACAGCCATCGCTAAGACTTCAGAAATCCGTGGCTTACTTGGAATAATTCTTCTAAGTTTTCCTATAATATAGCCCATTGCTCCGCGTATAACTAGTGTTGCTGGAGCCCACTGTATGAAAGTACTTTGATAAAGCGGGTTCCATATATCGAAAAGCATTGCTCCCACGCCGCAGGCGAAAGCTCCCACTTTAGGCCCAAACATTATTGCCGCAACAAAAGATGCCACGTCACCTAGATGCCACACGCCAAGAGGTTTAGGCATAGGAACAGCAATACATGTCATAATGTAGACTAGCGCAGTCATTATAGCTGTATATGCTACAAACAGAGTACGTGAGGCTTTAGACACATTTAGGGAAGCTAGCGCTAGCTTATATTATGATATTAATTCTTATATATTAGTGCTAGAGTATAGACTCTTACATATATTTCCTACTAATTAAATTTACTTGTTTGCAATAGAAAATAGTGCTGAGTAAACTTAAATATATAAGACTAAACTTTAATATTAATGAAGTACTTTAAGTCACTGAAGTGCACTAAATGCGGCTTAGAATATAGCCCGAGTACTGTAGCAGGTTACTGCAATAAGTGCAGAAGCCCTCTTACAGTAGTCTACGACTACAGTAAACTGAGAGAAGTAGTTTCTAAGGAGCTCTTCGAAAAGAGAACAGACGGAATATGGAAATATGTTGAGCTCCTCCCCTGCTCAAAAGAAAATGCCGTTACTTTAGGCGAAGGCGACACTGCGCTAATTAAATGCAGTAAGCTAAGCAGAAAACTCGGCGCTAAGAACTTATATGTTAAAGACGAAACAAAGAATCCTACAGGCTCGTTCCTAGATAGAGGCTCCTCAGTCTTAATAACAAGACTTCTTGAAGCAGGCTTTAAGGGAGTCTACGGAGTATTTAAAGGCAATTTAGGAGCCTCTCTATCTGCTTACTCAGCTAAAGCTGGTTTGAAATGTATTGCCTTTATTTCTGGCAAAATCGAGGCTAGTAAACTTTACCAGATGATAGCCTATGGTGCAACAATATATTCTTTAAATAAGTTCAAGGAACTAGTTCTCGGCGACGACTACTTTTTCGCCGACAATGCGGACCCATTTTTAGTTGAAGGAGAGAAAACTATAGGCTTCGAACTCTTCGAAAATATGGGCTTCCAGCTTCCTGACTTCATTATAGTCCCAATGGGAAGCGGAGGTCTTATCTCAGCAATATGGAAAAGTCTCAAAGAGCTCTACTACGTTGGGTTAATTGATCAAATAGACTGTAAGCTTATCGGCGTTCAGGCAGAATACTGTTCACCTATTGTAGACATGTTTTATTCAAATAAAGAAGGAAAAGATTATAGAGATACCATTGCCATTGACCTTGCTTTTGAGAAACCTAGCAGAGGAGCTGAAGCAGTTAAGGCTTTAAAAGAAAGCCGCGGCTGTGCTTTCAAGGTCTCTGATGAAGAAATGCTTTCAGCTTCAATAGAGCTTGCGAGAAACGAAGGTATTTTCGCAGAGCCTGCAGCCGCCTCAACTATAGCGTGCGTAAAGAAAATGCTTGACACAGGAATTCTAGACCCCTCCGACACAGTTGTCTGCATTATAACTGGCTCGGGTCTCAAAGACCCTCTTGCAGCGCTCAAAGAACTAGAGAAAAACATGGCTTTAGAGAAATTCATTAAACATAAAGTTAAAGTAAAGCCTAGGCTCGGTGTAGGCAGCACAAAAATACTTATTTTAAGAATACTTAGCAAGGAGAGTCTTCATGGATACGAAATATGGAGAAAATTAGAAGAAGCTGGGCGCAGTACTTCAATTCCAGCTGTATACCAGCATTTAAAAGAACTAGAACGCATGAAGCTTATTTCAAGAGATAAGACTGAAGTAGTTGGAGGAAAAGTGAGGACATACTACAGGATAACGAGCAAGGGACTAGAATTTCTTAAGGCTCTCTCCTAATTGCTAAAAATGTGTCCATTGACTTAAACTGTATACCCTACTGTAGTCTAGTGAACAAAATAAAGAGATATCTATTAGATTGACATTAAAATAATCTGCGCAGACTTAAGCTTAATTGGTGAAGCTACTGTTTTTTACATAGTTCTTTTAGTAAAGCTATGGCTGATAGTGCTGCGAGGTAGCTTGTGCGTGGATTCTGGGGATGTGGCATGTTCTTGACAACTATTTTTATTTCCGAGACTTCTGACTCTACGTGTATTTCATGTATATTGTTTCTTAAATTGGGGTCTGCTATTATTTTGACCCATACTGGTGCATCAGAATACAGAGCTAATGCTGCCGCCACATTAACACTTCTCGGGAAAAGTTTCACAGCTTCTTCTGCAGGTCCCTCGTATACTAGTGTAGGTTTTTGTATCTTTTTGTTGGTTAAGTATTGAGAATACTTTAGTGCTTTGGGAGGCTTTCGTGTAATCAAGGTTATTTTCTTTACTCCTACTAATCTTAT
>Ga0180301_10000477_pt1 | contig 30800 bp, 30 predicted proteins | sample GuaBasSediGuay16_FD_121797 | JGI IMG/M metagenome (GOLD analysis project Ga0180301, IMG submission 121797) | Subseafloor sediment microbial communities from Guaymas Basin, Gulf of California, Mexico - Guay16, Core 4569-2, 12-15 cm | ecosystem: Environmental > Aquatic > Marine > Hydrothermal... | reverse complement strand
GCATTCTAGTGAGTCCATTAGTATTTCAACTATTGTTCCTGGGGGCATGTCTAGTGTTTGTTTTATTGCTTTAACCGCTGGTTCAGGGCATTGTGCTCCTATTAGATCTATTGTTATTTTGTTGCTCATTTCTTTTTAACCCGGAGACTGGGTTTGTCTGTAAAGTACTTTAGCTTTTAGGTTAAAGTAAAACATTGTGGTTAGGGGGTTGAGCTGTTTTGAGGAAGATTATGGTTAGAAGTGGCGGTATCAATGCTTTAAGAGATGGTTCCGCGTTTGTTTATAATAAGTGGCTGAAATTTGTTGAAGGCGTTCCCGAAGTTGGGGAGCTTGTTGAACTAATTGATTCTGAAGGGGAGTTTTTGGGATGCGGTATTTTCGAAAAAGTGGGGCCTGTTGGTGTTCGCGTTTTATCTTTTACGAAATATTTTCCATCACTATATGATGCCGTTTATGAGAGGATAATGAGAGCTTATGAGTTAAGGAAGAGGCTAGGTTATGTTAAGGAAGGATTTTACAGGCTAATTAATAGTGATGGTGATTTGTTTTCAGGACTAATAGTTGATGTGTACAATGACATAGTTGTTATTCAATCATCTAGTCAAGCAGTAGATAAAATAATGCCCACTATTATTGAGGTTTTAGTTGAAATTTTAGGTAAGGACATTACAGTTTATGAGAAGAGTGTTCAAAGATCTAGGAGAGATATTGGTTTAGAGTTTGTTGAAAAGTTTCATTGTGGAAGGGAGCATCGCACAGTAATTGTTGAAGGTAATTCTAAGTTCGTAGTTGATGTTGTGAGGGGTCAGAAAACAGGTTTCTTCCTTGACCAAAGAGACAATAGGGTTAAGCTTGAAAAATACGTTTGCGGCGGTGAAAGAGTTTTAGACTTGTTCTCATATACTGGGGGCTTCGGTATTCATGCAGCTAATGCTGGAGCAGAACATGTCACATTTGTTGAAGAAGACCCCGTAGCTTTAGAGCTTCTCTATGAAAACCTTAAGCTAAACCGGGTGAGAAACTATAGTGTATATGGTGAAAACGTATGGAATGTTCTTAGGAAACTAATGGCTTCACGGGAGAAATATGATGTAGTAATTGTTGATCCTCCAGCATTCATTCAAAGTATGGAGGGTTTTAGAAAGGGCTACGTAGCTTACATGAAACTTTATACTTTAGCTTCACAGTTGGTGAAGGAAAACGGAATAATTTTTCTAAGTAGTTGCAGCTTCTTCCTACGTAGAGAAGAGTTCATGAAGCTCATACATAAGGTGTTAATTAAGCAATACGATTACGTAATTCTTGAAGTAGGTAGGGCTTCTAAAGACCATGCTTTGAGATATGCTGATAAGCACTTGGACTATTTAAAGTCATTATTCATTTACTTAAGGGAAACGCTGGGAAATAAGGGGAAAAGGTAATTATTGGGTTTAGGGAATATGTAAACGTTGGATATTGGCTGTGGAAGCTGAAAAGTTAGTGTACTTATTGGAGGAGTATTATCTATGAAAGTATCGTATTCATTCACAGTTACGGGTAATCCAGAGAAAGTTTTTGATTTAATTATTGAATACTTCACTTTAACTCTCAAATTCCCTTACAAAATAAAGAAAGTAACACCTTATCCTGTGGAAAACATTGTCATACCTGAGGAAATAGTGTTGGAGAGGGGAAGTCGTTTCGCATCATTTGGTGGGGGAAGTATAGAGTCTTTTAAAACCTCACTTAAAGTTACATTAGCTCTTAAGATGGGTGGTCAAGTTACTGTTTCCTGCAATTACGACATCGTAGTTTACGGAACCCCTCTCAGAAGCGATGAATTAAAAATTTTGAATGAAGCTAAGAGTTTAGAGAAGTTTATAAAAGAAAATATGTGAAATAATTAAAGCTAATGCTGTGGAGCCGCCGCCGGGCTTCGAACCCGGGACCTCCGCCTTACCAGAGCGGCGCCAAGTACCCCTAAACCCCATAGCGGAGTTTTAGGGGATCTACCCGCTGAGCTACGGCGGCGTTCTAGTAGATTCAAAATGTACGTGAGGTATTTTAATTTTCCCGCCTTTGCCTCTTCTTACATATTACTTCTATATCTAATATCTTCTTCGAGAAAGAGATAAGTCTTTGTGAATATCTAATAGCATACTCTCTTGACGTGGCAACACTTAATAGATTACTCGGTAACATTCTTAGTAGAAAGAGGAAATATGAGTATTCATTATTTGACAAATGGATTCTTAACAGTGATTTCGGAATAATCAGTCATGATAAGCAATTCAAACAACTATATGAACTAAAAAGTACTGAGAGAACGGATAAACTATACTGCGAACTTAACATTCATGATTATAAAGATTTATTAAAATATTCGAAAATAGCATGTACGCTTATAGAGGCAATGGATAGTGAAACAATGTCAAAATTAATTTTTCAGCATTAGAGAATATTTACGCAAACTCCGCTAAACATTTCATGAAGCTTCTAAGAATATTTCATTGTATGGATTATAGTAAAACGTTATTTAGATTCCGGAATTGCCTATAGCATTTTTGAATTTGCTACCTGTTGTTTGTTAGGGAGGTATTTAAGTCATTTGAATGTTTCATTAAATGCTTTTTCAGCTACCTCCTTTGCTTCTAGAAATATTTTTTCGGCTTCAGCACTTGTTGAAACATAGTAGTCTATGGTTACTTTCGTGTATTCTCCTAAATCTAGAAGTGATGAATATATTAGTTCTCTAACGTTTTCTAGTTGATAAGCTATTTCAGGCTTAATTTTAGCTATTTCCTCTATTGCTTTATTTAAAACGTTAAGTGTAGGTGCTAGAACAAGAAGAGCTTCTCCAGCTTCCTTTAACGTTTCAAGCCTAAGCTTTACTTGCTCTAAAATGTTTCTTACGAGAAGCATTTTCTTCATAAGATAAGTTATGTCTTTAATTTCGTTCTTTACAAGAGTTGCTTCAGAATATAACCCAACCTTCTCTAATTCTGAAGATCTTTGATTCAAAATTCTAATTCTTGCTTTCAAAAACGCAACATGTTTATCAAGGTTAGCTATTAGCGAAGCTATTAGCGAAACTGCTGACCTAATTTTTCTAAGTGCAAGTGTGAGCCTTTTAATTCTTAAGTCTTCAAACGTTCTAGTTTTTCTCCTTTTCCTAAACAAACCTAAAACCAAACTTAAACACCACCTTTCTCTCCTACCTCCTCCTTAACCTGGGCTAGTGTTTGCGGTTGCTTCTCAGCTTGTTTCTCGCTTTCACCTTTGAATATCAGCACTCTTCTCGGATACGGTATTTCAACATTGTATTTTCTAAATTTCTCATAAATCATTGAGATAAGGTCGCTTTCCACAAGCGGCTTAATCCATGGGTCATTTATCCACGCGAGCAACTTTAGGTTTATGCTGAAATCACCGAACCCTGTGATTACAACGAGGGGTGCTGGCTTACTTAATACCTTAGGATGTTCATGGGCTGCTTCAAGCATAGCTTTGATTGCATCATTTAAGTCGCTTTCATAACTTATCCCCACGGTTACTGTTGCAGCCACTTTTTCTTCAATCATAGTGTAGCTTACAATTCTCGAGTTAAGCATGTTAGAGTTAGGTATAACAATGACTCTTCCATCTCTAAGCCTAAGTATGGTATGTGTTAATTTAATATCCTCTATTACAGCTACTTCACCTTCATACTCAACCATATCCCCTACTCTTAATGCTTGACTAAAAACTAAAACTAATCCTGCGAAAACGTTTCCCAAACTACTTTGAGCAGCTAAGCCGAGAACAATACCTAAGAACCCAGCAGCCGTCATTACAGCAGTGAGTGTTAAAGCAGCATCAGGGTATATTGTTTTTATCATGTAGAAGACAGTTATTGTAATAACTGACGCTGCGAAGATCTTCAAAGCAACAATGGCCATAGAGGCCATGCTAGAGTTTTTCTTTCCAAGAGTGTTTCTAACGTATTCTGTAAGGTACTTTGTGGTCTTATATGTTAGCAAGATGATTAAAGCTAAGCCGACCAAAGACCCTATATTCCACAGTACACTTATGCTTCCATCAGCCATTTCTAAACCACTGATTAACGTTAATTAAGCGTTATTCTCAAAATGGATGTTTTAACTAAAAGTTAGAATAAAAAATCTACGGCCCTATCGGCCCTATATCAATAGTTTTCAACTTAAATACTTAACCATGTAGGGGCTATTAGATGGTCTGTGATAACCTAGTTTCCTATAGTATTCTCTAACACCTATTCCAGAAATAATCAACATTTTCCTCTTATCAAACTCTTCAATAGCTACTCTTTCGGCTTCCTTAAGAAGTATTCTCCCCCATCCTCTATGTTGCCATTCAAAAACTGGTTTTTCACCTACGGGAACTTGTGGCCCATAAACATGTAGTTCCCTTATTATAGCTGTTTTCTCGTCAACCTCAGGTCTATGAGCTTTTTCTGAAGGGATTCTTAGCCTAAGAAAGCCAATTAAAATATCGTTTACGACATCCTCTACTGAAATAAATACCTCTACACCGCCGCTTGCTTCATAGTATTCACGTAATATTTCAACATGTTTTAGATTCGGTTCAACATTTTCCTTCCAAAGCTTAAGACCTACTTCCCTACATCTAATTTCCCTACAAGGTATTCCTTTTTCCTTCAACTTTTTCTCAACGAGTTGTCTAAGATTTCCTTTCTTAGGGCCTGCTTCAATTATTGGTGCAGGTACATCGCGTTGAACCCTCATTACTCTAACCCATTTGGGAATATACCTGTACATTTCAGAAATTAATTCAACAGCTTCTTCATCGGTTAATGCGCGGTATTTTCCATGAACCCACCACTCATAGAGACCTGTTCCTTTAACCACAAGTGTAGGATATATTTTAAGCATGTCAGGTTTAAAGTTAGGATCGGAAAATATTGTTTTAATCATTTCTAAGTCTCTATCGAAATCGCTTCCCGGAAGTCCAGGCATTATGTGGTATACTATTTTAAAACCTGCATCTTTAAGTAGCCTAGTAGCTTCAATAGTTTCCTTTACACCATGTCCTCTTCTTATAAGTTTTAAAACTTCATCGTATATTGACTGAACACCTATTTCAACACGTGTTCCCCCAAGCTTAAGCATAAAGTCTATTTGTTTTTCCCTAGCCCAGTCAGGTCTTGTTTCGAAAGTTATTCCCACACATCTTATGTTAGAAACTTCGTTTCTTGCTTGCGCTTCCTCCAAGCTGACGAAGTGTTTTGGCTTATCCTCAGGATACCTGTTCATTGCTTCTAAAGCCATTGTTACAAACCATTCTTGATAATCAAGGGGCATTGCTGTAAATGTTCCACCCATAATTATGAGTTCAACCTTGCTAGGCTTATGACCTATTTCCTCATATTGTCTCAGCCTTGTTTTAACTTGGTAGTATGGGTCGAACATGTTCTGTATTGCACGCATTAGCGCTGGCTCTTCACCTATGTAGCTTTGAGGAGTTCCATATTCTGGTCCTCCTGGACAGTAAAAGCATTTACCGTGAGGGCAAGGATATGGATGAGTCATAATTGCAACTACTGTTATACCTGAAAGTGTACGTACAGGCCTCTTTCTCCTAGTTAGCAACTCCCTAGGGCTCAGCTTTTGCTTTACATTCATTACTGCTTTAACCCTATAACATAGTAGTTTTCTGGAAACACTTTCGCTTTAACCTTGTAGCTTCCGCTTTTTAAAATTTTAAAACCGGCTTCACCACATAGCTTTCTAAGTTCATGAGGTAGGAATAAGTGGTAAAATCTTTTCAAAACCTTACCTTTTCTTCTCCAAGGCACATAGGTGTCTCCTAAACACCTACTGGGATTAATGATTTTTAATAAAGCATTTTTTAAAAGGACTTTAAAGAATCTTGGCTGTAAAAGAGTCCATGCGGTAATGAGGGCTTTACCTTTAGGCTTCAATATTCTAAAAACTTCTCTTAAAGAGTTAAGCCTAGATTCATGTGAGGGTAAATGATGAATTGTCGCAATATAGAGTGCTCTTTCGAAAGAATTTTCTCTAAAAGGCAAAAATTCAATATCTGCTAATATTAAGTGTGCTTTCAGGTAAACATTGTTTCTAATGAACCTTTTACGAGCAATTTTCAACATTTCCCCGGAAAAGTCTACGCAAAAAACTTCAGCTAAGGATTTTTTAAGTATTAAGAGAGTGTTCTGGCCTGGACCGCAACCTACATCTACAATGTTTTTAGGGGAATCTGCGAGAATTTCGAAAACTATGTTCCAAGGCCTACCTCTACTGTAAGCGTAGCTTGAGGCTATTTCGTCAAATATTTTCATTAATTCTTTCTTCTCATTTTCATTTATGCTCATAGCGTAAAACCACTTATGGTATGTAACGTACTATAACCACATATTTTGTGCTCGTAACTTTAGTATAACATAGGGCTCTTTAAATCTTTAAAACCAATGCTACCGCTAAGGTGGTATTTACGAAAGTCATGGAAATAGACGACTTAGTAAGAATGTTAGCTAAGCTAGAAGGTAAAAGCTACAGCTTATATCGAAAACTCAGAAATGCTACCATAATTTATAGAAACTTTAAGCTTAAACTTACAAAAATTCAGGGAGACCCCCATGCGGAACCATCAATAGTAGAGGTGCTTATTCCTAGTAGTTCACATAGGTTTTCTTCAAAATTCTTTAAAGAGAAAAACGTTACACCATTCACAGACTACATTTCAAGAAGCCTCCACAGCATATGTAAGAAACATAGTGAACGCTGTGGTTCAGGAAACAGTTGCTACATAGGAATACCTAAGCCTGGGCCATGGATTTTACGTAGATCATCTGTTGAAGTAGGTGAAAATAAATCCCTAACTTTAAGGTTTTATGTAGGTTTACCAGCTAGGGGGAGGAGAATTTTAGGTAGTGAAGCCGCAAACATTTTCCATAAAAAGGTACCTAGCATCGTTAAAGGTATTATGTTACTTAGGGAGAAAAGCGACGAAATCATGGATCACATAGTGAACTACTTAGACCAAGAATATTTAAGATCGTGGATTAAAAGTAAGGGATACATGTTCTTCATAGGTAATGGAAGTATTTTACCTAGAGAATCAAGTATTTCTCAAAAACCCCTTAAAAACGCTGTTAAATTCCTATCCCCTAAAACTCTTAGTGTTAAAGTGAAACTACCAAGCAATAGGGTGGTTGAAGGATTAGCTATCCCCAAAGGTGTTTTAATAATAACTGGAGGGGGGTATCATGGCAAAACAACGTTGCTTAAAGCAATACAGGAGGGAATATATGACCATATCAGGGGTGATGGAAGGGAACTTGTTGTTTCAAGCGAGAAAACTGTTACTGTTAAAGCTGAAGATGGACGAATAATTCATCACGTAAACATATCGTCTTTCATAAGAAAATTGCCTTCCGGAGAGTTAACCGTAGACTTTAGCAGTCTTAATGCTAGTGGATCTACAAGCATGGCTGCTTCCATTACTGAAGCGTTAGAAGCTGGTGTAGAACTAATACTTTTTGACGAAGACACTAGCGCAACCAATCTCCTTTATAAGGATGAAGCTATGGTCAAAATAATATCTGAAGAACCAATAGTTCCTCTCGTAAACCAGTTAAGAAGTATTGTGAAGAAAACCTACACCGGGATAGTGGGAGTTATAAGCGCATCATCTATACCGCTCTATATTGCTGACCACATTATACTTATGGAAAAATACATGCCATACGACATTACAGAGAATGTTAAGAAGAAGCTACGCAATAAGCAACTTGCAACATTGGATTTTAAACCTCCACAACCTAGGATATTTGCTGGAATACGTGGATTTAAGAAAGCTAAGGCAAGAGGGTTTAAAATAACTATAACCTATAGTAATGGAGGAAAATTCGAACTCAACATTAAGGATAATCCAAGAATCGTAGAGAAAGGACAGGTAAAGACAATAGCCTACATAATAAACTACCTCTGTAGAAGACAAATTAGAAAGAGCGTTCCTGAGCTCATAGAGTATATTAATGACGTACTTAGCAAAGGCTTTACTACACTAGCTAAACCCATACCCCCTGATTTAACGATGGTTAACGGACTAGATGTAATATGGGTTCTTAATAGAGTTCTTAATGCAATCTTCACTAAGTAAATAAAAAAAGCTTTAGGTACGAGGATGTTTCTATTAGTTATGTAGTTTATGGTTAATGTACAATGTTTCATTGGCTTAAATAGTTTCCTAATTCACTGCTTTCTAACAAGCAAATACATTGTCGGGTAAGATGTTAATTCATAATATTTTAAAACATTGTTTCTCCACGTAGAGTTAGTGTAATACAATGTTGCATAGTTAAAGGACCCTCCAAGGCCTTTGAAATATATTTCGTTACCAAAGTAATATTCTTCCTTAGGTATGAGAATTAAGGACACATTATACTTCCACGGAGTCTTCGAAACATTCACATATAGAGGCATATAGTATTCGTCTACTATGTACTTAGGCGATAGGGGACCAAGCACAGATAGTGAAACCGATCCGCTTAACGATGAACATAGTATTAGCTTATTGCCATGAGTCTTCCATATTTCAATTACTTCGTTAACTACTTCCTCTACATAATTACTATGTACTTCATCATCGGCGTCGAAAACTATTGTAACATCTTCTTTCACATATTTAAGGGCCTTATTTAGTGCTTCGGCTTTACCGTATTTTCTATTACTGTTACTGTAAATTATTTCGTATTTTAAACCTGCTTTCTTCATAAATTATTTCACGGCGTTTAAATTGTTTTTAGCGTTTTTGTCATGTTTCTCTAAGATTAAATACACTTTAATTAATGCCTTACTGTATGATTGCTTGGCTATGGATTTAAGTGTTTTAATAATACTATCGTTTTTCTCTTTATAAACGGATATAAGTATAGCGACTTTTAGCTTTGATGCATTAAGGCTCCGGGTGCTTCGTTTTTCATACGCTCTTTCGAAATAGCTAAGCCAATAATAGGTATGAGGTATATTGTGAAGATAAGTTGAATGCATGTTAAGGTAACTATGATAAGCATGTGTAGAAGCTGGTTCAATATTTAGTCCCCAAATTATTTTGCATAGCTTCCGCAACCCCCTATTTTTCATATTATCATTTGACCTGATTTTTAAAGGTAGTACTGCTTAGAAATAAATAAAATTAATTCTACTAGCTTAACATAGCGTTATTTTTCACAACTGTTAAGTACTATGCGAACTTAACTTCTTTTATCTTTTAGAGAAGCTTCTGCAAGAAAATTCTTTACCTTAACTTTTATTTCGGAAAATGGAAGTTTAGCAATGCTTCTAAGGTTTAAACTATGTTCTTTTTCTAAATACTTTATTAGCTCATGTCCTAGATAGTAGCCTGTTTGTGAGTAGCCTTTAATGTTGAAGAATGTTCCATAAAACACATTTACAGCTTTATTCTTTTCAGCATGTTCCATGTATAATCTTGCTAAAAACCCTAAGTTCTTACGGCACCAATTAACCCATTCCTTATTGGGAGCTATTCTCCAGTTTTCTGAACTTAGAATCTCATGTTCACATTTCATAGCGAAACCTTCACTATAAAGTAGGAAGTATGGGTTTTTCTCTAACTCGCTAAAGTGTTGGTAGCTTGTTTTTCTAATAATCATGTGTGCTAAGTGGCAAAGTTCATGGATTATTAGCCCCTTAACTTTTTCCCTACTTACCCAGCCTAAGTTAGATATCATATCTAAACCTAGGAGTACAGCCGGTTTTCCATCATACTCAGCTGCCCATCCAGCTCCACATCCGCAGCTAATGTAGATTACAAAGACGAAATCCTTGTCCCCTACTTCATTTTTAAAAGCTTTAGCGAATAGAACTATTGCATCAGGCAGTGTTGAGTAAATGTTTTCCCAGGCATTGTCAAGGTTTTCAAGGTTTCTTATAGAATTTGCTAAAGTATTAAGGCATATGTTAAACCAGTCTAGTGTTTCATAGCATTGGTTTATAAGCTCACGTATTTTACTATATTTCTCCAAGTATTTCTTTAGAGCATAAACTATGTTGTCTTCAGAAGCAAGTTTTCGAGCGCTCATTAGCATATTTCTAAAGTAGGGGTAAGTGTCTATTAACATGATTCTCATAAGTAATCACTTAACAAGACTGTTTCTCGTTAGAACCCTTTAGTATTAGTGAAAGTTGGAAAGACGAGTTAGAAACCATGGCTTACGATTAACAATGACTATATGAGTTTAAGGATTTCCTTAACCTTCATGCCCTCTTTTATCCCTAGTTCCTTAGCTTTATTTGTAGCATTAACTATTTCCTTCTCCAACATTTCCTCAACACTTTTGACGCCAACTACACGTGCCGCAATGAGCCCTAATTTATTGGCTAAATCTATGTTTAAATAGCCGCACATGATGAAGCCTTTGCGACCTTTAATAACTATTAGAGGTGGTGAGTTAGGTAATGTTATTTCAATACCTATTGCTCCATGATCAAGCATTTTTACATTAACAATGCTTTGCACAATGGACATTATCTATTTCACCTTAAAAGGTTGATTCTGCAAATTTTATTCTGTACACGATATTTACTATGGCCATAGGGAACTTAAATATTTCCCACTATTTTACATGCTTTCCATACTGTAAAGTAACTCTATCAACGAACCATAATTTAAAAATGTACATTAGAGTGGCGCAATAAAGTGTCGGCCAAAACATGTTAATGTAAGCAAAATATACTGAGGGTATAAAGGAAGCTGCGGTAAGAATGTTTAGTATTAGTTGCAAATCTAGTTTAGGGTTTTTCCTGAAACTTTCTAACCATACTTTCTCTCCTAAAACAACCTTACTGAACCAACTGTTAGTTTCTTAATTCTATCGTATCCTGAAGGCTCGGCTATAATGCAGTAGTTCGGTTTTGATATTCCTGCTTCTAACATGTAGTTTGCACCACATATACCGCCTATTTCCTCGTCCGGCGTCATAGAGACCTCTATGGTTCCACTAATTTCGGCTTCGGCTTCAATAACGGCTTTTACCGCTGTTAATATTGAGACGATGCCTCCCTTCATGTCTGAAGCTCCACGTCCATAAAGCTTATCATCAATTATTGATGGTTTAAAGGGATCTGTTTTCCAACCTGCACCCGGCGGCACAACATCGTAGTGTCCGTTAAAGTGTAGAACTGGTCCGCCTTTCCCCAGCTTTCCAATAATAATGTATCTTAGATAATCCTTCATTTCTGGAATATGTTTTTCAAGATAGTCTTTTGGAACCTCAATTACCGTTACCTCCAACCCTATTTCCTTAAGAACTTCTCTAGCGTAATCAACAAATTCTTTATAGTGTTCGCCTGGAGGTACGACCGTAGGTATAGAGACCATGTTTTTTAAGACTTCAACATAGTAATTACGTAGTTCATCTATTTTCTTAAACACTTTCTCTTTTAACATGAGAAAATATTCCTCACAAGTACGTGTTCTAATGTTAAGTATTACACATCATCACTTATATAGACATTATCAAACATAGAAAATACTATTCCGTAACGGTTCACGGAACTCTCCGTTTCTAAACGATAACGTTAGAACTTTAGTTTGTGAGAAATAAGTTTTGGCGCCGGGGGCGGGATTTGAACCCGCGCGGGGTTTCCCCCACCGGCTTAGCAGGCCGGCGCCCTACCAGGCTAGGCGACCCCGGCTCGGTCTATAACTGTATGTTTTCTGGTTTTTAGATTTTTACGTTATATCCACTTTTTCTTTTTAAAGTAAATTAGCTGCACTATAGCTATGGTTGTCATGGCTAATAGTACCGTGTAGTATCCTAGCGGATGGTATAGTTCTGGCATGTATCTAAAGTTCATGCCGTAAATGCTTGCTATAAGAGTTAATGGTAGAAATATTGATGATATTACTGTTAATTTCTGAACAACCTTATTTGTTTTATCGCTTAAAACAACATAGTTAAACTGTGTTAGCATCATAAGTCTTTCATGCAGTTTCTCTAAATGCTCAATGAGGGCTGAAGTTTCTTCAACAACTGACTCGCTAATGTTTAAGGAAACTTTAGCTCTATTTGCAAGCATCCTTAGTGTTGATGCTGATTTACGTATTCTTCTAAGCTTCTTGAAAACGTTAAGTACGCTAAATGTTTCACGAGCTTTAGCTAAACTTTCTTCTGCGCGATCCAACTCTAGTTCTAGCTCGTTTAAGTTTTCATAAAGTTCCTCTATAAGAGCATATATTATTGTCTCAATTACGCTGCTTACGCTTAAGCATACTCTCTCAATACATGCATTCATAGTGTTTCTGACGAAAACCGAAGTTTCCTTACTACCCCAGGTTACAACGTATTCTTTACATACGAAAATGTGGAAGCTGAAACCAGTTTTGGGTATTGCTAAGCTAAATGTTTTACCGAGAACATTTTTTGCCCTTATATGCTTCCTTAAAGCCTCTGGAAAGCCTCTTTCAGAAGTAAACATGTGAATCCATAGTGCATGTTTTAGACATTTCGGGAAATCGCTGGAAACACTTAGCTTACCATTATCCCTAATTAAACATGTGATTTTCAATCTAAGCACCGAGCAAACATAGAGAGGGGCACGCGGCCCCCGCTACCTAAGCAGGGTAAACCCCAAGTTGCCCACCGTAGGGAATCTCAACCCCGTAAACCCATGAACGTTGGCGTCCGGGGTTAGGTTGCTCCCTTCCGGGCCTGGCCAGGTTCCCCCGGTAAAGGCGGTACCAACCCGCCCTCCAGCGGGCGGTCCGCCACCGCCAACCCCATGGGGCGGAGTTTCATCGTTCCCTACGGTAGTGCTTGGGGCTTACCCCGCCCGGTAGCGGGTTACTGGCCCCCGCATATCGCCCGTTTCGGGTTACGAGGGAGGGCGAGCCCCTCGGCCCTACCCGCGTGCCCCTTAGAAATATTGTTACTGAAATATATATTTTCAAGGTACATATAGCATAACGGACGCAACCATGTTTATCAGGAGTATTGTGAGAAAGAATACTTGAACAATTCTAGAAAGGGTTGCTCCACTTCTTCTAAGTTTTTGCTTAAGAAGCTCGTCTAGAGCTTTTCCACCATCCGTAATGAATATGGGAATTGCGTTTATAGCTGCTAATCCTAAATTTATTGCGAAAGACCATAGGAGAAATGTTTGCGAAGCATATCCTATTTTCGCAGCTAACCCACTACGAGGCTCCATAACAATATATGGGTACAAGTATACGCCAATAGGGTCCTTCGTAGAATTCCTCACTACAGTTAATACTAAAGTCTCACTAGTATTTCTAGGATTCATGAGTGTAAGCTCTAAGGTTTCACCTTTAAGCTTAAACTCCGAAAGAATTTCGTTAAGCTTCTGAGGGCTAAATAAGAGTGTAAGCACATTAGTTTTCTCTCTAAAATATGTCCCATTAATAGCAACAATAACCATGTTTTCTGGAACATTAGTTTTCTCAGCAGCCGATTTCTCAACAACACCTGCAATGTAAAGTCCCGGGTAAAGATTGAAAAACACCGGTAACAGTGTTGCGAAAAGAACTATTGAAATTATCGCTAACCCTACGTTCCCGGAAACCCCAGCTGAAAGAATTCTAAGCTTACTTCTAAGCCTTAACTTTTCAAAGTCTTTCTCATCAATTTCAACGAAAGGTGCAAGTATTATAGTTATTAAAGCCAATCCGGCACTTTTAATTTTAGAACCTTCTACTAAACTTACTAAAGCATGCATACCTTCGTGAACAAGAGCAGCTATAGCTACAACAGCTATTATTGTTGGTAAATTGCTTAGTGAAATAGTGATTCCAGGTATCAAAGGAACTACAGGAGTTACTACGCCTTTAGTAGGTGCTTCAGCAGCCCCAATAGCTTTAATCATTCCGATAACGTTTTCGAAAAGAATTTTTAAACCAATAAGCAAACTAGCGATCATAACTATAATTAATGCATCAAGCAGAAAACTTACTCTTCTAATTCTCCTAAATGATTTTTCTGAGGGAACAATTTCTCTTCTAAAAATTCTCCAAACAATAGTTATTCCGGAAACTTCGAGACCGAATTTTCTTAACTTATCCTTGTAAACACCGTAAACTGCATTAGCAAATGATATGAAGATAACATAGCCTAACAGTATAGCTATAAGCTCATTTGACATAGCCTTCTAGCCTTACTTAAGAAAGCGTGTAGAGATAAATAATAGTTACTCACAATACCTTAGAGAACAAAGTGCGGCGCTAAAACATGGTTAGAGAAAAGGTTGCAAGAGTAGGGGATGCTGTAGAAGTAATCTATGACTCTAAAAGGTGGAGTATTTTAGTTGAAAAAAGAAGGGAAGCATTAAAGATAATGAGTGCTCTTTTCAAATACGGCTTAAACCCCATAGTTCACGGGAGTATTGCTAGAGGAGATGTTAGGGAAACAAGCGACATAGACGTTGTTATACCATATGTTGTACCCTCTTATCGCATAGAGTTAGCACTGGAAAACGCAGGATACATTCCGTACAGGAGAATAGTGGTTCAAGCAACACCGCAGCATGCTATAAAAGCTTACATAGTGCTTGACGAATTAGAGACAAAAGTTGTGTCTTTCCCTTTAGTGAGGCTTTCCCGTAAAGAATATGAGTTTTACAAGTTCGGAGGACTCCTTGAACTTTCAGATTTTAAAGAAAATGTTTTAAAGAGGGTTCCCGGAGTAGATAAGAGATTAATGCTCATTAAACCTACTGAAAAAGGCCATGTCGAAGAACCTATCATAGGTAGGGAAGCTGAAGTAGCAAGTATTTTAGGCATATCAGTTGATGTAGTGGAGGAGAGGGTAAGAGTTCTTACACGAAGAGATAGGCTTGGAAGAACAGGGGTTTTCGTTAAGTACGAGCTTAAACCAGCGGAAACCTTTGAAGAAGCATTAGATAAGCTTGCTAGAGAAAACCCTCACGTAAGGAGGATAGTGTATGAAAGAATGTAGAGATATTAAAAAGGGTCTTGAGGGTTCAAGATTCATAGGGGAACTCCCTTTAGGATGCAAGCTATGCTATCAGGGAGCCAAGGCTGTAATATTTTTAACAGGAATATGCTATGAAAAATGTTACTATTGCCCAATAAGTTCGGCTAGAAGAAATAAGGACACAATGTATGTTAATGAGGAGAAAGCTGAAACATTCAATGATGTTTTAAGGGAAATTTATGAAATGAAGGCCTTAGGGGCAAGCATTACTGGTGGTGAACCTTTAATTTACCCTAAGCGAGTAATTGAGGTTATAAGGCTTTTAAAGAATGTTTTAGGCGAAAAATTCCATATACACTTATACACCATAGGTAAACACTTATCAAGAGATCTCCTAGTAAAACTTTACAATGAAGGATTAGATGAAATAAGGTTTCATGTAAGAGATTGGAGGGTTTTGAAAAACGTAGAGCAAGCAATTAAGTACACTGACTTAGATGTTGGAATAGAAGTTCCTCTAATTCCAGGACTTAAAGAATTCTACTTTAAATTGATAAGTGAAGCTGAGAAATTAGGTGTGAAATTCATTAATCTTAATGAAATGGAATTTACGGAAAGCAATGAAGAAGAACTTCGTAGAAGAGGGTTTAAACTGAAAAAAGACTCATACATTGCTGTCGAGGGTAGTGAAGAATTAGCTACAGAAATTCTTAAGTGGTCTTCATGCAACACTGAGGAAATAACTGTACATTACTGCAGTGTTACATATAAGGATAAGGTGCAAACGAGAAAGAGGCTTCTAAGAAAGGCTCAAGAAACCGCTAAGCCTTATGAAGAAATTACGAAGGAAGGCTTACTAAAACACGTAGTTTTAAAGATTCCCAAAAACCTATGGCATAAAGGTGTTGAGCATAAGATATTACTAACTAAGTTACCATTAGACATTGTTTATGGTGAAGAAGAAGTTCAAGTGCTTCTTCCCCTACATGTTCTCCAGCATATTACTAATGAGCTCTATAGTAGCGGTATTAAACATTTCAAAGCATACATTATTGAGAAATACCCTACAAGAAACAATATTGTAAAGAACATTACTCCCCTAGTTTTCTAAGAGGAAATCTTAGGAGAGCAGCAATACCTCCTAGTTGCTTAAGTTGCAAACCTGATTCGTGATGTAAACTATATATTTTCATTTTCCCACTGAACTTCTCTAAAGACTCAAGTATTTCCTCAAATACTTTAGCTTCCTCAATAACCATGTCCTTTAGTTTTCCATCAAGCACAAGCAAGTACTCTATTGCCCCTACTTTAGCCGCATTATATACCTCATTTAAGCCTAAGGCAACAGTATTTTCATTTACTGAAAGTCTCCTCATGAGCTCTGAGAACAGTTTTTCTTTTTCAACAATATCGTACATTTTAACTACGTCCTCCATGATTTTCGACTTTAAAACCTCATTTATCCCTTTAGCTCCACCTACGGAACAATGGGCTGTGAGAATTTTTAGTTCCACATGTTCTCTTCTAACAATATCCTTTACTATTTCAACGAGTTGGTCTTTAAGGAAACCTGGGCTTGCAATTACGAGAACACTGACGTTTTCTCTTATTGAAGTTTTAACTATTTTTTCAGCTAATTCCATAAGTTTCTCCTTAAACTTCACGTCTCTAGAAGTTTCTCTTTTACCTGGAAACCTTGTTGCTTCGGAAAACACTATTTTTACCCCATACCCCTTAACTAAGCCAAAAGCTATTTCATCGTAGTCTAAGGCAACTATACCTACATTTTCCCTAAGCCTACGGGAGGCCATAATTTTCTCGATAAGGTATTTAGGTATCCCCTTTTCCTTAACTATGGTTAATTCGCTACCTATAGTTATTGAAAGTGTATGATGATGACCTTTAAGGCCGAAGTCCTCCGGTCCTTCAACAATTACTCCCCTTATTCTTAATCTATTGGTGAATGGCTCATACTCTGTAGATTCAACACGCACACCTAAGTACATAGGTATTCTCTTACTGCCTTTACCGCTGCGTGAGGTTCCTTTAGGCTTAACCTCCCTTGTTGTTAACGAATACACTATGTCTCCTGGAGCAACTATAGTGTTAAGTAACCATAAGTCTTCGTCATCCTCGATTTTAACCTTCAAAACTCCTTTCTTAACATCTGCTAGCAGTATTTGCATTTTTCCTCCACTACACTATGTTATGTGCTTTAACTTACCAGTTAAAAAGCATAGCTAGCGTTTTTCTTTCAAAAGAATAAAAATAAGTTTCAGACAAAAATAGTCATTACTGGGATAGTTGGGATTATGGTTGAAATAAGGAATGTGAAGGAAAGCGACTTAGAAAAGGTTTATGAAATAGAAAGAATCTCATTCAAAGAACCATACCCTAAAACATTACTTCTAATATATTCTAAAATATGTAATGACACGTTCTTGGTTTTAGAAGACACCAATGAAATTTTAGGGTACATAATAGGGTTAGTTAAGTGGAGAATTCTCGGACACATTATTTCATTAGCTATACACCCTAAGCATAGGAGAAAAGGGTATGCTAAAGTATTAATAAATGAGTTATTAAAGAGATTTAAAAAGCATGGTGTGAAAGTTGTTAGACTTGAAGTTAGGGTTTCCAACAAGCACGCGATAAATCTTTACTTAAAAATAGGTTTTAAAATTGCTTATACTTTAAAGAACTTCTACCTTGACGGCGAAGACGCCTATGTAATGTATAGGGTTCTTGAGTAAAAGTTGGAGTTAAGTAGGTTTCTGCATAAAACTACTTATGTGGAGTAAGGTGGTTAAGTAGTGGTTAAATTAAGATTCTGGCTACTTGACATAACATATCAGGTTGTTGGTAGGGAACCTCACATACTGATTTGGGGTATAACGGAGGATAATAAGAGGGTTTTACTTATAGATAGAAATTTTAGACCATACTTTTACGTTTTACCCGAAGAAGGAGTTAGTATTGAGAAGCTTAAATCTAAAATTAAGGCGTTATCTACAGCTAGGTCGCCAATAACTTCCGTCGAAGAAGTTTCAAAAAAGTATTTTGGGAAACCAGTAAAGGTACTTAAAGTAACCACTGTAATCCCTGACCAAGTCCCTAAATACAGGGAGGAAATAAAGAAGTTTCCAGAGGTAAGAGAAGTTTTAGAAGCTGATATAAGATTCTCAATGAGATACTTAATAGATTACCAACTTAAACCATCATCATGGCATGAAGCTGAAGTCGAAGAGTATGGGAAGAAAACCAATATAAGAGTTGATGAAGTATATTACGTTAAGCCACCTATTAAACCCATTAATTTAATTAAAGAGCCCCCCTTAAGAAAAGTAGCTTTCGATATTGAATGCTACAATCCACGTGGATCTCCTAGTCCAGAAAGGGATCCTGTAATAATTATTTCACTATATTCAAGTACTGATGGTTTAAAGCAGTTTACCGCTAAAAACCATGATGATAGAGGTCTTCTAGAGTCATTCGTAAAATATGTGCAAGAACAAGATCCCGACATTATAATGGGATATAATAGTAATAGATTTGATTGGCCATATCTTCTTGAGAGAGGAAAAAGAGTTGGTGTTAAAATAAACGTTGGTAGAACAGGTGCTGAACCTAATCCAAGCGTTTACGGACACATTTCAGTAATGGGCAGAGCAAATGTTGACCTCTACGACTTTGCTGAAGAGGTTCACGAAGTTAAAGTTAAAACGTTAGAGAACATAGCTGACTACTTAGGTGTTATGCCTAAAAGCAAAAGAGTTCTTATTGAATGGTATGAAATGCCAAAGTATTGGGACAACCCTGCTAAAAGATCTGTGTTTTTAAAGTACGGTGCGGACGATGTGGTTTCAACCTATGGGTTAGGTGAGAAGTTCCTACCTTTTGCAATACAGCTTTCAAGCATAACAGGGTTGCCTTTAGACCAAGTTGGTGCGGCTTCAGTAGGTTACCGTGTTGAATGGTATCTTATGAGGGAAGCTTACTTAGCAAACGAGCTTGTTCCAAATAGAATTGAGAGACCTTATGAACCCTATCGTGGAGCAATAGTTCTCGCACCCAGGAAAGGTGTTCATGAAAATATTGCTGTTCTCGACTTTTCAGCAATGTACCCGAACATTATGATAAAATATAATATTTCACCTGACACCTACATTCCACCTGAGGAAGAAGCTGATCCAGAAAGTGTTTGGGTTGCTCCAGAAATAGGGCACAGGTTTAGAAAGGAGCCACCAGGTTTCTTCAAGAAAGTTCTTGAAACCCTTTTGAAACTTAGGAAGCAAGTTAGGGAGGAAATGAAAAAGTACAAGCCCGATTCTCCAGAATACAGAATTCTTGATGAAAGACAGAAGGCATTGAAAATCCTAGCTAACGCTATGTATGGCTACCAAGGATGGGTAGGTGCTAGATGGTATTGTAAACCGGCTGCTGAAGCAATAACGGCGTGGGGTAGGCAAACGATAAGGAAAGCTATGGAGTATGCTAGAGAATTAGGCTTAGAAGTAATCTATGGAGATACTGACAGCTTATTTGTGAAATACGATAAGGAAAGAGTGGAGAAGCTTATCGAAAAAATACGTAAAGAATTAGGGTTCGAAATAAAAATTGATAAAATCTATGTAAGAGTGTTCTTCACTGAAGCTAAGAAGAGATACGCTGGTCTCCTACCAGATGGTAGAATAGATATTGTAGGGTTTGAAGCTGTTAGAGGGGATTGGGCAGATATTGCTAAAGAGGTTCAGGAGAAAGTTATGGAAATAATTCTTAAGGAAGGCAGTGTTAGTAAAGCAGTTGAGTACGTTAAAAACGTGGTAAAGGATTTAAGAGAAGGCAGAATACCCATAAGTAAACTCATAATATGGAAGACTATTTCTAAAAGAATAGATGAATACGAAGTTGAAGCACCACATGTAGCTGTTGCTAAGAAAATGGTTGAAATGGGTTTAAAAGTTAGTGCAGGAATGAAAATAGGTTACGTAATAGTTAAGGGGACTGGTAAATTATCTGATAGAGCAGCACCATACTTTGCTGTTAAAATAGAGGATGTTGATGCAAACTACTATGTTGAAAGACAGGTTATACCTGCTGCAGCAAGGGTTTTAGCATACTTTGGCATTACGGAAAGAGAGCTTAAGGCTACAGCAGTAAAGTCTCAGAGGACACTGTTTGACTTTCTACGTTAAACTAATGGGGAGTGCTAAGTAATGATAAATATTCCTGAAAAACTTAGAAGAGATGTTTTAAGAGCAAAGGAGGTTTTAGAGAAAGCAGATAAAATATTCTTAATACACCATGACGATGCAGATGGTATATGTTCTGCAGCACTAGCATTAGTGGGTATAGGTGAAAGTAGGGTTAAACGCAGAGTATGCTTGGAAAAACTGTTTCCAGAAGCCATAAATCTCATTTACTCACAAGTAGTGGAGAACGACGTAGTCGTTTACGTTGATTTAGGTTCACCTCATGCAAGTAAAATTTCTAAAGAACTTAAGAAAGGCTACTCTATAATAATAGATCATCATGACCCTGAAATAGTAGAGAATGAGAGAATAGTGCATATAAATCCTGAACTCTACGGTTTAAAAGGCGAAAGAGATGCTTCTGCTTCAACAATGACTTACATAGTGTTTAAGCTTATGGGGAAAAGCGTTCTAGAGCACTCGTTCTTAGCCGTTATAGGTTCAGCAGAAATACCTGGGCCCTTAAGAAGCCTTAATGAAATACCATTAATAGATGCTGAAGTTGATGGTAAAGTTAAAAGATATGGTGGCAAATATAAGGAAAGATATTATGTGAACTTCCATGGTTTAAGGAAGCCGCACTACATTATATCATCAATGCTATCAACTATTTCAAGCATAGGATACTATAGAGGGGGGCCTAAGTACGCTGTAAAAGCGTGTTTTGAAGGATTTTCTAATGAAATAATTAAGTTCCACGATGAAATGAAGGCTTTAAAAAACATGCTTTTCGAGAAAGCATTAGAAACAATACGTAGTGGTGGATTAAAAATCAGGAGGCATATGCAATGGTTTAGTGTCGGTAAACTCTTCTACAACGTAGGTGTAAAGACCATAGGTCTCTTCACTTCTCAACTAAAATATAAGAGCATAGTGCATCAAGATAAATACATTCTAGGCTTCATGGAAATGAACCCTGAAATACCTGGGCTAGGACGTTTACCTGAGAATCTTATGAAAGTTTCCGGTAGAGTACCTTCGGTTCTTGAGGAAAAAATAAGTTCCGGAGAAATGCCTAGCATTGCTGAAGTAATGTCTTATGCTGCAGAGAAAGTTGGAGGATTTGCTGATGGACACATGTTTGCAGCTTCAGGGGTTATCGGGAAAAATGCTATTGAGGGGTTCTTAGAGCTTTTCGACAAAATGGTTGATGAAAAAATTGGTAAGAAAGGATTGCTGAAGTATTTTACTTAATTTCATCGAACGAGTATATGTGGAGATCAACAGGTCTCTTCATTAAACCTCCCACTCTAGCACCTATTATTATTTTTGCGTTCTTACTTGTAGCAACATCCACTAGTCTTTGCGTTATTACTCCATCAAATATTATTGTGTGAACGTTTTGTTTTAGTTTTGAAAGTTCATCTACGAGCTTAGCTACGGGAACTTCCTTAACAAGCTTCCAGTTTTTATCATATATTTTAGCTTGCAATGTTCCCATAAGTTTCTTAACATCTTCTAGAATGTGTTGAGGAAGCGATATTGGGGGGCGAACTTCTCTCTTACCATGGGTTTCGGCTTTGGCTTTTTTCTCTTCAAAAGTTTTTCTTTGCTGCTGTGTTTTCTCATAATCTACTTTGGCTTTTTTCTCCTTATCGCTAAGGTATTGTTCAACAGGAACAGCGTTTTTCAGGGCCTTAGCTATTTCTTTTGCTGTTAATTCCTCAACCTCCTTTCCTGATGGTGCTCTAGCAATATAGTCTATGTCGGCGAATTTTAGAAGCTCCTTAAGTATAAGGTCTCCTCCTCTATCTCCATCTAAGAAAGCTATTGTTGTTTTTTCCTTACTAAGTTTAATAACGGTTTCCGGAATCTTTGTTCCTGCACCTTCGATTGCTATGACGTTCCTATATCCGTATTTTAGCATGTTTATTACGTCAGCTCTTCCTTCAACTATTATTATCGTATCTGACTTGTCAATGTCTGGTCCTGCTGGAAGCCCTTCCGGACCATACTTTATTATTTCAGCGCTTCTTACGTCTTTAACTATTTGATCCATTACTTCCTTTATGTCAACACCTTTCTCATGAATCATTTTTTGAAGTATTTCCTTTGCTCTATTAATTACTTTCTTTATTTTCTCAACTCTTAAGTCAACTATTTCTTCAACCCTTATTTTAGCGGGGTAGGGTCCAACTCTGTCTACTGCTTCAAGTAAGGCTGCTAGGAGAGCTGTTTCCACACGGTCTAAGTTTGAAGGTACAATTACTTCTCCTATGCTTCTGGAGCCTATTGTTTTTAGTTCGACTTGGATTCTCCCTATTCTTCCCTTGTCCTGTAATTCTCTTAAATCATATTCTTCTCCTAAAAGGCCCTCTGTTTGCCCAAATATTGCTCCTATGACATCGGGTTTTTCTACTATGCCGTCTACTTCTATTTTTGCCTTAATTAAGTACTTCATTTCATACTTCACCTTGTGATTTGAGTCTTAAGCATGAAGTTTAAGAGGCTATTTGCCTCCTTGTTTGCTTTAAAGTATTCTCTTACGGGTTCAAGGTATTTTATTAGTGCTTCAGCGATAGCGTTTTTCAAGTCTAGAGGATGTAGCTTACCCTCTTTATATAGTTTTTCAAGTTCATTGTAACTGTAAATGTCTAGTGGTCCACCATATTTTTCAGGTCTTTCAACATGTAGGATGAATTTTTCGTTAGTAAATAAAATGTATTTTGCTATTTCAATCACTGGGTTGTAGCCAACTATTTTCGGGGGGCAATATGCTTTTCTTATCTTCATTCTTATTGCTTCCGGACTGTCGTGTATGAAAATTGCAGAGTATGGTTTAGATTTGCTCATTTTAGCCGATAATAAGTCTTCCTTTCCAAACTCCATTCTCTGCATTCCCTGAAGTCCTGTAAGTAGCGGTGTATGTATCGCTATTGGCTTTTCTATTTTAAGTTTTTCAGCAACGTCCCTAGCTAACATGTGAGCTTTCCTTTGATCCATTCCCCCCAAGGCTATGTTTACTTTTAAATAAAATATGTCCGCTACTTGCATTGGAGGATATATTAGTTTTGAAAAGTCTATTTCGGCTTCATCTTCTCTCCTACCCATTATTGTTAGAGCTCTTTTCACTCTAGCTAAGCTAGCGTTCTTAGCTACCCTTATTACTAGCATCCAATAGTTTTTGTCTGAAGCAAGCTCTTCAGCGTCTACAACTTTAACTTTGTCCATATTTACTCCTAGTGCTCTTAATGAATGTTCTATGTATTTAGCGCATTTCCTAATGTTTTCCATAACCCCTCCTAACTTATCATTTATCATAGCATGCCATGTAGCTTCCAAGAGTATTGTTTCAATATTAGCCTTTAAGAAGTCCTTGAACTTGTTTGCCCAAATAATCCATCCTATGTGGAAAAGACCGCTTGGTTCAAACCCTAGATAAGCTCTGAGCTTTTCTCCACACTCTACTTTCTCCTTAAGCTCTTTGAACGTAACTACTTCTTCAACGTTCCTAACTATTAGCTTCATTCTTTCCTCAGTATCCATTGGAAACACCTAGTTTAAGGGGTCGTTAGCCGCTGTCCCCCGCCGCTAACACTCACCCTCACTGACGGCTACATAGCCGCCTCTGGTGAGCTCTTTTCGGCGGGAGCGGGGTTGCCGCGGCTAACGACCTTTCCTCTACTTTTTCTCCCTTATTTCGTTCCACATGTTTGATATATCTATTTCGAAAAGAGCTACTGGATACTCTATTTCTAATTTCTCTAGTAAGTATTGGGGATCGAGTTCTCCAATTATTCCTCTAAGCTTACCGTTAATGTTTATTTTAGCTGTTCTTCCTCTCAAAAATATTTTTGGGGGAGTTTTTTCCTCCACAAGAAACACTGTTAGCCCCAAGGTTTTAGCTAAAGCATATAATGTTGCTTGTATGTCTTCGAACCCAACTTTGTAAGACAATATTGAAGCTGCAAGTTTTGTTTTCACTACAGCTTCTCCATTATGGACTTCAACAGTATCTCCTACTTCAAACACTTTTATCGGATGGTCTGAGTGCTGGTTTTGCTTTAAAAACTGAACCATGTTAGCTATTAGCGTAGATCTTATAGTATTGTAAAGTGGAGATATGGGATTAAGTATTTCCACTTGCCTACTAGATTCAGCATTAACTAGTTCTGTTATTAATTTTTTAGACGCTAAAGTGAAGGTAAGTACTTCTTGAAATCCTAAGCCAGTCATGATCTCTCTTATTTTCCTAAGGAACTTTGTTTTAACAAGCTCCCTACCTACAGTGAATGTTTTAGGAAGTTCAGGAATTAGTTCGTTATAGCCGTAGGCTATGGCTACATCTTCTGCTACATCTACTTTATGTAAAATATCTAATCTATACGGGGGCGCTTTAACGTAGAGTTTACCGTCAGCTACAGGTTCTACATGGTATCTCATTCTTTCGAGAAGTTCAGCAATTTCTAAGTCGCCAACATCAAGCCCTATGATAGATTTTAGATAATCTGTTTCAACGACGAGCTCTGTTGACGTAAGAACGGGGGTTTTATATGTTTCACCAACATCTATTACAAGTACTTTGCCTATTTCACTAGCTACTTCTGAAAGCGTTGTAACTATTAAATCAAGTGTTTTATTAACGAGGTACTTGTCGGTTCCCGTAACGTCTATGAATAAGTTCTTTGTTCCAACATCAACCTTGGTGTCTTCACTATTAAGTATTGTAGGTATTGATAGGACTTGTCCTTTAACGGTATGTAATAAGGGATAAGCACCGTAACCGTCTATGAGGTGCCTATACTTTCTTCCCTTCTCTGTTTTCTCAACTATTTCCCTACCACTCATTTCCCTAGTTTCTCCTAGAGGAACGTACCGTATTTTATCGGGTTTTTCTGCTCTGTAAATTATTTTTCTGGAATTTAGCTTGTCTAAGTCGTAAAAGCCTATTGCAATTTTTCTTCTATCCCTACCTAATGTTGTGTGTAATTTTTCTTGAAACTGAATTATTTCATCTAAAGAATCTTGATCTACGTAGTAGCCTTTAATGACGGCTACAGCTATGAATGGCCTTACAGGTTTAACATTACTGTAAACTACAAGTTCAATGTCGGTGTCGGAAACCCTATATTTTGGATAACCTTTTTCTAAACCAAGTAATCCCCTAAGTTCTCTAGCTAAGCCCTCACTTACTAGTAAATCAAGTCTATCAGGGGTTACTTCAACTTCTAGTGTTTCCGGGTCTATAAATTCCGCTTCAACCTTAGTTTTAGAGAGAACCTCTAGTAGGTCTTTATCTGAAGCTTCTATTCCAAGTAGTTTAAGTAGTCTTCTCTTTTTAATTAAAGTTACAGGCATTGCTGTTTTACCTCATAAAAATTCTTCTACTTCTTAAATAGCTGATGTCTTGGGAGTAAAGATCTCTTATGTCGTCAATGCCTAAAATAACCATTGCAACTCTGTCTATACCTATACCCCAAGCTGCGGTAGGATACTTTACTCCAAGCATTTCTAAGACCTCTGGGCGAAGCATTCCTGCGCCGAAGCATTCAACCCAACCTACTCTTGGATGGTAAATGTATCCTTCAACTGAAGGTTCAGTGAATGGGAAGTATGATGGCTTAAATTTCACAGTATCTATGCCTAGGTGTTTAAAGAATTCCTTCAAAATTCCTAATAGGTTTCTGAAGTGAAGGTTCTTATCCATAACTATTCCATCAAGTTGGTGGAACTCCGGTAGGTGCTTAGCATCTATTGTGTCTGGTCTGTAAACCTTACCTATGGTGAACATTTTAACAGGGGGTTCTCTATGTTGTGAAAGAAACCTTGCTGAAACACTTGTTGTTTGCGTTCTAAGAATAAGTCTTTTAGCAATATCTAAGCTCCACTTATACCCCCATCCCCTAGAACCACTGGTTCCTCCAGACTCGTGTACTGCTTTTACTCTTTCAGCAACATCTATTTCAACAGGTTTAATTGCAGGGTATTTTAGCCTAAAAGTGTCATGTATTTCTCTTGCCGGATGGTCTTGCGGCTGGAAAAGTATGTCGAAATTCCACAGTTCAACTTCAACTATGGGTCCTTCAGCCTCCGTGAACCCCATTGCAACAAGTATTTCCCTAATTTCGTCAAGGAATTCTACGTAGAAATGTTTCCTACCAGGATAGATTTTCGGAGGTTCAGCTTTAACATTGTAGGGTTTTATTTCCTTTCTTAACCACTCTTTCCTCTTAATTACCTCGTGTGTAATGACGGTAATGTATTCTTTTTCTTTCCCTAATAGCTCTAATCCCTTATCGGTAATTTCCAATAAATACTCTTTTTCCTCATAAATTTGCACGAGCCTTCTCGAAACAAGTTCTTTAAGAAATCTTTTCTCATCCGAAGATAGGGCATTTTCACTTAGTGTTTTTGAAACATAGATTCTCCTAAGCAGTTTTTCCTCAGTAAGTTCTTCAGGCTTCTTTTCAACAACAACTTTTCCTCTAACTATTTTGCCAAGACCCTTTCTTCTCAGCCATCCGAGACCAATTTTCACTTCCTCATCTGAAAGGCCTGTTTTCTCCTTTAATTCTTTAAGATCAAGTTGTCCACCGTTTTCCCATGTTTTCTCAGCAATTATTCTTTCAGGTAGTCCTTGGAGAGCTCTTAATTCACCTTCTTTAGTTAGCTTGATTAACTCTCTTTTTTCTTCGTAAACTTTTATAGCCAATTTCTGCTTTAATCCTTCAAGTGAAGCCATTATTGTGCTTCTTGGAAGCCCCGTTTCCCTTTCCAAATCGCTTAAATGTGATTTACCTAGTTTCTTAAGTGCTTGTAGAATTTTTCTCTCATTAACTGTTAGCATGGCTTATTCTCCCTTCCAAAGGAGTTCTCCTGTTCTAAACCTATGTGATGAAATAGGTCTTCCATGCAGGTCTTTAACTATGGGGACAACAACTATTTTTAACTTGTTTAATCCTTTCTTTTCCCTTAAAATATTTATCATAATTGCTCTTGGAAGTGTTTCATCGCTTACTACTATGTAGTCTATTTTCCTATTTTCCTCTAGAACCACATCGTATGGTCCACATATGCCTATTACTTCATATGTTTTCTTAGGGTATTTTTTCAAAATCACTTGATCTACGAATGATACTACGTTTAAGACGCGTATGTCGTATGGTTGTATTCCTTCGCGGCAAATTTTATCTAGTTTTGCTAATGCCTCGTCTCTTACAACACCTATTATTACGTGGTCTGCTATTTCGAAAGCTTTAGAAATCATTAGCTTATGTCCGCTATGTAGGTGGTCAAATGTTCCAGCTACTACAGCTACTTTACCTTTCAAGTTTGAAAATACCTATCACCACAGTATTTTTGTAAATGAGGTGTTATAAAAATTTAGAACTCAAATTTTTGGCCTGGTTCGAGAACAACGACTTGTACTGGATATATTCTTTGAACATGCTTTATGAATTCTTCCGGAGACCCCTTAATTACTGGGAATGTTCCATAGTGCATAGGTATAACTGTTTTAGGCTTAATTAGCTTTACCGCATAAGCGGCTTCGTAAGGTCCCATAGTGTACCATCCTCCTATAGGCAGTAATGCTATGTCAGGCTTGTATAGTTCCCCTATAAGCTGCATTCCCATGAATAATCCCGTGTCTCCAGCATGGTATATTGTTGCTTCTTTACCCTTAACTACGAAGCCTACAGATGTGCCGTGGGCTGAACTATGTGTTGCTGGAACTAATGCTACACTTAATCCACCTATGTCAGATAGTCCACCAATGTTCATGTCTATGCATTCAACTTTTGCTTCCTTAATTGCTTCACATAAGTCGAAAATTCCAACTATTTTCGCACCTGTTTTCCTAGCTATTTCAACGGAATTTCCTAAGTGGTCACCGTGGTCGTGGGTGACAAATATGAAGTCTGCTCTATCTATATCATCTAATTTAATAGGTGAGTTAGGATTCTCAATCCAAGGATCAAAGTATAATCTTAATCCGTCAAGTTCAACTTCGAAAGCTGCATGACCTAACCATTTAATGTAGCCCATGATTTTCACCGAATAGTTAATAATTTTATGGGTACAAAATAAGTTTTTATTTTCCACAGTTTAACATTAGGAAGGAGGGGTGTATGGGCTGATAGATGAGGAAGCATATAGTAAAATAGTTAAAGCGGGGAAAATAGCGTCAAGAATTAGGAGATATGCTTTAAGCAAAGTGAAGCCTGGAATAAGGGTTTATGATTTCTGCGAGGAAATTGAGAAGAAAATTGTTGAAGAAGGAGGTAAACCAGCATTCCCCTGCAACATTTCTATAAACAATGTTGCAGCACATTACACACCATATGTAGGTGATAGCTCAACTATTCCTGAAGAATCCATTGTTAAAATAGACATAGGGGTTCACATAGACGGGTACATTGCCGATACTGCGGTAACGGTACCGTTTAATCCTAAATACGATGACCTACTTTTAGCTGTAGAAACTGCTTTAGAAAGAGCAGTTGAAACCATAAGGCCTGGAATAAGAGTTTCCAAAATAGGTGAAGTTATTGAGAAAACCATTAAAAGCTACGGTTATAAGCCAATAAGGAATCTTAGCGGCCACTCTATTGAAAGATATAATCTTCACTCAGGAGTTTCCATACCGAATATTTCAGAAGTTTTTAATTTATCACGTATTTCTCCGGGCCATGTTTACGCTATTGAACCCTTCGGAACAAATGGTGTAGGATATGTTGTTGAAGGTGGTGAAGCATTTATTTACTCTTTAATTAGGGAAAAGAAGGTTAAAAACGAGTTAGCGAAAAAGCTTGTTAATGAGGTTAAGAGGAAATATGATGGACTACCGTTTGCTGAAAGATGGCTTAGAAACGTTGTTAATGAAAGATCAACTTTGGTGAATGTTCTTCGGGTACTTGTTAAGTCAAAAATTCTTCATAAATACCCTGTTCTCTTAGAAGCTTCTGGAGGTGTTGTTGCGCAGTTTGAACATACTGTTTTAGTTTTGGAAAGAGAAGTTATAGTGACAACACTTTAATTTTCTTCATTAAAACTTAACTTACCCCTAAGCACTATAACTACTTTAGCAAGCTACTACGGGGTGTACGGGAAACGCTCCTACCATTTGGTGGTGAAGACACTAGCTGGATAGCTTTAATTAACACCATAGTTTTCCTAATTTTCATGCTTCTAATTTTCACAGGTCTTAATCAGAGAATACAAATGTTCTTGTGGATAAGAAACATTAGAGCACATTTAGCTAAAATAGAGAGGTTAGCTAAGGACGCTAGAGCAAGAGTTATTGGGGTTCTTAAGAAGGGGGGTGTAAGGGAGGATCCTGAAAAATTCCTTAGCGGACTGCTTCAGTTCTTCATAATAGACCCTGTTCGTGATGAACCAACAAATTTAATGAGGAGGCTTGAGCATTTACTTGACGTTAGACAGCATAGGTTAAAGGAAGCTATTAAACGTGTTCTCCCAGACTTAGGGGATTTCGCTAGAGCAAACGTTGAAATAATGATTGAAGCTGCTAGAGCTCTCGACATCATATACAGGGTTGTTAGACACTACCTTATTTTAGGTGAGAAAACAAACAACTGGGTACTTATAATGCAGCTTGAGCTTGAAATGCCTCAAATAGTTAAGTTAGCTGAAACATATTCTAAAGCGCTGGATGCTTTTAAGGAAGGTAAACCCATAGGTGATGGAGTAGGCTCACTTGTAGCAGCATCCCTACTTAACGGGGTTGAGGTTAGAGAAATAGTTGAAGACACCGTAGTAGGTGTTGTTGAAAGGAAAGGTAGGAAACTCTACGTTATAAAGGCGAAGGGGCCTGGAGGTACTGTTGGGAAACCTGGAGAGGCTTTAAAGAGAATTGTTGAAAACGAGCTTCACGGCAAGGTTTCAAGAATAATAATGATTGATGCAGCATTAAAGTTTGAAGGTGAGAAAACAGGGGAAGTTATTGAGGGTGTTGGTGCTGCAATAGGTGATCCCGGCCCTGAAAAGTTTAAGATAGAGTCTATAGCTATGAAGCACAATATACCTTTAGACTCAATAATTATTAAGCAGTCACTTGAGGAAGCAATAACCCCTATGAAGAAGGAAATAAGTGATGCTGTAGACGAAGTTATTAAGAAAATTGATAAGTGCCTTGAGGAAAGAACTAAGGAAGGCGACGTAGTTATAGTTGTAGGTGTAGGTAACACTTTAGGAATAGCGCAGTAGGTGACATGTGAAATGCAGGGTTTAGATATTTACGGGCTCTTCCTAATAATGCTCATACTCTTCCTAATATCATCCCTGCTAAGAACTATTCTGGAAAGGAAAAGAACTAGAAAAGAAGAGTATGAAACAAAAACACTCCTAAAATGCCCCCAATGCAACTACACTGAAGAAAGAAAATTCCAAATAGGAGACTACGTTTTAAAACCGGAAAAACAATGTCCAAAATGCGGAACAACAATGAGAATACATAGAATATACGCAGTAAAAATAGTGCCTCAAAAATAAGCTTAAATACAACCCCCATACAAAACATAAAATGCGGCCCGCCGGCCATAGGAGGCAGGCAACGCCCGGACTCATATCGAACCCGGAAGCTAAGCTGCCTCCGCGGCCTTACCCCGTAGGGTCCGCGAGGCCCTGCAGGGGGGCCG